>Ga0065711_1028903_pt1 | contig 38617 bp, 16 predicted proteins | sample Hoacrofraction12_FD_59098 | JGI IMG/M metagenome (GOLD analysis project Ga0065711, IMG submission 59098) | Hoatzin crop microbial communities from Cojedes, Venezuela - Epithelial fraction 12 v2 (version 2) | ecosystem: Host-associated > Birds > Digestive system > Esophagus > Crop | place...
GCCCCGCCCCGCCCCGCCCTGCCGGGCGCGGCCCTTCTCGGGCGGGGCCTGCTGCCCCCTGCCAGGCCCTGCGGCGTAGCGCGAGGGCTGCGGGGTGTGCTCGTGGCCCGCGCTGCCGTGCCCGGCGCTGCCAACCGTACCCGGCGCTGCCAACCGTACCCGGCGCTGCCAATCGTACCCGAGCGTGGGCCACGGCCTGGGGAGCCGGGAGCCGGCCGCGGGGCCCTGCTCCCGGGGTCCCGCCTGAGGAGCGGCCGTGCCCGGGGCTCCTTCGTCCCCGGCTCTCGACTGGGCTGCCTGGGCGCCGGGACTTGCTGGGGAGCGTCTCCTCCCGGAGCTGGGAGCGGGAGTTACAGCAAAACAAGGTGCTTTGGGCAAGGCTGAATGCCGGGGTGCCAAGTGTTCCCTGACTTCTGGAGGTTTGGGGCGGTTTGTCTTGGTGCCATCTTTCCCTCTGCTTTTTCTGAGCTTTGCCTTTTTTTCTTGAGTGGTTTGCACCTGCTTTTTGCGTGCTATCTGAGCGTTATCAACTGGGCTTTGGGCCTTTGTGCTAAGGCAGATAATTATCTAACAGATGTCTACACTGAGGTGCAGAAGCTAATGTTTTTTGAGACTACAGAGTGAGGAGAAACAAGGACTGGAGAAATCTAAAAGAAAGGCCTTTCAGAGAAGTCTGAGGAGCGTTAGTACTGTAAGGAGATCTTCTGGAGGGCCTTCCCCTGGTTAGCGGCAGCTGCAAATCTCATTCTCTGCTGGCTTAGTGCTTTGTTTGTTTTGAGTTTTCTTCTCATTTATGTAATTAAAATTTATCTGGTTGAAGTCTTAGACTGGCAATGCCTGCTGTTGGATGAAAGCTGGGGACAGAAGTCCAGTAACACTGAAGCATCATAGTTGTTCTGAGACCAAGAAACACCAGTCTTTCTTGTCTCTCGTTAACTAGTTCCTAACTGAGAGCAGAAATACTCCTTATGTAGTGTCTGTGTGCTACCTTGCGTTCGGGTTTGAGTCTTCAAGGTCATCTGATTGTTGCTTAATGGGATGTTTTAATTTGCCTTTGTATTTTCACTCACCTACTGCTACTTCCTGTGCTAAAAGTCATCACTTAAAAACATTAAGTACAATCAGCCCTAATATTGGCCTCTCAAGCCTGTACTTTTTAGCCCAGTATTTCCATCTTCATTTCAGCCTCTGTTTATTTTCCTGTTGAATTTTTCTTGTGATGCTCTGGGAACTTCACTGGAATTACACTAGAGTGTAATTTGACACTGTATTTTTTTTTTATGGTGCTTGGTTCTAACAGTACAGAAATTCAAGCACTTGTCTTGGGATCATTGTGCTCCACAACTTTTTAAGCTTTTCCAGAAAGGTAATAATACACCTTTGTGCTCGTTCCAGTGTCAGAATGTCATCTTTTGCTCTCTCTTTTTAAAGAGAAATTAGTAAAGATACCATGAAAATTCATTTTGCATGTCATTTGCAGGTTACAATTTTTTCTGATGGTAAGGGCAGTATATTCTCTGTATCATGAAAGCGTCCTTCATAATCACTTCTTTTATTACAGAAGTGTCTCAAATCAGAGGACCCGGTGTTTGACTTGGCTGCAAGTTCACTGGTAATGAAAGTGTTGCCTCACAAACGGAGTTTGTTACCCAGCACGCGACATTCAGTACGCACACAGAGGTTTATTTCTGCTTTTCCACAAAATTAGATACTAGGTGGTTTTCCACAAAGCTAGCACACCTGGTTACAATCACATCACTTATTTACATAATTAAAAATGTTAGTTCTGCCTATTAGCCATGCCCTTCTAACTGTGATTGGTTACTTCTCACTTTGGTTTAAAGGTATAGAATCACAGAATGGTAGGGGTTGGAAGGGACCTCTAGGAATCATCTAGTCCAACCCCCCTGCCGAAGTAGGGTCACCTACAGCAGGTTGCACAGGACCGTGGCCAGGTGGGTCTTGAATATCTCCAGAGAAGGAGACTCCACAACCTCCATGGGCAACCTCTTCCAGGGCTCTGTCACCCTCAGAGGGAAGAAGTTCATCCTCATGTTCAGACGCAACTTCCTCTGCTTCAGTTTGTGCCTGTTGCCCCTTGTCCTGTCGCTGGACACCACTGAAAAGAGTCTGGCCCCATCCTCCTGACACCCACGCTTAAGATATTTGTAGGCGTTTCTAAGGTCCCCTCTCGGCCTTCTCCAAGCTAAATAAACCCAGCTCCCTCAGCCTTAGCGTAGTACTACTAAAAGTTACTATGCATGCTCAGTGAGTAAGGGTCTCTGCTTGGGCCAGGGTCTGCAGCTACAAAAGGAGTGTAATTGATTAGCCTGATGTCACCCTACTTGATTAAGTATTATCATAATGAAAGTTTGGGGGTTTTTTTTGGTGAGCCACTGGATGTCACTATTTCTTATTGCACTGAATCCAGTTTAGATTCTAAGGCTACCACCAACTTTCAGTTTGTTGGTGATTGCTATGACGATTTCTAGATTGTGACTATGTTGATCTGGAACCATTCAATCTAGAGCAGACTGCTGAAACCCAGGTTACCAAGATGAGAAAAGGGTATGGGGTAGTGTTATGGGATCACTGAGCAAAGCACATGGAATGATAAGGCAGGAAGGGATCACAGAGCCAACAAAATGGGGCTTAAGTGAGGTCACCTCCAGCACTTGCATGTTAGCAAGGAAGAGCCTTAAAGGTACTGTTATGGGGAAATCCCCCAAACCCTTTCCAGGAGCTCAACATGCTGGGGTGCTTCCCGAAAGTGCCTGTACACTGATGTACAGGCTGTTCTGCAAAGGTTCACAGAAATAGGAGTAGCCCAGTGTATTGTTGAAGTGGGAAAGAATGGGTTATTTATAGTCTTTCTTGGTCTTCCAAGTAGACAAAGCAGATTAGTCCGTTGTTTGAGGTCTGATTTTAATATTAAACAATTTTTCCTCTCTTAGCCAAATATGTTGCAAGTTAGGTTGTAGCTTTGACAGAAAATACTTCTATATTCATGTTGTTAGAAAGATAGGTCTAGTCAACACAAAATGCCTGACATTTCTCATTCCTTTTCTCCTTGCCCTGCCCCAAAACACAGATGAAAAGAGACTCCGAATTTTTTTTTTCTGAAGACAAATTTTTGTTGTCCTTACAGTTTCTTTTGTGTTCCCCATATCTGGGGATCAGCTGTTAGAGTGGGCTGTTCCATACTCCTAAATTTTGTGTTTGATATATGTTTAATAATTACATTGTTTTAATTTAAAGATGTTCAGTTTTCACAAGAATCCAGTGAGTGGTTTGTGTGTATGTGTGTGTGAGATCTGTGAAGTAATTTTATCAAAGTCTGTTTATCTTTAGTTCTGGGTATTGCACGCTGTATTCCTGGCTGGCAATTGTGACAACATGCTTGAGATGCTCAATGAGATTTCAGTAAGAAATGTGGAACCTTCTTCAAAAACGCACAGAGTGCTACTTATTTGGATGCCTGCTGAAATCTAGGCAAAATGTCCTTTATGTCAGGTTCCTGATGTGTGCCACTTGGGAAACTATGCTCTAGCTGTTCATATGATTGCTCTTGGTGAAGAGCAGCAGTTCTGAGAGATAGGACATGCTGAACTGTTTAGTGAGAAAACATTTTTATTTCTTGGTGCCCAACCAGATGGATTTGAGCGTGTGAACAGCTGGCACTGCCGTAGTTCACCAGCTACTGAAATTTCCAACTCTTCAGCAGAAGGTGGCGTTTTTGGCTCGTTCCTGAAGCAGCAAGGAAAGTCTGACAGGGTACTTAATGATGGCTAAGAGTCCAATAATTCCATTTCTCAATACTTGCTTCATAATGAAAACTCCTAATCGTTCCTGTCATTCCATTGTGTAATAGGTGCATCTTTGAAGTAACACCCAGGTCTGGCTTTTAGAGCAGGGGACTAATTAAAGCCTCTGCGCATGAAGTCTGATACTATCTCAGGGACATACAGATTAGCTTAGCTGTGCAAACTGGGTGCTGTTGGAAGAGCAGGAGTTGGTTCACCATGTCATTGCACAGCTACCTGGATGAGACTGTCTCTAGTCCCTCACAGAAACATGGTAACAAAACTAATGAAGGTCAGTGTGTAGGGGATTATGTCCATCGTACAAATTATGTCCATTGTAGAAATGGGTTGTGTAGATACTGTTACTTTAAAGGATTTTTTTTTTTCAAAGTTAAAATCTTCAAATGTACAGTTGATAGTCAATGAAATCCAATGTAAGTGGCCCTTACCAAGTCAAGTGTCTTGCCAATACAGAGAATTTCATCTGTGGACAGAGTTAGAGAAAATCCAGACTTCTGCACTGTCTGAATTCAACTTGTTTGTTATAATGCTATCAAACTGTGCTTTTATTTTTTTTTTTAAATCAGCTATGATTACAGGTTCTTGTATAATTTTACACTGAGAAATGTGATGTAATAAGAACTTATTTTCTACTATTGGTTGTATTCTGTTTAGCACAGTTAATGCAACTCCTACTTAATGTGCAATCTGCCAGGACATCATTAAGATTAGAGCTTGGATACCATGTGACCCTAAGATGTGAGGGAAATCATTTAAACTTGATTTACGTCAAGACCAAAGAATAAATTCTCACAAACTGCGGATAGTTTCAAAAGATGTGAGATTGCCTGTCAGAAGTGAAAAAGGTTACCCAGAAATTTCTATCAGCTCTGTGACACAGTTACTGAGTTCCTGAGTGCGGAATTACATTTATTTGCTTAAGGGGACTCTTGTCAACCTTCTAGTCCCATGGAGACAAGCTTTTCTTTCCAATATCCTTTGTATTTCTTCTTTCTAATAGTGTTCTTTCTTCCAGAAATGAGTGTTGTGTTTCTGTCTGGACTGTATATGTGTGCTGTGTTAGACCTCTGAATGAATCTTCTTAAACTGGGTATCCTATAATTGGTTTTTGGATGCTTGTAGTATTTCAAGTGAAATTTGAAGGTAACTTCCCCCAGTTCTTCCCAGTAACTTCTTTAGAACTACAAACTTGGGTGTATATTCATGCATATATATGTATATAAGTATTCTCTCCATGCAGCAGTTAAGATGTTTCTAGTTCTTTGAGACCAGGACATAGGTTACCAGGTGATACATTTCAAAGACTGCCACTAACAGTGATGGAAGATCTTTGAACAATTTCTGCCTCTAGAAAGATGATACCTCAGAAAGTCATAGTGTGACAATAGCACATTGGTACAGAAAATTATTTCTCTGCTAGAAAACGAGAACTTGGTAGATACTTGCCATAGATTTGTAACTGTTTTGAGCAGAGTTCAGAAAGAGTTTGTTTGATCTGATCTTCTAGGATGTATTCTAAACAGCATGTTCAATGAACTGTTTAAACTGCATCGTCCTCATGTGACTTCTCTGTGAGACGGCACAGATAGGTGCAGTTTGTAGATGCTATAAGTACAGTATTAATATTTAAATTCTTGCAAGAATCAGCTAGTCAGAGCAATGAATTGATGTGTGTATGTAGCTTCATTAAAAAGTAACCGAATTATATTCTGACTTTCACTCTTTGCATTTGTAAAAGGTTCTTAATTGCAGATACACTCCTGGCCTGTAGAACAGATATACATATATAAGCTTTGGTGTTAGTGGGAGGCCTTTTATTGTGATTTAACTGTAGCCAGATTATCAGTACAACTTGTAGCAGTTACAATACTTGTCCCAAACTGTATTTGATATTTTCTTTGCATTTTTTTCCAAATTGCATGACTTAAGTCCACAGGTAGTTAGGCAGCCAAGCATTTAATCGTTTATAATGCTGGAGTTTTTCCCCCTAATCAAAGAAAGAGTCAGACGGGAATATCTAAGATCAAAGTAAGTTCACTGGCAGTAAAACTTGTCCCCTTTTTTCTTTTTCTTTTTTTTTTATTAAGACACAGCCTTATTTGGCATGTAGTGCAGCTGGCATGTAGTGCAGCTTGAGAAGCAGAAGTGTTTTAACTTCTGTGTATCAAAATCAAAGCCATTGCCAGATAAAACTGTAGTTCAGGTCCAAAATGATCATGTAATAGCATGGCTGATAACAATCAGCCCTCTTGCTTGCTCTTGTTATTAATGAGATCAAAGATGCAATAGATGTATGTTTGAATAGGTAATCTGCTTATTCTGCAGAAGTGTGTAAAATGGATGTATAAAAAAATTCTCACTTCAGAGGTCAGGCACCACACAGGTGCAGCATCAACTCTGCTAATAAAAGTGGCATTAATTCTATGAGCTTCTCTCATCTATACTAAATTATCTGTCGTTGTTTTTAGGGACTGTGATATAACTTCAGCATGTGCTAGCTTCATGGTTTTGTTCCTAGTCTGCTAGCTTTGTGGAATTTATTGAACAGAAATCCTAGATCAAAATGGGGAATATCTGGAAAAAAACAAGAGTGCATATCATACAAGAATGAGAGGCTTTTAAAACTATTACTAATAGAGGACACTGCTAAGCTGGGAAATAAATATTTGTAAGCAAACAAGAAGAAAGAACATGCATCCAAGAATCATAAAATAATTCACTGAAGAGATTTTTGTCCCAAATATGTTAGATTTTTTTAAAATAAATGTTGAAATATTAAAAAAAAAAAAAATCTATTGCTGTGCAACTTTTTAAGAAGGGCAAGCAGGAGAATTTCCCTAGCTGACACATGTCTTAGGCTTGCAATAGTTTCCAGATAAAGTAAAGAAAATAATTGTAAGATCCCTGCATTATAATTATGTGTTTTAATTACGGGTGTTTTGGAAGACAGTTGTTATTAAACTGTTTCATTCTTGGAGATTCCAGATTTAGTCAATAAAATCATCTTTAGAGAAGTAATATGCTTAGAATTCTGCAAGGTGTGTGAACTTAGGGTTTTGTACACATTAAACAACATTAAAGTTAACCACCTTTCTTTGGCCGCCTTCTGTGGTTAAAGAAAACCCTGTTGTTCAGACCTGTTTCATAGCCATTGAAGGGCACTGGTTATTCAAGAGCGTGGTTTAAGGTACGTCTTTACCAGGTTTAGCAGCCTAATGCAGTTCCCCATTTTTATTGACAGTTAAGATAAACCAACGATGTGTCATTTGCCAACCTGTAAGTACTGAGGATAGTGTAATTGGAAAGGTACCTGGCTTACTTGGTAAGCTGAGCTCGCTCACATGAAATGTTTTAACACGGCCGAATGTAAAACTGTACGTCTGACTACATGTAGCCCATACCTGTAAAATAGGAAGATATTCTGGAAAGCAGTGACACTGAAAGGTCACTGCTTGGGAGGTGTACATACAAGTGAAAGTGAGTTTCTTCCCTGAGGCTGTAGCAAAAGTAGGTCACGTCATCTTTGGTATGTTTAACCACAAGTAAAGCACATGGAAGCAATTTTACCTCTGTCCAAAATGAGGAAGCTGTCTCAAAGCCTGGGGCACAATCCCTGTTCTGACAACTTTAACCTTGAAGCTCCATGCTCCCTTTGCATAGAATTGTAGTAATTTACATTGGAGGAGATTTTTGGTCATGAGGTCTAACCTCTTGCAGAAAGTAGGACCACCTGTAAAGCAAGATCCAACTTCAGATTCATCTGTATGCCTTCTTCATTTAACAAGGTGGGATTCCCCCCCCTCCGCCTTGTCTGTCCTCTACCCCCACCCAACTCAGACTTGATACTGGGCTGAAGGAATGCAGCATGAAGCATCTCTGGCAAGAGTGGGTTTGCCCTGGTGTAGGCTAGAAGTTATCAATAGTCAGTGTAGAAAGAGGAAACTTTAGCCCCTCTCTAGTTCCTCTGCATAGTACTGCTCATACTTGAATTCCTGGTATAGTTGCGTAGAGATAGTAGAGTACTGGAGAGCTCTCTCAAGTGGCACAGCAATTCTTGGAATGTGAGAGGGAAGATTGACAAGGAGAGGAAGGCAGATAGGGAGTTAAAGAATCATAGAATCATTAGGTTGGAAAAGGCCTCTAAGGTCATTAAGTCCAACCATCAACCCAACACCACCATGCCTGCTAAACCATGTCCTGAAGTGCCACATCTACATGTTTTTTGAACACCTCCAGGGATGGTGACCCCACTGCTTCCCTGGACAGCCTATTCCAATGTCTGACCACTCTTGCAGTAAAGAAATTTTTCCTAATATCCAATCTAGGTTGGGAGGATATACAAAAGAGCAACACCAGCAGATCGAAGTGGGATCTCCTGGATCTCAGTCGGTAGTCCCTATAAGGGAGGGAGAACCACAGAGCAGAACACTAGAGCTGTAGGGAGGAGGGCATACCAATGCTACCAGTTCAGCTTTCTCTTGATTTTCACAGCAGGTAGGGTTTGGCTATGCTTGTCATGATTAGATACTTCTAGAGCATTTCTGATTTCAATAACCTCTCTGCAGTTCTCACCACCACACCAATTTTTTCTTCAGAATGGGTTTTAAAATGGTCAGGGCGGCGAGGGGGGGGCAGTGAGAGGTACAGAAAAGTTTAAACAACTCAAAGGTTTACGGAATACTATTAGACAATGGGACCAGAGGGACCCAAGCAGCTGGGACAGGGACTCTGCAAGGTGTGGAGAGCGGTAGGAAGTAGGGAGTGGACGTCTGGTATATGTGGAAGACAGCTGCCATCCTCTGTCATCCTTCTTTGGTGGACTGCGGGGTTTTCTGCAAGGTCAATATGAAGTAGTGAGCATGTTGAAACAGGTAACTTTACTGTGTATATCTGCTATTAGGAAGTTCTCAATGTAGGATTTTCTGCACTCTGAGAAACTGTTGTCAGAACCAGCTAGCAGAGAGTGGGCTGTAGGGACCATCAGTTTGGCAGTTTTGTGTTCTTGGTGGCCTTGGTGAAATTCACATTCTTGGTTTTTCTAACAGGAACGCTTTTCATACTGGTTCTGATCTGGTTATTACAGCAGCGAAAGTGACAATCTGACACTGGTCCCAGTAGCTCTGGAAGCTGTTGCTGGCAGAGTCATTAGCAATTGTTTCAAGCAGTGTCAATCTTTTGAGTCCAAGACAGAACTGTGAGTAGACAAAGTGGGAACACGGTGAATAAATATGAAAAGAATGCAAACCCACAGGAGGAGGAAGAATTGTTTAGTATGAACTGGAGATTTGACAAGTGATACGAAAAAAAACCGAAATAAAGCTTCTTAATGAGGTGCCTTAGTGTGGACAGTGATCTCATTGGGTCCAAAATAGACACTCTGTGCTGTAAAATGATACTTGAAACACACTGAAAAATGGCATGTTAGGGTTTGCAATCTTTGGGCGGGTGATTTGGAAGGGGTGATTTTTAATATGATTTTTCATCTTCAATTTGTGATACATTTTTTCCCCTATTATTTTTTCATGTCGATACCAGTTGTTAATCTTTTAAGTCTTACATGCTGCATAACAAAAACAATGAGCCATTTATGAATTATGGGGAAGTGACTGCAGGATATCTCATATGACAAAGTTGCGTTGTGGTCCACAGTCATAGCGCTGACCAGCACAATCTAAAATATCTGATGTCCAGAAGGTGTGTTAACATGAGTAATGGAGCACAGAATATGATCTTTTTTCCTGGCTGTTTGATGCAGTGCTATCTATGCTTTGCCCTTAAGCGATAAACAGTGATAGAATACACTGCAGGAGAAGTTTATAACTGCCCTGATTGAAAACAGACATGTCTAACAGACACGATAGAATAATAACATTCACTGCAACAGTTGTTTACTCTTTTTCATCAGAATTTAAATGGCAGGTACAGTGCAGATAGTCCTGGAGAGCACATAGTCCTTGTACACAAAATTATAGCATGCATAACAAGGCAGCAAGCTTTCATACCTCACTTGTACATCTGTGTTTTATGTTACAGGGGTCACCTTTGTGTCCAAGAGGAGAGCTTGGGGCTGTGATAGCCAACAGATTTAAAGTGGCTGTGGTAGAATCTGCTCTGCCCCCTTGAGACACTTCCATTGGTGGTAGGCTAAGCAGCTAGATTTCCTATTGCAAAAGGTGAGTTGTGGGTGCATGTTCTTTTCTGCTTGTCTGGTCTGCAAGGGCAAAATGAGTAGCTGAGGGACAGTACTTTCTTAAACTGTCATTGGGCAAAAATCTTCAAGTCTTAAAAATGTGTGAACACCTTTAGTTTCCTTTGCCCATGTTGCTCAGACTGCAGTTTCCTGATCCTTCTTCACCTGCTCCAGGCTGCTTTATCCTAGAGCCTGTGTTGTGCTGGTGGTAGCAATTATGCAGTCATAGAATCAACTGGATGGGAAACTTGCCTGGCTTTAAACAAATTTTGGGTGAAAGAGTACTTAGCTTTCAGCTGAATCGCCTTGTCCAGCTTGGGGGGAGACCATAGGACTGCTTACCTGGACTGCAAAAATGCTACAAGATGGGATGGGACTGTCCTTTGCAGCAGCAGTTTGGCTTAGTTTGCATTCAGGTGGTTTGGAATCCATGGGTTTCATCCGCTAGTGAGAAGGCAGTGCTAGTTGTGAAGAGAGTTTTGTGGTGTGAACATGTCTGCTGCAGGCTTATGGACTAAAAGAGGTACCAGATGGCAGTCAAGCTGAAACAGCTTCCTGCTGGAGTTGACCCAGGGGTTTGATATGAAAAAGTGTATTTTTCCTCCTGCAATTATTGTTTATAAAGGTCTATATAAGAACTGCAGAAATGTACATGTTCTTGTATCCTGATAACATCAGGGTTATTTTAATTTTATTTGGAAGTACTGGTGCTATGATGCTGGATTGCTACAGACATTTTGAGCATCTGGTCCAAACACCAGTAAGGCCTGGTTTTAAGGTAACTCATTTTATGATTAATGTATTTTATGTTTAAGGTAATCTCTCTGCTAGTAAGAATTTCTCGGTGTTGCTGGAACCCTACAGGCCGTTGCATGTACCTGCAACACTCCTTGTGGTTTGTCCTTCTGATCGTTATCACAGACTGCTAGCTTCATGCAACCAAAAAGTATTCCTTCTCCAAAGGAAGTACTGAATTTTCTTGTGTGGAATGGAGTGTAGCATAATGAAAAAAGTGTCTTAAAATAACGTAACAGAGTACTGACAGTTATTTCTGTTGGTGTTACTATGTAACGGGTGGTGCTGGAACAACAGTGTCAGAACAGGTAGTGGCAGCTATGAATTTACAGTAAATTGTCTTTTTTGGAAGTAAGGAGGTAGAAAACCATCTTGTGACCCAGAAGCTACTGTGAGAGAATTAGAACTATTGTATTCTTTGTCTGCAGTATGTGCAAAATTGAGACGGGGAACATTTCGAAGCTGAATAATGTGTTAAGGTGCAGTTCAGAAGGCTTCTTTAACTTTCAACAGTAATAACTTCATTGGCATCTGAAATAATTTCTCCTCTGATTCACAGCAGGTAGATGTTCTTCTTTCTATACTCTTTATTGCCTGCTTTCCTGCTTAAAAACTGAATTCCAGGAAATCTGCCTATGACTCAAGTAATACAGCATTATGACATCAGAGTAGGCTTTTGTGTGTTGTCAGTAATGTCTTTTTTCCCCCCTCTCTTGCTCAGATCTGAATTGCTTTCTTGGGAGGTTAATTGAGATGAAGTGACATAAAATGCCTCTGAGGACCCTGGAGTCATGCAGCTAAAGTGTTTACTGTGCCTGAATCACTTCTTTATATCTGAGAAATCTGTTGACTCATGCCATATGTTTTCTTCTTTGAAGAGATTTTATTTAATTGAAGCTTCTGATGAGCTTGAATGTAGTATTAGCTATGCACGCATAACTATCCCAAGTGCTCTGAGGAAACCAGCATACACCATTTGCTTAGCGTATTGCCCACTAAGACCCCTAGATATCACAGTGAAACTGTAAAGAACCACGCAGGTTCTCAAGGATTCTGTTGTGTAGGAGCCTTCAGATTGTTGCTAAACTGCAGTTCCTGCCCTAGTGAAGAACAGACTTGCTCCCTTTTCAAGAGACCAAGACAATTGTTTTAACCAGTCTTCAAAAATTATGGTTAGGCTGAATTATTAGAACTAGATTATTTTGATTGGATTACATTTAGTGTGCTGCTATGCATCCTAGAAGTCATTGAGGAGAAGAGAGACTGGAGACAATATATTGACTGGTGGTCTTCATCTTGCAGGTGAGCAGTAGGAAGCCGTAGGAATCCTTATTTATATTTGATCTGTCCAGGCATTTTTTCCCCTCTTTTTCACTATACTTACTCTCCATTTGAGAAAAGAGGAGGATGTTTTGTGGTGATCAGCAATCCATTACTATGTTCTAAGGCAGCAGCATTTTATACAAATTAGAGCAGTAATTTTAACCTTGCAAAATAAATAAATGACCGGTACCCAGAGCTCCTATTGATTGTAAGAGGGACTTGTGGTTGCTCAGCACGTTACAAAATCAGAATCATAGAATGGTTTGGGTTGGAAGGGACATTAAAGGTCATCCAGTTCCAACCCCCTGCCATGGGCAGGGACACCTTCCACTAGACCAGGTTGCTCAAAGCCCCATCGAACCTGGCCTTGAACAGTCCCAGGGAGGGGGCAGCCCAGCCACAGCTTCTCTGGACAACCTGTTCCATTGCCTCACCACCCTCGTAGAAAAGAATTTCTTCCTTATATCTAGTCCAAATCTCCCCTCTTTCAGTTTAAAGCCATTACCCCTTGTCCTATCCCTAAGTGCCCTTGTAAAAAGCCACTCTCCAGCTCTCTCGCAGGCCCCTTTAGGCACTGGCAGGCTGCTCTAAGGTCTCCCTGGAGCCTACTCTTCTCCCAGGTGAACGGCCCCAACTTTCTCAGCCTTTCCTCACAGCAGAGGGGTTCCAGCCCTTGGATCATTGCTGTGGCCTCCTCTGGCCCCACTCCAACAGGTCCATGTCTTTCCTGTGCTGGGAGCTCCAGAATGCTTAGTAGCATTTCCATTTTGCATCTGTGTTACTGAGAGGATATATTTAATAGGAAGGATGTCATCATCAACCTGATATTTTTTAAATAAAACACAGTATTTCTCTAATATTCTTTTGAACTTTAGTGTTGCATACGTCATTAAGAAAAAAACAGTTCTTTAAGTAGCTGCTATAAAACCAACTTCTCTCCAGCAAAAGAATATTGTGACTGTTTTCTGTGTAACAGTTTCTGTAGAGCTGATGAAGGCATAGTGCAAAGTAGAGCTGTATGTATTAGAGAACAAAATCAAAACAGAGGTGGATAGTTGTCACAAGAGTGTGATCATTCCTAAGAAGGTGAAGATGCTTGTACTCTGGATATCCTCATAGAGTTTACGCTGAAAAAATAGCACAGGACGTGAGTTTGGTTACTGATTCTGTGCATTGTCTTGCTTGGATTTGGGTAAGTTGCTCATTTTATGCTGTGGTTGTAGATGCACAAAATTCACACAATCACACAGAATGGTTGAGTTTGGAAAGGACCTCTGGAGGTCATCTGGTCCAACCTCCCTGCTCAGTCCACCTAGAGCCACTTTCCCAGGACTGTGTCTTGATGGCTTCTGAATATCAACAAGGTGGGAGACTCCACCACTTCCCTGGGCAATCTGTGCCAGGGCTTGGGCACCCTCACAGTAAAAAAGGTGTTTCCTGATGTTCAGAGGGAACTTCCTGTGTTTCAGTTTGTGCCCATTGCCTTTTGTCCTGTCACTGGGCACTACTAAGAAGAGTCTGGCTTCATCCTCTTTGCACCCTCCCTTTGGTTATTTGTACACAGTGACAGGATCCCCGTTCAAGCCTTCTCTTCTCCAGGCTGAACAGTCCCAGCTCTCTCAGCCTTTCCTCACAGCAGAGATGCTCTAGTCCCTTCATCATCTTCGTGGCTCTTTGTGGGACTCTCTCCAGTATGTCCATGTCTCTCCTGTACTGGGGAACCCAGAACTGGACACAGCACTCCAGGTGTGGCTTCACCAGTGCTGAGCAGAGGAGAAGGATCATCTCCCTCCACCTGCTGACAGTGCTTTTCCTAATGCAGCCCAGGATACCATTAGAGTAGTGTATTGGAGTACACTGTTGGCTCATGTTGAGCTTGGTGTCCACCAGGACCCCAGGTCCTTTTCTGCAAAGCAACTTTCCAGCTGGGTGGCCCCCAGCATACATTGGTATGTGTATTAAGGAAGTAATTTTCTTTCTGCTTCCTAGGCCTGGTGTTAGAATGAAATTTAAAATGTTTTTTTAGCAGGTTAGGTTCTACTGTGGTGGTAATAAAATGAATTTTAATTAACTTTCCAGTATAGTGGTGATGACTCCTCAAATTTCACCAGTTCTTTTGGAATTTAATGATTTGTAAGCCTTGCTCAGGTGAAGAATTTCTGAGGACATTGTGAAAGTTCAAGTAAACAGCAACGCTAGATTACAGGGCTTTTATTACCTGTGCTAATTAGATTAAAATTCCTAGCTTGTTAACTGAGCTGTACTGATTTGGATGGAAGATAAAGTAGTGCACATGTAGGCTTCTACCATGTTGATGAATTGCTGCAAAAGTGGTTTCTGCTGTCACTGTATCTGATACAAATGCAAAATTTATTCCCTTGATGTAAGAGTGTATCATATTAGACATCCCGAGGAAAATAAAGTTAAATATTACTAAAGTATGTTCTGCACATAACTGACTTTATTTTCTTTAATTGAGAGTGATGCTGTTCTGAAACAGAATTTAGTACATCTAAATTGTCTGGTGCTAGCCGCATTATGATGGATTAGAAAGTCCAAGAAACCCAATAGAGACTTCTGTGACATAGCTTGTTTCCAGTTAATTTTCCACAGGTCAACAGAAATTGGGGGTATTAAGGACCTTCAGTTTAACTGGTGGTTTAACTCCAACACTGACATGTTGAGTGTTAGATCGAGCCATTGAAGTACTTAATAATTTCTGTAATCCATACTTTTAAACTGTTTCTGAGAGAGTTCTGTGAATTTTGTCTAGATGCCCAGGTGGTTAAACTATTTTAAATGTATATACAGAATATGTCTCTTCCCCTCCCTTTTAAGAGCAAGAAATATAAAAACCCCGCACACCCCACTGGATTAATATAATTGAGATGCAATATAAGGGAATCTGTAGGGATGTTTTTAATGACAGTAGATTACTTTGTTTTTCTTATCATCATGAAAAGTTAGGATGACTCCTGGTCATCATGGAATGCATGTTTAAATACAACATTATAAAGATTCCTGGTAATGGTTCAGAAAAGGAAAATACCACTTTTGTAGATTTACTGCCAGTGGTATGTGATTTACTGCTTATCCTCATTCTGTTTTATTAGGTGCCGATGGGATCTGGAAGAACTTCTATGGCACTTGATGCCTTCTCTTCCCAGGTTGCATAGTGGCATTTGGTCAGATGGCTGTTAATCATTAAGTTAATAGTGATTTAAACTATTACTGCATCTCCTCTAAAATATATCCCTTCATCTGAAGGATGACAGTTGGACATACATTCTCCTCTCGTCTGTTCTAACTAAAAGAGGTTAGCTTAAATCGTCACGGTGTTTCAGTGGACTAGGAATGTGTAGCCATTTGAAGGATACTCATATTTTAAAATTGCTCTAACTTGTCTGAAGTCGTCTTCCCATACTGCTATTACGCTGTCAGAGTATCTAAGTAAGATTCTGTGTTCAAAGACAAAGAGGCAGCTTTTCGTGCTCCCTGAACCAATACTTTCTGCCTAATTGAAAACTGAAACTAAATGAAGTGCATTTATTCCTGCTTAGTAAATTGAATTTTTTTTCTAGTAGTTTCACTTCAAGGAATGTTGGTGTCCTGTTCTCCTTCAACCTCTTGGCCACTCTAAATAAGTGAGCTAAAACAGGTCTATTGGTACCTAGTTCATATAATTAATTCAGTTCTACAGACATATCAAATTAGTAACTAGCAAAGAAGGACACAAAGAGTACTGCCTCTAAGAGTCTGGAGTTTTCTGTGAGTGACAGGTACAATAAGCAGGGATGATTGGACTGAATCCAGTCAGTTTATAAATGGAGAAGTCAGCTCTGGTGGCATGTCACAAGAGTGTAAGCACAAGATTTATTCAAGGAGCATTTAATTAACCTGGAAGGTAATGGAAGATAGTGTGTAGCTCTTCCATTATAAAAAGTACTATATTGCTTAGATGCTTTATTACTGGGGAGAAATAATGGCTTCATGTTTTTCCAGGACGCAGTATTAACATTTGAAAGCTACACAGATTACATTGATATAACCTTCAGAATTTTTATTATGCTGAGCTGGTTTTTGAACTGTACAGCCAAAAGTGATAAATACTGTTGGCCTGTGTGGAGAGTTTGGGGTACTGTTATTTAAAAAGTACATTTGACAAATACTACGAAAGTCAGTAGTAGAGCCATAGGCTATAATCCCATTCCTCGTGTCAGTGTGTGTCTTGTGAATTGCTAGCCAGTTCTTGATAGGCATGACACTTCCTTAATATATTCTGTTGTGTCATAGTATGCTGTCCCTGCGATATGAGGGTTTTTTGGTGGAGAGAATGTGGGTGAATGTCCTCCTTGTCAGCTGGAGATTTACAGTGCTGCATATTTATGTTCTTGTGCAGTATGCACTTTGTATTCTATAAAAGTTTCATAAGTGGAAGGTGATCTTTGCAAGGCATTTTTCAGGGGCATAATTTTTAAAAACAGTAGTAGCTGGGGGTAAATTGAGCAATACCTTCAAGTTTACCCAGCAGTAAGGTGCCATGCAGTGAGTGAATGTCAGTTTTCTTCCTAGACTAGGCTGTAATGTTTTTCCAGCTGAAATCTCCTTCTACAGTCACATTGTACAATGAGTACTGCTGATCCTTTAGAAACATTTTGCTTATTTAAAGAGATGCTGTTCCATACACTGACTTCAAGAAGTCCAATAGAAACCAGCCTTTTCTATCTTACATTACTAAATGTAATAAAACCATGACAATAGTAATTCATATATTCTCTCCAGAACTTTGAATGACCCTTCATATTTTCTGTTTTCCAGTATGTGAGCTTTCTTCATGAAACCTTTCTGCTGTTTCTTGACCACGAAGTCATTCTTTTCATTTACTGTGTTAACCCCACACATAAAATTCAGGCTAGTGAAAGATGGTACTTTGTGAAAGAGAAAGTATTTTGAGATCACAGACTTTTAGAAATGAAGTTATCAAGAATTCTGTAAGGGTGGGGTAATAGCACAGATTTTGGTGGAGTTTGGATAGACTGCAGTATCCAAAAATTTTGAGAGCAGTATATTAAACCAACTGAAAGTGTGTAGTAGTAGTTGTAATCCAAAGTTAGAACTTATAGCACCTGTAGATACTTACCTGTGCTGTAGTGTGAATGCTTTTGCACAAGCAGTTACCAGTTTCAAGAAGGCTTTTGGTTGAAGATGCTGAAAAATAAAGGCAAATTTTGTGTCCTGTTTTAAGCATGAAAGAATGGAGACTTTATATGAGAAAAGGGGAAGGAAGAGTTGAACTTCTTGTAGATGCATCGATTGATGTCAATTATCATCTTCCTTTTTATGCTTAAGTGAAATGTGAGAAAATAAACTATATAATAAGGTCCTACAATAAACTCCTGGGAATTGGAGGGTTAAAGGAGAAGTAAAAAGAGGCATCTATTTTAAGAATATAGGTCTTGAAACAACCTTTAAACAACAGAAATTTAACTAAAGCGTTAAGGTTTAGAGAGTTCTTAAAAGGAGGGTGTTTTGAGGGGGATGATATGAAGACTTTTGATTAATGCAGGCTGTCATCTTTTTTTTTTAAACACTGTGACATGCAATATTTGTAGAAAAGACATCATGTTCAAATAATTTGTCTTGCTCACTTACATGTATTCTTAAGTCCTTTGCAGGACTGTCTGCTGTCAAGAATCCATTTACTTTGTGACACTTGAGCTTCTTAAGGTACAGAAAATGGAGCAAAGAAACTTTGATCCAGACAGAAGGAAAATTTCAGTCAGGGGGACGGATTATTACTCACATTGAGAGCATCAGAAGGTTTTTTGATCACTTCTTGTTACAAAAAGATAGTATGGAGGTGGGCTGCCCCATTGTAATCTCTTATAATCGGACCTGCAGTATCCTAATCACTGAGACAAAGCACTGTATTGTAAGCTGTCCTCATGTTGTGCCGTGTCATGGACAGAAGGAAGATAGGACACCAGAACTGCGTTCATGTCTGCGTCTCCCAGAACGTTAAGAAATGGGTTGTAGAAGCCATACTGTCAAAACTGTTTTACCCTCTGTAGCGAAAGGGGCACCTGTAAGACGGACTCCTTTCTGAAGGAATCTCTGCTTCTGAGACGACCAGAAGTTGACTGGGACATTGTGCACTTCTGCTTTGAATGCACTTACTATTTCTTGCATGCAGTTAAAATTCCTGAGTTCAATTTTATTTCTAATTTTTGTGTTCTGTAATATCTATGATAATGTGTTTCTCTGCTATAATGTTTCATGCTGTCATGCTTACCGATCTAAACAGGAATAATGAAAATTCCATGTTAGTGCTGTTTTCTGTCTTATGTATACTAGTCTCCCTTAGCACGTTGTGGATGTTGTAACCACGCTTGTCAGATTATAGTCAGTATTACCTGCAGTACTGCCTGTTCCTAATTGGTTAGGGAATTTAGATTTCTGTCAGAAAATATTTAAACTACATATTCTGTGGCATTCTAGATATAGTTAATATTTGCTTCTATTCTGTTTGATATGTCAAAGCCCTGGGTTGTACACACCTGTGTAATGTGAGCATAATTGTTGTTTCTTTTAGTACTGTCCTCTTATAGATCTACTTGTTTCTTATCTGGTTAGAGAAAACATTTCAGAGGAAAGATGTGGCTTTGTTTTGTAGCATCCACTCCACTGAGCAGGAAATTTGTGATGTAGCTGTTGTGTGCTACCTTTAAAACAAAGGTAAAATTCAATGCAGTAAAAATAACTTCCTGGTTAGGTGGTAAGATTGTATTGCAGTTTTACTAAGCGAATATACAGAATGGAAAGTGTTTTAAATTTTTGTCATTAAAAGTCTATGCTGCTACATATAATATTGCCATGTCAAATTTCATACCAGTTACAGGAGCTGTCAATTGATTGTTTTACACTTGCTGATTTCAATATCCATTTGTAGTCTCTGCAGAAGTTATAAATTCAGGATAAAAACTGTCAATCTATTGTGACTGACAGATTCTTGATCAATGAAGCCTAGGAATGAAACTGCAAAATGGGGTGGATCTTCTGTTGCTGGTATGGAGATAGCCAAGTTTTACAGGATGGAGTATCTGTAGGTAAGGGTGCTTTTCAGTCACTCTTAAGATAACTGTAGAAATAGTACTATTAATACATGTTGGAAAGCCAGTGGGGTTTTAAGAGAAGTAAGTGTGGCTTCTCCAGACTGTGGGCTGCCAGTCCCATTTGGGAAGACTTCTCTCTTAATCTGACATCTTGTTTAGAACTGATAACACTAGAGAGTCCAATTAAAGTATTTCAAGAAGACATCCCCATACAAGACTACATTGATTGTCAGCTAATGTGTATTGAATTTTAGCTAAATACAGCCCCGGGTGCTGTGCTGGAAAGCAGGGGAGCTTGCAGTTCGAGCTCTTAATTCCTTTTATATCGATTTGGCTGCTAATGATATAACCTTCTACTCTAATTAACTGACATCTGCATTAGGCTGAACAAGAGCCCTTCCACTTGTTTGTGTTATGAAATGTGTCCTCCTTTTGTGTTAGATTTTGTCCAGATTAGCTTAGTCTGCAAAATAGATCATCGAAAGGATTGGCTTTTCTTTTAAATATCTTGTAAAGTAAGTTTGTCTTTCTGCTCTGTACATTCTTGCCTACGTGTCCAGGACTTATGTTGCTGGTGAGCCTGGCCAGAGCTGTTTCACTGACTGGATGCTTTTCTAGTCCTTCTCAATGGATTATTTGCTCCTTTGGCTGATATGAGGTTGCCAAGCAAGGTGTAAATTTATATAAATATGGGGTATGAAGACCTGAGGATAAATGGGTCATTTTTTATGTCTTAGGTCATGAATAAACCATTAGATGTAAATTACTAAATCAAGCTAAAAACGTTGCTAGATTGGAAGGGTAATCGTCTTATGAAACCAAATCTTATAATTGCCAAATCTACACACTGCCAGTTCTCAGATTGCGAAATTTTGATTCTAGCATCTGAAAAATAAAATGCATGGGTTTAGTGCAAAATTGTTTTTACAGCACTTAGTAATTTAAAGCCACTAGTTAGCAGAAATTCATCACAAGCAGCTGTTTTTGTTTTGTTATGTGTGCTGTTGCCATATATGAATTTACACATTTGCTTTGGGAGAAGATTGTGAGTCTCATTAGTAAAGATGATGTGAGGTCAGGATTCTCTTACATTTTTACTTCTGTAGGAGCTTCATACTCAGTGACAGGCACTGCAGAAAGCTGGTTTCTCTTGCTCTATGTATAAAATGTTGTTGCATTTTTTCTTCGAATACTATTTGAGTCTCATGTTTTTCCATGTTGTTTGTGGGGTTAGACCATCTCCTAAAAAACAGAGGTATGTATGATTGCATTTCTGGTGTTCATCTGGTGGCTGTTCAGCTAACAAACAGATAACAGCTGTTTCAAGATTTCTGTGTCTGTGCACTTCTGAAGCTAGTAGCTATGAGGAGAGATGAGAATTAGTGCTGAGAGGGAAAACTCTAACAGAACTCAGCTAGCAGCTACCAGCTTGTTCAGTCAGCATGTGCTTATGCCACTTAATGGGCATCATGTACATAATCCTGAATGGGTTTACAGCATTTTCCATTTCTTGCCTGATGGGGGTATTGTTAGGCTTATTTTGGGGGATGCACGTGTGCATACACACAAACACACACACCCCCGCACTATATATATATACACACACACGCAGTGTTACTTCAAAGATGACAATAGATCTGTGAAAGCAGGTTTAATTAGTTCCTTTTCTTAGGGAGCAAGTTGTTTCCCATGTTATTCTAGTCAAATAATGATTAAAAAAATCTTACTTTAATCTGTGTGTAACAAAATAATTCTAGTTCTAGTTTAATTATACAAAAATTATATTCTTGTTCCTGTTTCTGCTAAGAAAATGTACAGCTTTCTGTAATTTAAGTATTATTCACATCAATAGAATTTCTTTTTTCCTTATTGTCCCATATTTGATGAGAACTAACAAAATAATATTTATATTATTTTCCTACCATGTATCTCAGGACATACTTAGAGAAGTAACTAGGTGATGAAACTAATAATTTTTCTCTCCCTCAGTACTCTACAGATTCCAAGCTTTTCCCCTCCTTTTTCATTACTTCCTCTTTACTAATTAACTGCCTTACTGCACAGTACACATAGCCTTTCACAGAAGGCATTTCCGTTTGTTATTCAGTACAGAGGGGTCAACTAAGACAGATTTTAAATTATACTAATAATGAAATATGTGCCTAAGTATTGGTGAAAGAGGGCAGAAGTGAATTTCCTAGACTGCTGGTTCTATTCCACTGGCAAGCAGAGCTCAAGAAACTCTGCTTAACACCTGGCCTACACCTCTTTTTATTTTTTAAGTTCTATTGACTCCTAGTTATGCTTTTAGACATATATTGAGTAATTAATTTTACTGGAAGCAATGCAACCAGTCCTGATTTAATTCTTGATCCATCACTTTCGATTTGCCAGACACTTGCATGTGTAATTAGTGCTGTCACCTTCTGTTAATAGAAAGTCTGTACATGTCATAATAGCCGTGATGATATATTCTGCTAGGTCATGGCATTGCTTTTGCATAATCTGGTTTCTTTCCAGCCAGTAGCTATGAGCAGCAATGAGGAAATAGCACAATCCAGAAAACAGAGGAATAGTAAACAATTTTTCAGTGTGGCAAAAGGTTAACGTGGGTGAATCCTAAAAGGTGGGTTTATCAGCAATTTTAGAAGAAAAGTGATTGTCAAGGAGATGAGCAATACCTAAAGTTAGATAGGGTGCTTGAGATCCATGGTCATCAAAGGGATCTAATGAAGCTGAAGGACTAGGCAACATGATTACAGATGAAATTCGGTGTTAGCTGGTGTTAGAGAATATATACAAGAAGGAATGACTGGAATACTTGTGCTTATGGGGCTCTGTATTGCTTATAACTGCTTAAAAATATTCAGGTGTCACTATGGCCAAATGATAAAGACTTCTGCTCAGTGAGCAATAGTAGCAGTTAGATGAGAAATATCCATCTCAAGATTTTAGGTTAAAACATGATTCCAGTGGTCCCACCTCTGGGGCCTCCGAACAGCTAGGTCTCACTAAGTCTGCTTTACCTTTCTCTTATTAACTGTTCTTTTCAGGGGTGAAGAGAAAAAGCAAACTGAACATCAGTATTAAATTGTAAATGGAACAGGCCAGAGAAAGTGTCTTGAGTTGGGGTTTCCATCGTTGTGTTCCTGGCTGATACTGGGCAGACCAGTGTATTGAATCCTGAAGCCAACTTGCAGGAGTTGGCACTGAGCAATTGGGAGAAAAAGACAGTCTCGTGGAGAATTTATGCAGTGTTCTGTTAGAAAGCCCAGCCTCTGCTGGGGATAAGGACAGTTGGGTAGAGATGACACTGATGGCCTAAGGAGCACATCACAGAGTAATTGATGCAAATCCACAGTTCAGTTTCCCTTTTCTCCAAAACTCATTGCTTTGTAATTCACATGTAGAGGGAGGGATCTTTTCATTCCTCTCTCCTCCCTCAAGCTTCTGGCTTTATTCAAGAGCTGGGAACAGAAGAATACAAGAGAGATGGTTTATTGTAATGGAGTTTTGATCTGTTCCTTCAGGAAACTTTGCTGCTTTTTCTGGGGAAGTGCTGCTTCTACTGAAGTGGAGTTTGTACTTGAGGAGTACTGAAGATTAGCCATATCCTGTTGCAGAAGATTGTGTAACCTTTGACAGAACATGTTTCTTAGCTGAGTTCTATGACAGCAGGATGTGATATGATTGTGAGCTAAGTTTGAAAAGCTGTGTTTGTATTTTTTACAACATATCAGGTTATATGAACTTTATCTCAAAAGCAGAAGTGAATTACTGGATTAGCAAGTGAGCAGACCATTTTTACTTCTATCTATGTGGCATTGCTGATTGAGGACATAGAACTAAAACATAAAAGACATCTGAAGAAGAAAAATTATTTGGGTCTTAAAACAGTGTTAGATTAAGTCTTGGAAATGTTATGCCTTAACATAGGCAACTGGATTCTGAATTGAAAAGTTTGTGCTTGAAAATCAGAATTAAAATACAGACTCAGGTGGATACATGAGTAATACTATGCTGTCATGTGTAATAGCATTTCTGATGAGATCTGCTGACTAAGCTGAAATCAATCAAAAAGAAATTAATAATAATCTAGTAAATTGATCAGCTCATCATCTTTTCCCTTTCCTTGGCATTTAATCGTGCCTGACTTACCCAATGGAGGATGTAACTTTGTGATGCTTGAGAAAAGAGGCCAACCAGGAGTTTCTAGTGTTAGCATTTCAGCCCCGTAGAGGCAATTTAGGTTCTATGTAGTATAGATAAAACATCTGGGATTTTACTCCCCAACTTTTTTTGTAAATTCTTTCATGACAAGTCATAATCTCTCTCTGCCTAAGCGTCTTTCCATGTTGAAAAAATATATAAAACTTGCATTTGCTCTGTGATTTGCAGTTCCATATTATTTCCATTTGCACTGTGATTTGTATTTGTGTGTTAAGAATGAAGTGTTCAGTGCACTGAAAATGTGCTTCTGATGTGATACCACTGCAGCTCTAAGGTGGATGTGGAATAACAATCAATTGTGTAGTGTATTTGAGGATCTGGACTACTTGTGTGGTAAAATTTTGCACAAGGCTGGACTGAAACTGAGAAAAAAGATCAGAAATCTCTTAACTAATTTCTGCTAGAACTGTCATAAAAGACACAGATGCTCTGATTTGGAATGATGGGAGTGAAATCCAAAGAGCTTGAGACTGGAAGAATTAGCTACTAATCTCGAATTTCTACAAAAAGACTGAGCAATTCCTGTTTTATAGCCCTGAAAACATAATGAAGCCGTGGGGATCACTGACACAACAAGCTTCTGAGAGCCACTAGCACTTAGCAAAATTGACTTCAGTTAATCAAAAGATTCTTTAGGGAGAGGGGGGAAAAAAAAATAAAGGTGCTAGTTTGGAAAGCTGCAAACAAGTAACTGCGTGTAGAAGGTTAAAGAAATTTCAGTTCCTTGCAGTGGGGCTCAGTGACCTATAATGACAGTACCTAATGGGCAAACTTAAATAGAAGGAAAAGTAATTACAGTGCTAGACTGATGGGAAAAAAGTGAAAGGGAAGAGAGTACAGTGGTATTTTACTCACCCTTTATTAAAATATTTCTTGAGCGAGTTGTGTATGAACCTGCAAGCACATAAGAGACTACAGTAATAACAGGTGCATAGAGAACAAAATTATCCAGCGTGCATGATCTAGAATATTAACATGCCCCATTCTGAAGAAACATCTTACTTGTGCCATTTTCCTGTAGTGCTAGGTAAGAGGAAGCACTGAGCTATAACTGATACCCCACAGTTATTGAAAGTCCTTGGCATTTTTTTGAAGAGCACATGGTGAAGTCTCTGATGTGGGATTCTAAACTGGCCTGTAGGTTTGAAGTAAGCTTGCTTTTAATAGTGTCCTTTTCTTAGGAGAAAACACATTTTATTACGTTTTGCTTAGAACTGTTGAGTGCTAGATGTTTTAAAAGAAATCTGGAGGGGAATCACCCTTTCTGTAGTCCATTTGAATGACCAATATTATAAGAACAAGGCAAGAATAACTAAAATAGGACAAATACTGTGGAAAAGAGTTTTGAAAAGTTTCCATTTGCTTTGTTTAGGGACTTAAGACTGCAAGGAACCTCCTGTGTCATCAGGTCCAATCTCCTGTTATCACAGTCACAAGCTCATACATATAATCTGTCACATAGCACTTGTTTTTCTGAGAGCAACTGTGTTGTGATTTATGTGTCTCACAATAACAGAATAAATGTTTTTATTTCAGTGGAGTTTAGTCACTTGTGGATGCTAGGGGAATTTATCTGCAACAGCAATTCCAGAATTATAAAACAGCTTGAAGCTTTTTCTTGCTGAATATGTCACTGTAAAACAAACTTTTAATTTTGGCTCTCTGTATGTATTGCAGTGCAGATGTTTCCATGTAATGTTCCTCCCTGACCAGATGCCAAAACGTTAGGTGCAGGAATGGACAGAGTTTAGAACAAGAAGCATTGTTAGAGGAAAACACTTCTGGTTTTATACCTGAGCAGTAAACTGGAAGCAGGAAAACGGGAGTATAAAAATCACAATCTGTAATTCAGGTTTTGATGTGAATGTGGAATCCTAGATGGTTGTGGCAGGAGAAAGAAAAGTGAAGTCTCATGCAACTGTTTTATTGTTGCACTATTTTCAAGGGGATAATATATGCAACAGAGTAAAGTGTGTATGTGTTGTGTAATGAAAGTGGAATAAAAATTGTTAGATAGATAGTTCCAGTTGCTCTGTTTAGTGCTTTTCTATAATTTTGCTCTTTATTTTGGTCAGAGGTTGCTGAGATATAATTCAGTTGAAGACTAATTTACTAATTAATTTTACTTCAGTCAGATAATCAGTAGAACATTTTTCAGTCTTTTTATCTACGCACAGAGATAACTGTAATCTTCTCCTGTGTTCTCAAGCTCACTAACAATCCTTCTTGCAAAGTGCTTCTAGAGGCTCCATTCTACATCTCAGCTCTTCAAGCATCTAGTGGTGTGAACTCTGTGATTCTGGCCACGCAATAAAACAAAGGCAAATATTATTTTCTCTCCATCAGGATAAGCTATCTGAATTTTGCTCAATAAATTTTGTCATCTGATGGGGGGAGGGGAAGAACAGCTGAATCTCATGCCTTACAGGAAAACAGGTGGGACCAATGAGCCAAAAATCACACAATTGTTTTGTGCTAGCTTAATGGCTGCCTTGTTCTGCCCAAAGGTAAGGACGTAGTTATCAGCGCCATTTATCAGGTACACCATTTTAGTATAAACTTGTTTAAAACAGGGTAGAGCCCCTTTTTCATCTTAATTAGACAGTAACCCATTGATTCCAAGTGGGCCTTCATTTTCTAATTATTTAGTACATAATATAATGTCATTAAACATCTTTGAGTGGACAGGATTGCTCTAAAAGCCTTAGCTCCAGAGCTCTAATATTAGGCTTTTGGCACTCATCCCTGTGTGTGAAAAGCAGTCAGTTTGTTTACCAGGAATTCAGATTCACATTACTGGGGGAATTAGCAGTGAGCTATTAGTCTGATTCAAGCACTTAACAATCGCTGATCATCTCCTCCCAGCCTGGGGATAATGGAGGTGATCAGCTGTAAATGGAAAGTATGTGGGGCTATTTTCATGAAGGCACTGGGAGAAAGTGCTGCATCCCCTGACCTCTACTAACCCTGGGGTTTGCAAGAAACCCAAACATCAAGTCACTTCCTGGAGGAGAGCTAATCACCTATGAGAAGAGCTTCCATTAGAGACTCAACCAAGCTCAGCCTCAGCCGAGCCCCCTCATCTGGAAAAAGGTTCAGCCACAAAATCCCTGAGGTAGACGTGATTAGCCTCTGATCGTATTTACCAGTATCTATTTCGATGGGGGAAGCAACTGCAGAATAGCAGCTGGTTTTGATTCCGCAGCAGTGCTGGATGATCCTGTCGAGCTCAGCGGTGCTGGTTGGCTTCTTGCTTCTCCACTGCTGCCCCCAGATCCTTGTCTCGTTCATGGACACCTCAAAGATTACTTTGAAAGTTCTCCTTCTTGTTCTTCTGTAAAGTTGCCAACCGTTTTAGCAAGAGAGTGACTTATGATTTTTAGGGTGTATTGAAAAAGATACTTTCATTCTTTATAGGTGCTGAACCTGTAGTCTTTTCTTGTCAACTCGAACTTACCTTTTACAGTGAGCAGGTTTTAAGAGGCATGCCAGGTATCTGTAGCCAGGAATTACTGTTCGAAGTAAAGCTTAGCTTTTGCTCATCTGCGATACATACTGTGCCCCCCTTTAAAAGGCAAACTGCAGTCACTTGATTCTTACTGAAACGTATGCATTTGTTGGAGGCAGCGGGAATGATTTTAATAAGGCAAGGACATAATAATTCTGGACTTCCAAATTCAAGGCTTATCTCTGGCATCACCCTACTTATGACCTCAGGCAAGAAATACGTATTGCTTCTGTCACTTGTCACACAAGAAACAACTCGTCTAACACAGTGACTGAGCTCACTGCTGGAGGAGGACTATATGAATGCCCTTTGTAAATGTATGTTAAGGGATCTAAAGCTATGTCAAGAGTTCTAGAAGCCACATCTGAAGCACCTGACAGTAAGTGATGTCTGTAAAAGTTGTTAAGATTGCTTTGTAAGAGATTCTGTCTAACTCTCTTCTTTCCCATAATGCCTCCAGCAGCAGGAGAAAAGGAGTGTAGCTTCCATTAAATGCAAAGGAAGGCAGGAGACTTCCAGAGTTGCGAGATAAATTTTATTAGTGACACTTTACACTTTTAAAAATAATCTACATTACAACAATTAGAAGATTCCCTCCTTTTATATGCTTGCTGAGAGCTTAATGTCAAGACTGTTTGGGGTAGCAAAATTCTATTAGATTATTTTTGTGTTTAGACCAAAGGTACTCACAGGATGTTGTATTCCAGTTTCTGGGGAATATAAGCTGAGGGGGTTTTGTGAATTGCTCTGTCGTATGGTTAGTAAGAACTGTTCTGAATGGGTTTAGGTAACTGCGACAGTCGTTGAACATCAATGGTGCTAACAGAACTGAACTGATACTGATATTGGCATGACATTTCTTAGTAGTAGTTGTACATGCATCTATGCTGTGCAGCTGAATAACTGTGATATTTGGAGATCAGGTGTTACAAAAGTCTAAGTGAAAATCGATTTGTACTCATAGCAGTGTGAGTACCTGTGAATGCAGGTGTATTTAGAGGTGAATTTTGTTTGCAGTTATTGACGAACAAGCCTAAGAGGCAGCCGTGTATATAAAGGTGCATATGAACACATGTAAGGGACACAGGACACTTGGAGAAAAAAAAACAAACTGACATGTTTTCCTTTAATTTCACTCTAGAGCAGGATTTGTCTAAGTGTCAAGCACTTTCCTATGTAATCCAGGACGTGACAGGAGGCTGCAATTGCAATCAATAACCTTCTTAGTAGGGGTAAGGAGCTAAAGATCCACAGTGCCGTGAACACAATCAAAATGCTAATACCTTTTCCCATATCAGCCTGTCTTAGAGCACTGTACTGGGGAAAGAGGAAAGACCACAATGCAGATGAGTGGAAGATGAATGCAGTGCACTGTGGTACAGATGGCTCAGGAAAATCTAATCCATTGTTCACACAAATATCCTCACTGATTTGTGGAATATTGAAAAAAAAAAAGTATTTTCTTCTTCCCTGTCACTCTCCACAAAATTCTGGAGATGACAGACACTATTACACTACAGTTGAGAGTCTTGACATGTTTCTAGTCCCACCGTATGGAGGATGGTCTAGTGTAGATATTAGAATATGGTAATATGGACTCTGTTTTCATTAAAGAATGGTAGCAAACATGTGGAAACAGTGCTGTCCCTTGATCTGAATATCCATATTTCAGTAAGTAATCAGAAATACCAGCATTCATACTCCTCTTAATTAAGAAGACATGATATTTATTCCTACTGCATGGAAATAAGATGTTGCTTCTCCGCGTGACTGAGGACATGGTTCTGCTCCATGCAGTGATCTCCTTGCCCTAGCTGCTCAGGAAGTAAGGAGAAGGCTGGAATTTGAAATGCAAATATTACCACTGCAGAAGGACAGCTACTCCCATACACACAACAATGCAAGAGTCTGTAATAAGGAGTTGTCTGACAGTGACTGGGAACCACAGCGCATTACCTAGCTGGGGCTTTCCTGGCAACAGATAAAGCACAAGGTAAGAAGAAATACCCCACCTGTTCTGCAACTGTTCAGGACTGCAATATTGTTTGGCTGTGTATAAGATTGTTCAGATCTGTTGTGTATCATAGGATGATCAAGAGGCACTGTATGTGTGTGTGTGTGGAGGAGCTGCTTTGAGTTGAGTTTCTAGCTATCCTGAAAGCGTAGGCTGGCTGATGAGGCAACTCTTGCACACAATTGATTGTGGACTATTAACCTATGCTCAGAAATCAATATTCACTTAACACCACATTTTAACAGGCAAATGCAGTACAAAATAACAGCAGTTACACAGTGCACACATTTATACTCAGAATAAACAGGTCATGAAATAGAGCTTGACAGAGAAGGAGGAGACTGGGCAGGCAGTGTGGAAGGGGACAATGACAACTTGAGTATCTGGAGTGGTACAGCGTAGTTAGAACTCTCAGAGATTTTTGCATCTAAATGTCCCAGGGGTTTTGTGGTCAATACAGCTTCAATGAGCTATATGTATTCTCTAAGCATTACTAAGAAGGTTCTTCTGAGGCCAGGCAAGGTCGTCCTTTGCTAGAGAAGACTAAATTTACTGGGGTTGAGCACAGAAATCCATCCTGACGCCCAAAACCCAAGTCTGTTGCTAGCCATGATAATGGATAATGTATGTATGTTGCAAGGGGCAAAACAGAAAGGACCAAGAATGTATAAAGAGAATGCATAAAGAGAAGCATGGGCAGCAGGTCAAGAGAGGTGGTTCTCCCCCTCCACTCTACTCTGCCCTACCCCACCAGGAAGACCATGTCCAGCTCCGGGGTGCCCAGTACAAGACAGACATGGACCTGTTGGAGCGGGTCCAGAGGAGGGCTACGAAAACGATGAGAGGGCTGCAACACCTCTCCTATGAAGAAGGGCTGAGAGAGTTGGGGTTGTTCAGCACGGAGGAGAAAAGGCTCTGGGGAGACCTTATTGTGGCCTTTCAATACATAAAGGGCATCATAAGAAAGACAGAGCGAGACTTCTTACCAGGGCCTGTAGTGACAGGACAAGAGGCAGAGGTTTTAAGCCAAAAGAGGGTAGGTTTAGATGGACACAAGTAAGAAATTTTTTATCGATGGGAGTGGCGAGACATTGGAACAAGTTGACCACGGAAGGTGTGGATGCCCCAACCCTACAGGTGTTCAAGGCCAGGTGGGATTGAGCTTTGAGCAACCTGGTCTAGTGGAAGGCGTCCCTGCCCACGGCTGGGGGGTTGGACTAGATGATCTTTAAAGGTCCCTTCCAACCCAAACCATTCTATGACTGTATGCCTGAAGAAGAGCTCCAGAAGGTGGGGTGGTAGGACATACTTGGTCAGGTCCCTCCCTGCAGTCAGAAACTGAACCCTGCACAAGTTCTGACAGAACTCAGGCCTTTGTTTTAAAATACTGCACTGGAATATTAGCCCAACTGTTACTCAAAATGCTAACATGGCAGAAGCAATAGTGGGCACCATATCTGCAGAGCTCAGTGCAAAATTGGGGGAAAGTGGGGTGCAAGATGGGGGCAAGTTTTCAGTGACTGCCATTCTGAGTTCAGGCTGTTCCATTCCTCTTTTCTGGAAGCCTTCTGTTTCCCAAAGGTAAATCAGTAGTGGGAGGTGTCTGGATATGGAAGAAGATTAATAATATGAGAAGGAAAGATGCCATTTATGCCAAGTTAACATGGGCTCAGCAACAGGGGCAGGAACAGAGCCAGGGATGGCCAAGAAATAACAGCTCCAGAATACACGGAGGAGGCCATAGGCATACTGCTGTGTTCAGAGATGTCTCGCTGTTTCTTCCCTTCAGCCACCTAGGAAATTAAAAGGAGGAATGAATCCCAGTTAGACACACTTATGCTCAAACATCTGGCTGCAAAGCCTCCAGTTCTGAGCACTAATGTCAGACTATAGGAAACTGCTGTGGCTTCCTATCTCTGCTTGTCTGTGGAATGAATAGCTTGAGGTAAGGTGGTTTGGCGTTCTACGCGCATGTGGCATCCCTTGCTTCCAAGTCCAAAAACACATTTCCAGATCCACGCTTTTTCAGCTGCTGTCTCTAGGCCACTTGACTTGCTGCTTTGTGAAGGCAACAAAGCAATGCATACCTGGGACATTTCTGAAGCAAGAGATGTGCTGGCACTGTCTCCTTGGAAGCTTAGGGAAGATGAGTAAAATAAGTCTTCCTGTCTTTCTAGAGCTGTCTGCTTCAGGTGCATTTGAGACCAAATGGTATTTTCTGCAAACAGAAGTAAAGCAAGAGTCTTACAGTTCTTTTCTTGTGCACACCTTGGAGTCTAGTGAACAGAACTCTAGGGAAGCTATTTGAGAAAATGTACTCACAGGCTGTATGGCTTTGATTTAGAAAATACTTATTCTCTGTTCAGTGAATGGCCTGTTAATTTGTGGGTTTACTTGTGAGGTTGAGCAGACTGCAAAGCCAATTTGGACTGTACTTGGGGACCTTTGGGTTCCTCTGGGACGTTCCCTGCTATTTTGTAAGGGTCAGGTATGTAGTATCTCAGATGGGATGTGTAGGTTGTAGGTTTATCTGTAGTGCTTAGTGTAAGGCTTTTCTATACAGCAGGAGGTGGGTTTAAATATTAATCATTTATCTAATAATGCTGGTTTCTTCGATATCCTTTGGAAGCTTTTACAAACATAAACTGTTTAAATCTTATTAAGGTCTGTTGCTAAAATGCTAGGGAGATAAAAGAAATACAGACTTAGGATTACACAGTTGCATGTAACAGCATTTTGTAACCGCTATGCTGCTGAATCTAGTAACAGAGGCTGTGTCAGGAGCTACTTATCTTCACCAAGTAAGCAAGGGCCAAAGGCTAGCATAGGAAAGGAGGGGTTTGGTTTCCCGTCCTCCCCCATAATCCTGGTGCGCTGATGTGGTTACTCAGCAACTTATGGATACAGCACGTCTGATGTTCCCTCATGATTTATTTTTTTTTTTTGCAACCCCTTCATTTGAATGCTGTTTGGAATTAGCTTCATGGCATTTGAGATGAATAGAAGTGTTGTCAGAAGATACAGAAACACTCTTGAGAGCAGATCCAGGCTGGTCCCATACGCTGGATAGGGGATCATGGAGATGCTGCAGGAGACAGAACTATACGCAAGGGCAATGCAGCGTAGGATCTTGAAATCAACAGTTTATGAATTTCCCTGTGCTAAGCTGTTTCTCTCACTCTGTGATATGATTGATGCTTACCAAGGCATTTGTTGCTCTCAAACATGCTGAGTATCTGGTCACACTTCTCCTTCTGGTTGCCGCTGCTCTCACATGTACACCACAGGGAGACCTCCACGCTGGAGTTACTGACGTAGTTGGGTGTCATGGGTGTGCCTGTCCCAAACCCCCAGAAACTGGAATCAAGATTTACTTCACCAAATGAAAGAAGCATCACGAGTCCTTTTATACTAAATGGAATGCTGCCCAGGAGGCAGAAGCCATCCATTGCGACATGCGTGTTACCCAGGAGAGGTCAGGAATCCCTGTAAGGTGACCCAGGCCTGGTGAATCTACATGAAGTCTGCTGGGCTGTGAGGAAGTGTGGAGATTGCTACCCCTGACTCAGGCAATCTGATGGTGAGGTATACTGATAACTGAAGCTGATGCAAGCATTAGATTGAAAGATGTGAAGCATCTGCAGGGACTCAACTGTGGTACTGGCATATGGCAGCAAAAGGTGCTCTTCTTATGTAGCTCACAACACTCTGCGTCCAAATGCCTTCTGCCAAACAAATGCTGAACACCTGTAGTGTGCCATTCAGCCAGAGTTCATTGAGCACAAAACCAGCAGACATCTGTAAAACCAGAAGGTATAGGCTAGACTTACAGCTTCTAAGATATTGCTCCTCTTTATAGCCCCTCTTTTGCGCCTCTCTGAAAAAGTATTAGCAGGTTGGCAGTGAATGCCTAAAACCAAAGACGACATTCCTTCTAACAGCTGGTAATGCTGTGTCCTGGCTGGCTCTGAGAAGATAGTGTGTAACAACACTAGCAAACCACCAGGAATCTAGAAGTCAGGCAGCGAGGGAACGTCATGTGTAATCACCGCTGTGACTGGGATGTAACTCCTGCAGCAGGAGTGAATTAGTTCATACAGGCCCAGAGAGCCCTGATGGTCAGGCATTTAGAGCACTGCACCAGCTGACGATACAAACAGGTGTTCAGAAATCTCAGGCAAGTGCTGCTGATTTGACAGCAGAGGATGGGACAAAGTAGAGCGATAAATGCCATGGAAGAGCTCTCTTTGGGCTGCATTTACCTCAGAAGCAAGAGGGAGCACTAGCATCAATTAGGCTAAGGCATGTCCATTGGTATACTGAGCACTATCTCCTGCACGAGAGTAAGATGGTCCTTCACAGCATCAGAGTGTGTCTGCAAGTTTGTGGCCTGAAAGCATCCACCCTGTATGTTCCTGTAGATAGCACTTACCAATCATCCCCATGTAAGCCTGCAGGCATGCAGCATGGTTTTGCTGAGAGCAACCATCTGGAGACATGTCTGCACCTTGACAGTTTTGCTGGAAGTCAGCCAGTCGGGATCTGTAGGAAGGAAAATGAGACTATCAGTGTCTATGCTGTTCTCTTCTCTTGGCTAACGTCCGCTGCTGCCGGACCTACTTGCAGATGTGGTCTTCTAAGCAGGAGTCCAGAAGCCAGAGGCAATTGGGTTTGGTGTTATACTGGAAGGAACAGTCAGGAACAATAGTTTTCCGGCGTCGTTCTCCACAAAGTTCATCTTGACATGGACAGAATAGGATCCTTTTGGTGAAGTCCTCAGGGACCTTCTCAAAGAAATTCCTTAGCCCTTTGTGGCATTTGCGACGGTCACACATGTCCTCACTTCCTGCTCCCTTAGTGCAGATAGAGGCATAGTCTGTGCGCAGACGAACACACTTCTTGCTCAGATTACAGACATGAGTTGCTTTCAGGCAAGGATTTGTTGCATCTCCTGCTAACTGTGAGCCTATAAAGCCAAAAGAAACCCAGAAACAATGAAGCAAGTCTCCAGAAGAGATTCTGTGTGGTGACAGGAGTAGCCCTTACTTGATGGTCAGGCTGGGAACATCAAAAAGAACAAAGCAAATTGGTCCTGCTATGTGCCTGTAGTATGACATTATACTAGTTACAGAATCATATCTGTTGTTGGTTCATGTTAAGGTGCTTGTTTCAGAGACTGCATCATTGTAGGTTATTCCCTGTTTCATGGGCCTGGATTTGTGGCTATATTTAAACTTGAGGAGGACACACAAATTTAGGCAAGTATCCAGAGCAGGCATTCCTCTGATTAAAGGGGCCATTACCCAAAATTGTTGTTCTTAATGATTTTCAGCCCCTGAAAAGATAAGAAAGGGCAGCATTATATCACGTAACCATTACAATCCTTACCTGATAACAGAGCTGCCAGTTTATTATAATCTGTCTTCCAGTGTTCTTCATTTGATGGATTCTCATACGGAGAGGTCTCCAAATTGAAATAACCTAGGCAAGATACAAGATATTTTATGCAGTGGGAGAAATGCTTCGTGACCAGCTTTCTTTTTTTAAAAAAAAATTTTTATTTGTTTCCTTATTTGTGCCTGGCTGCTTCCTCAGGCTGGAGTTCAGAGATGCTCTGTCTTGCTCAAAGCCAAATGCCAAGAATGGTGCTGCTGGAGATGCAAAGGTATTACTGTGTAAAAACAGCATTACATTTTGTCATCAGCTTTCCTCTGGCTGGAACTTGGTCTATGTTGTTATTTGGGTTTTTTCAGCCTCAGTACTAGTGAGGAGGTGGGCAGCACAGGCAGTCTTTAGTGGGGGGCCAATTAGAAGCATCCAACTAAAGCTGGAAAGCAGCGGCACGCTTAAGGATGCCACTACAGTGTGTGTCATAATCACATGTCCCTTCTCAGTGATGGGCAGATGTGACCATCTTGAGGTGATTCTCACAGAACTAAATCTAACTGTCTCAGAGTACCTATCTTTGTTTTTAGCGTCCCTGGTGCATTTTAAGAGCCGGTCCCAGACCAGATCAGTTTTCTCTGCTTATCAGATGGAGCAGCAATGACTCTTCTTCACTAGGAGATGTGGTTCCAAAGTGACACCTGCAGTGCTGGGAGGTGGCCTTTTGCAGTTGTTTTCATATGGGGGGCAGGGGCGAGCCTTACTAGCACCTTGTAAATTCGTATTATTTCATCTCACCATCTGTCATGCTGGAGTGAACGGTCCAGAAAATGCGTAAGCAGTGCTCCTGTCTCTTCATGCGCCGGTGACACTTGCAGTGCAGCAGAGAGCTGTTTCCGAGGTCCAGCTCTGCCTGCAGACATCTGACCCTGCTGTCACGATCCAGGGGAAGGAGGCGAGCCTTAGCAAGGGCACAGTGTTCCAGGGTCCTGTAGGTGGCATTGCAGGCAGAGTCCGAGAGGCACAGCTGCTCGGCCTCGATGCAGTCGCTTCTGGGCAGAGCCAGCAGGTCTCCTGGTCAAGGAGGGAAAAGATTGTTAGGGTTGCCTCACAATGAATGCCACACAAGCACCTTGCCATTATTCTGCAGGTATCCTATATTCGGTAAGGACTCCTCTCAAGAGGCAGAACTGGTTGGGGTCCTTCATATGGAGCAGTAAGAAACAAGAGCTCTCTCCATTTAGAAACAAAAGGATGAGTATTAATGTATGAAAGACGGAACAAAAGGTTAATGAAAAGTCTCAAAGATAATTTTGTTTAATAAAACCTCTGCTTATCACCCCTAACTCTTTCTACTTGGCCAGGATCAGGGATGGCTCTCTTTTACAGAGTAGTAAATCCCTGTGGAAACCTTGGTGTTGCTGACGCCGGCTCTGAAGAAGCTCTTCTATCTGGGTACTGAAAACCGCAGTGCAATAAGCACATAGCAACACCACACTGTGTGCTGTGAGTCAGTGCTGCTGCCATTGCTAAAGTATATACTGGTCATTAAGAGATGTACTGAGAAGGCCATTTGTGGTGTGTAAAAACAGCTACTTTACTGAGCTTAGAAACTTAAGAATAAGAATGCATCTTTTTTGCTTAATAGAAGAAATCCTTAACATAAGATGCAAGTAGTTTCATATAGAAGCGCTGATAAGCAATCAGTTTAAGTATGTAGAACCCAGTCTCTGAAATCCCTGCCAAAAATGCTGGGATATAGGCTTGCCCTGCCGGCTTTCATCTGTTGGTTGATTGTGAACTCTGACTGTATCTCTGTGTGTATGTATATTTGTGTAACGCGTGCACTGATTACATATGTATATATACACACACGTGTACCCTACCTTATGTGGAAGCATTAAATAATCTCAGTTTAACAATATAATCTTTAAAACTATAGACTTTTTTCAGCTTTTATTTTTTTTTTATGTGGACTGTTGTTTCCCAAGGGAATAGTGGAATGATGCCTAGCATTAGGTTGTCACAGGTAGGTGAATTCAGTCTGTAATCTTTCTTTATTTCTGTAGTATACGAATCCATGTTTACACTATAAGTATAATGAAGACGTGAAACAAGATTGTTTACTAATAAAAGTTATATATAGGCTAGTATGCTTCTTCCCTTCAGGACAATATTGCTTGGCTGGTTTTAGGAAATGGCTGTGCTGAGCTTTACATCTTACTTTAGTGTTCTTTGGGTACATGGTCTTACCTACCATTCTCTTGTTCCGCAGGTGCAGTAGTACTATTTCAGTCTGTCTTCACTACAGATTAAAAAAAAATCTTGGTACAGCTCACATTACCTGGTATACCATCTTCACCATCTGGTTTGGTCTCTCACTTCCTTCACTTTTGCTGGCTTCATCAGTTCATTTGCTGTAAGCAGTAGGCTGGGTAGTTCTGTGCTATTCTGCTTCTCAAACTTTCTACTTTTCCTACAGCCCAGTAATACTATTTAGGTGTCTGCCTCACTTGTACATATTTATTTGCTTTTCTAGCAACTTACTGTACTTTTTTGTTCATCTGGCTGTATGCACAGACTATACAACTTTGTCAGCTCCCTGAAAAACAAATCTGTCATCAGAAATGCTTTATACCCAGCACAATGGGTTTTGGTTAGGCACTACATCTAGGCACAACCTTAATAAACATTCTGAGTGTGATTACATCCTGTAAGGTTGCAGTCAGTGCAAATTCCCAATAGCAACTCAGTCCATTGTCTCCAGTAGCCTTTGGAGCCCTGAACTGAACAAGATCTACCCCACCAAGCCAGACCCAAGTACCATCTCCCCCAGTATCCCATCTCCAACAGTGGCTTGCAGCAGCTGTTGTAGCAAGTTCATAAAATGACAAGATGCACTTTCCTAGCCTTAAGAATTCTGTGCAGCAAGCACCTGAGTTTGAAGTGACATTTTTAAAACTTTAAAGTGATATTAATTGCCAAGGTAGAGCAGAGCTGAGTGGAAGTGGATGGACTGTTTCTACCACAGGCCTGTACCAGATGCTTCAGGTGAAGCTGCTGTAAACCTCAAATTTAAAACAGTCCTCCCCTACAGACACCATTTAACAGCTATGCATTGTCTTCAACCCCAGTACTTGGCATGTTATTTCATTTTTTAAAACCTTGTCTTAGTATTCCACACAGTAAGGTGAAAGAATGAGAAAGCTAATTCTTTCCTAGACCTATGGTCTAGGTTGCAGAATATGTTAAAGATGCATGTGTACAGGAGTCCTTTCTGCAGTTTTAAAAAAAAAGATAGTAATCAATTCACAGACTATGAATATTTATACCTTAGAAAAAAGGGATAGGTAATACAATACCCCCTTATGCTCCCTTTTCACTCCATGTCCTGTCATACATATGTATTATTTTGCTGCCCCTGGTGTACCATGCTTTTGACAGAGGACAACTGCAGAAGGGAAACCTTTTCTTTATTCTTTATTAAGCACAGTTACCAAAAAAGCATTACTATTTGGACATGGAAAATTGTAGGAAATCTCTTGTAATCATGTGGCTGCAAGTGCTACTGAGGTCTCAGTGCAATAGCCCATTTTTATAGCAGTCATTGTGATATTCAGCAGCCGCAGCTTTTTCTGAATGTAAAGCACTGAAATCCCAGAGCCAGGGTCTAGGAACGCTTCAGAGCAGTTCTGTAATTTCTGTACTTCTAGTCACATCAGCCATGAAAACTGCACAAGAGATGAATGGGAAAAATTTCTGTCCTGGGCTCTTGTGACTTGGCAGTGGGAGAAGGCAGAGCAGAACAAACAGCTCCATCTCTGCGGGAGCCCCTTGGGTTGGTCTTTGCACCCCGACCCTCGACTCGGAGAACTCACGGCCTGAAGGCACGCACGTAGGGCAGGTACCGAAACCAGCGCTCAGCAAAGCCGGTGCGGAAGAGGCACCGCAAGGGTCCCTTACGAGGGGTCCAGCCAGTTTATGCCGGTTTTCCCGCGCCGAGGGATCAGGTCCCGGCACCTGCCCCTCTCCGCTGCGAGCGAGCGCACACGGCGGCCGCGTCCCCTCCGCACGCCTCGCCCCGGGACGGCCGTGTGCGCTGCCCAGAGCGTCCCTCCGGCCTGCCCGCAGCCGCACCGGCCGCCCGCCCTTCGCGCCCGAGACGCCGCACGTGTTTCCCGGTCCGAAACGCGGGTTCTTCCCCGCCGCTGGCGGCAGCCGGGGCCGGCGGCCGGG
>Ga0065711_1001867_pt1 | contig 38616 bp, 13 predicted proteins | sample Hoacrofraction12_FD_59098 | JGI IMG/M metagenome (GOLD analysis project Ga0065711, IMG submission 59098) | Hoatzin crop microbial communities from Cojedes, Venezuela - Epithelial fraction 12 v2 (version 2) | ecosystem: Host-associated > Birds > Digestive system > Esophagus > Crop | place...
CATCCTCCTGACACCCACCCTTCAGATATTTATAAGCATTTATTAGGTCCCCTCGCAGCCTTCTCTTCTTCAGGCTGAACAAGCCCAGCTCCCTCAGCCTCTCCTCATAGGGGAGATGTTCCAGTCCCCTGAACATGAACCAGAAATTCACTTAGATGCTTAGAAGCAAAGGAGAGAAATAATGCTGTGTATATTTGAGCAGATAAGATGTCAATAAGGGAAGACAGATTTTTTTAATTAACTTCAAAATACAGTCCTATAGTACTGATTAATAGACTTCCAAAAGTCATTGCAGCTGGTTTTATACTTGAATATCTGTCTTTATTCAAGTGTAATGGAAATAAGAAGGCTCATCACGAGCACTGTCTTCACTCTGCAGAAATTTCTTTGTTCAAAGGACTCAATAAATGTTAGTAGAGATGATGTCCCTGTAGAAAAATTAAGGACTTTTTTTTTTCAACTGAAAGAGCAAAAATTTAAGCCCATTTTAAATGAAACTGTTGAAGGTGAAAGGTGAACTTCATGTATGAGTTTTCTGTTGTTATTAGCTCTAAATAAATATTTTGGTATTTCCAATATAAATATCAGTGCTGCTTTTGAATAAATTCGTAATAAGTTCCAGAATAGGAAGCCATAATGTATTTCTGCATTTCTTTCAGGTGACTTCTGTTGAAGTACTTCTGCCCTTTTAAGCTCATCTCTGCTAATTAACAATTAGATGGAAGCTTACATTCTTGACCACTTCTATCATAAGGATGCAGTCTGTATGATGCAGTATTGCCAGCTGCCTGTAGTGAAGTAGGTCCTTTGGCTTGGTTAAGAGAAGGTAACATGTTTTGGCTAGCAAATGAGACACTCTTCTTATGAAAGATTGTTTAGAAATCCTGACTTAGAAAAGAAGTATCTTAAATGAAGGGAAAGTAAGAAATGCTTTAGGAATTTTCTTATAAGCATGCTTATGAATGCTTAGTAGTGAACTTCAAATAGCTGTGTATAGTAGGCTGAGCAACCTAGGAATAGCTGTGCTGAGACTGAAACTGCAAGTCCCAAGCCACAGTCTGGTTCTCTTATACTTCTCATTTATTCAGCCTTAGAGAAGGGGACAGGAAGAACCACCAGGACATTTCCACATGGAAATGGTCAATCAGTATTATTTCCACATCCCTGCTAGCTTCACTTTTGCTGTCTTACAGCAGTAACCAGTTTGTTGGCAGCAGTGTTTAACAGCTGGGTAAGATCTGCTGTTACCCTAAGGAAAAGGAAAAGTTTCTATCAAACCAGAGAAGGTAAAGAAGCAGCTTGTAACTTAAAATTTTTTCTCTGTCATTTATTATCCTTGTCACTAGGGACAATGGCATGTGCCAAACTGATCTGCTGACTGCTTCCCAATTCAGCTTGGAAGTGGGCAAAAGTTTTTCACATGCAGTGACTGCTTACAGAGGCACAGGAAATAAATTGGAAAACTTTGCCCAACTGCTTGGTTGGTGTACTAACCCTACATGCTGTTACAGTGACCTAGCGCAGGAGATGGGGAAAGGCTGAAGTTAAAATGATTAGTGGAGACTTGTGGGCTTGTTCTTAAGCAATTTTTCTAGTCCAGTGTTAAAAAAATACTGTAGAGTGAAAATCACATGGAGATAATGTGGTTTTGAATGGCAGCCAGTCTGTTGCAAGAGGGGCCAGGCAGAAGCCTTCTGTCCCTGGAGCTTTTCTTTTGGTCTTCACTAATACAGAGTTCACTTAGAGTGTGTGGAATAACTAAAGAGCCTATTTGTTCAAGGATAACCAATGTAAAGCTTTAAATGGAATGGAATGATGGACTGCTGTGGAGATGATTGTGTGGCATTTGAACACCTGTGGTCCCAGATTCTGCTTGGCCTCTTTCACCTGCTCTCTGAGGTAAAACAATCTGTTAAGTTGTGCCTCAGTTTACATCTCTATAAACACATTGGAAAAGGGTTTTCTGAGCTGCTTACAACTTGCTTTTAAGCACTTTGACATCATAAGATCAAAGTTACCTGTTTGTTGTTTATAGGTGGCTTGGTTAGGTGGGATCTGTTTCTTCCTTTGCTTTACAATTGTTGCACTGGAGTTGTGTTTTTTTAGCAGTGAAATTTTCTAACTTTGGAGGCTAGGATGGCTAAATAATTTCATTAGGTATCCAGTGTTACAAAAAACATTTACCAAGCCAGTAGTACAAATTCCTTGCTTGCCAATGCCATGCTGAGCATACAGTTCCTCACAGAGTCAATTTCGGGAAACCTCAACAATAATATGAATGCTGAAGCATGCGTGTTTCCACTGAAATAACTCAGTATCTGGATCTAATGTCTGTTCATGGTGGTCTCCATCTTGTGGAACAACCAGCTTGGTTTCCTCTCTTGGTAGGAACTGCTTGAACATATAGTTAAAATAGTTTCTTTGTTGCTATTCAGCTGTTGTATCAATATTGTGCAGTGTTGCTGAGAGGCTCAAAGGTGTGGAGTGTGTTTTAAGATGACCTAAAATTTAGTATGTTATATGTCTGTGTTTGGATGTTTAAGTTGTCATAGCTGGCATTAAAATGCTACACTTAGCCTATAATATGAGCACTGCAAGGTTTTTTTTCTTCTGACTATAGCTGCATGTTATTTATTGAATGAACACTTGAAGTAGGTAGCTCCTGTTATTAGTCCATTGCTACTTTAACTGGAGGTAATTCAGCTAGATCTGGGTACAAAATGCATGGAAAAAAATCAGGACAAAAAAATCAGGACAATACTTGTAATTGTGCTGTGTGTCAGTGAATGACTTGTCTAGCAGGACATAAACTAATTTCTTCAAACATTGACTGCAAACACTTTAACTATGAGGTGAAAAATTCCCTTGTGAATGTAACCCGACTCATTCTCAGTGCATGTGGTGATAAATCCAAGCTGCTTATTTGTTAAATCATGTTTTCGATAGGAAACAAATGATGGTGAACCATACTGGCCAGAAGAGACAGAAAATGGCTTAATCCTGCAGTTCTGTGGCTATAATGGAATATGAACACTACTATTTCTATACTTAGATTTGTCTGAATCCTGACTTCTAAGAAGCCCTTGTAGAAAACAGCCCTGGTGCAACCTCTTTTTGTTGATACCTGTGGCTGAAGTGGAATATATATGACAGTCCACTTTCAGAATCAGATTCTGAAGACATGTGAAACCTGAAAATGTCCCTTAGAAGCAAATGGTATTTTGTCATTGACTTAGAGGTGGCTTCTCATGTGTAATGAGTGCCAACTTTTGGTCATGAAGCTTAATCTCTGGATTTGTTGTCCCGATGTTTAAATATTCTAATGCAAGTGTTATCAGAATGTTGCATGAACTATGTACTGTAGTTGGGCCAACTTGCTACTGCTTAGAAGTAGAAAATGTGCTCTTGGTGAATTTCTCTCCCTGCTTTCATCTTGGTGTCTTGAACTTGATGTCCCATTCCTACTTACAGATGGTTAAAGCTTCATTCAGTTTCCAGGACTGTTAAGTGATGCATAGATTACTCTGAAAGAATGTCTGGAGAAACTGAACATAGTTTTCTTTGCCTTTCTGTGTAGAACGTTTTGTTTGGGCTTGTTGTAGAGGACTTCATCTTGTTACATGGAGGCTACATTGTGGGTAGTTTCTCTGTATGTCACTAAATTCTATATGCAATCCTATGTACAAGGATTGCTTTGACAGCTTTGTTGCACCAGTTGCTCATGTAGTTGAACTTGTGTGAGTTGCTGCTGTAGTCTGTATTGCATCATGCTGCTTAACACTGTGTAACTGTTCAATTTAATTACTGCAAACTATGATATAGTGCACTGTTTCACTAATAAATAGAGCAAGGCAAACATCTGTGTAGGTAACTTGAGGCAATTATCATAAGATATCATAAACTCCTGGAGTCTTGTGGGTGCCTGACCCAGGAAAACTGATGGTTCTGATTTCTAAGAAAAGTGGTCATATGCTGATTGCCTGAAAATGGGAGGCCTCCAGCCTGCTACAGAATGACTTTATCAATTACAAAATGCTGTTTTTTCAGTATGGACTCTCAATGGGTTTGGGTTTGTGCCCTGTGTGTCTGTATGCTTCAAAAACTGTTGAAGCTTGTGAACTTGCCTGGGCATGCTTACATGTGCAAACATGTTGGTGTACACTCATGCATACATGAGCTACATAATCTCTCAGCTTTTCTGTTGCAGCTTGCTTGAGGCAAATGTTCTGTGAGGTTATGTTTAAATAATGCCATCTAAGATAATCATTTAATGTATATTACTAATTTAAGTGAGCTGTAAGGAGTGAAGGTTCCAAGACCTGTTCTTTCAGCTCATATTAGAATGTCAGCATGGTCACTGAGGCTGTGACACAAACTCTATATGGCTAAAAGACTCTTGGAAAGGTTTACTGTTCAGTTACTAAACCTTTTCTGACAGTCCCAGTAGCACCAATAAAAGCCATGTAAACCTAAAGGAGTCTTCTGAGAAGTGATAGGTAACTTGAACATGGGAAAGGGGCACCATGGGAACCTATGAATGCCAATGCAGGCAGTGTTCTTAAGTTCCTATTACAGCTCTGCCTTTGTTACCAAGTTGTGACTGGGTGAAACCTGCCCCATTCTTCAGAAGATCTCAAACAATGAAATAAAAGGCAGTGAATGCTGCAGGCTAATACAGGAAATGCCTTGGAGGTTTCCTCATGGTCCCATGTTGTTGTCTGGTGGTCTGTCTGATAGTCAAATTGCTGGGGCATCAGTGGGCAACCTGGAAGAATGAGGACCATGGTTAATAGGAGTAATTTGATAACTGCTCAGGCCAGTACATCAGGGAGTGACTGCATTCTGTACAAGCCAGCTGTCTCACAGGAGGCAGTACCTCAGTAGAAGCTGTCTCTGACCTGTGCATTAGCTTGCTGAAGTGAAGTAAGGCTCCTGCCTCCTCTTATTTAACAAGAATATCTATTCTGACATATTATCTATATCTCCTCTGAGGTATTATAGCCTGGTTCCTGCTGGGTTTTTTTTGTATAGATGTTAAGATGGGTGTGCTGGACTGACTCCAGCCAGGACAGATGAAATTTTGAAGGAGTCTTATTTGATCTTTGCTTTTTAATGTGGGTCTGATAAATTTCACTTAGCAGAGTTACCTTAGTATTCTTCACTTCTTCCTGCTGTGACTATACTTGGGAGATGACATGGATTTAAGTATTTGGAAAAGCTTACCACTCATGTTCTGTGCTGTGAATTAATCATGTTAATAAATACGTAATCTCTGTCAAGAGTATTCCTGGCTACTTCAAACTGGGTTTCTGTTGATTACAAGGAGATAAAGTTTAAATAGTACAGACAGACAAGATAGATTTGCTCAGGTTTTCTTGATAGCTGAATTACAATAGCCTAGCATCTCTAAGGAAACCAATTTTTGTGGTCCAAACAGTAAGGAAAGAAGTGGAAGGATCTCCTTCCTGTGTGTATAGAAATATTCATGAAGATGGTGAGATTGCTAGGCTACAGTGAGGACTCTATCAATAAATAAAGAGCATCCATATCTTATGACATCAGTGAGGAAAGAATGACATCTCGCTTGCTTTTATTTCCTTCTATTTTAGAACATTCAGGTTATAATATTCAGCCCAAAATGACACTTAAAGCAAGTTTGTAAGGATTTGATAAAAAAAAATGTAGTTTGTGTTGAATGAAAGGAAACCATTAAGCTCGGGAGTGATGAGAAGCTGTGCAAGACTTCACTAAGCCCTCTCCATGGGCACCTCAGTCTCTGAGATAGCTAGCTGGCAGGTTTGAATGCCCTGACTTCAGGCTGGAGAGATCCTGGAGGAATATCAAGAATGCAGGTTCCCCAATATGCATATGTAGGGAAGGAATCAGAGCAAGCTCATGTGTTTTTGGTGTTCTGTCAGGGATGGTAACTGTAGCAGAACTTCAACCTTATTTTTCTCCAGAAGGATCAAGGTTTTATAAAACTAATGAATGCAGTACTAATCAAGACATGAGCCCCATCTAGCTACTTTGGTATCTGGTAAAATCTTGCTCTCCTCTTGTCACTACTGTTATTTCTTACATAGATAATGAGGGAACTGTTTTTAGACTAGGCTGTTACTGAGTTTTCTTCCAGAATTCCTTGTGCCTTCCAGAATTTCTTACCCCTGTCATCTGCTTATTGGCCATTTACTTAAGATTTAGGCAGCCTACAGGCTATTGCTTGAGTCCTAATCTGAAATGCACCACCTGAAAGGCAGTATTATTTTTATTTGTAATAGTCTGCTTTTCTTGTATGAAGAGCTGTACCACTGTAGATTGGTGGTACCACCTTGCTGATTCTGTGTTATGTAGTTCCCCTCTAAAAAGAAATGCTGGTCTGTAAGTTCTGTGCAGTACCTTCTCTGGTGGGCTAGAGATCTTTGAGAGGGAGTTGGGGGAGGAATCGAAGTACTTCAATGTGATTCACTTCTAATCCAAGTGTATTTAAACCTTAAGCTGACCAACCTCCGTATAAACATTGAATGTGCCTAATAGTTTTCTGGCTCAAATTCTGATAATTCTTTACATGCTTGTTTTTTTCCTATTTGTACCACAGAAATGCTTTGGAAGTGCTGATACAGCACAGGAGGAGGCTGTTCAAGTTGTATAGGTCTAGCCCAGGCTGAGAAGAGCTAAAATGAGTAATCCTATTGGTTTTGGAACAAAATTGACTTTTTCCAACTGAGTTTGTCCCCTTGAAGACTGAGGGCATTTGAGCGCTGCTGAATATCTGGAAAGCTGCAGGTTCCAACACTGCTAACTTCTGAACCCTGAATTGAGCTGATTATCATGGTGAAAGAATTGCAAGGGCGACAGCCTGCTCCATTCCTGCAGAGGAGAATATCACCAGGATATCATTAGAGTCCTAGCCTTGCAAATACAGTCTGAGAGGCAGCAATCCTGTCTGTGCAGACTGTGTGCACCTGCCCTGTAGAAGGTTGCTACTGAAAACGCGATGCTCAGTCTAAGTACACATGGCTGTTCTGGTACATCAGTGGAGTGGTGAAAGAGGAGGGGCTTGGCAGACAAACTCCTGTTCTGAATGACTTTACCTGGAGGTAATCTCTTCCGCCAGGCTGAATCTGACATTAAAAATGGAAGAGGCCAGGGACATCTTCCACCCAAAGCTCAATGGAAAGTGGCAGGTGTCAGATTTTTGCAAGTTTCTTTCTCTTAACTCGCATGCTTCTGCTGACAAGGACTTGAAGGCTCCAACCTGGAAAAGCTCCAAACTGAATTTCTTCAACTAACTTAAAATACAAAATTTTTTAAAAAGGTGGAGGGGGAAGGACAGGGAGGTTAAAGGCAGAAATGGAAATTCTTCAGCTCAGCGAAAGAGTGTGGGGGAGATAGCATTTGTACCCTGCTAGTCAGCTGAAGATTTTCACTTGGATGCTGGTTCAGTCATTCAGAACACTGTGCTTTAGCCAGAAATGCTCAACTTGGAACAGTATTTTCCTTCTGTCATTTCAGTGCATGTGGAGGAAACTGCTTGCTGGTCAGGTCCTGTGGCTAACCCCTCCTGGGTTATTAGTTGTGCCTTTCTTGTGTATTGGATTCAAACTTGTGTATCCTGTATGCAAGCTAATTCTCAGTATCATGCTACACAGAAGTCTACCATCAGATGAGGAACAGATGCTACAAGAAAGTAGACGACAAACTTAGATGACTCATTTCCTGCTTCTAACAGATACATGATGGGTTTGTCTTGGGCAACACTTGTGCCTTATGTCATAGCAATAAATTCCATGGAATTAATCAACCTGATAGACTATGACTTGGATAAGATGCAGTCTGAGGATTTGAGATATGTTATGAAGGTAATGTGCTTTAACCAATTTACTGTGTCTGTTGCATGGTGATATTTATTCATACTCCTAGGCCACTCTGCCAGGCTGTGCAGCTCAGAGTGATGGGAGACATCCAGTGCTTAGGCTGTGGTGCTTGGGAACCTCTTTATTAAGCTGATCTTGAAACCAGGTCATGTTTAATGGCATCTTTCGGACAGTCACTGTGAAGTATGTAATTTCCCGCTTGGGAGGGAGTGCTCTTCCCTCAACACCTCCCACTAGTGCTTTCTTAGAAGAATTAAATAAAAGGAATATTACACCTTCAACTTAAAAGGTATGTTAGCCTGAGACATGCTATCTAGAGTCTGTCTGGGCTCCATATGTAGGAAGGCTACTGTGTATTTATTGCTTGGAGGAAACTGCTTTGCAGAATAACCAGTTTAGTTTACAGGTAGGGGGATTAATCTGTGTACAGTATCTTGGTAGATATTTTCTTGCTTGCATCTCTATGGGCACTAGATGGAACAACTTGCTTTCAGCCATGTTAAGCTTTAGATTACTGAAGCAGAAGAATGTTTGGAATTAATACTCTGGTTTAGTTAGACTTCTGAATGAAGCTAATAATTACAGGAGATGCATTGCATTCACAGAATGTCAAACTGTTCCTGATGGGTTTTACTGGGAAAGTTTTCCAGGTATGTGATGGGGTGGAGTCATACAAGACTAAGAGGAAACAAGAAAAGGAAGCTTTGCTGCCTAGCTGACAATGAGATGAATCTGGTTAGTGTACTCTGAGCTATTGGACAGCCTGTTAAGCTTACTTTTTTGCTTTCAATTTATATTGGTTCAAAAATAAAATTTACAATACTTTATTGAATAACCTTTTCTGCAGCTTCTAATTTCAGCTGGCTGTGGGTGGGTTTTCTTAACGAAGTATTCTTAGCCCAGGATTAGAATTCCCACTACATAATCAACAGACATGTTGAAAAAAATCTACTTAGAAACAAGAAGCTAATAGCCTGTGCAAACTCAAAGCTGAATTAACTTTCTTATAGTAATGTTTAATGATACCACTTTGACATTTTGCTACTTAGTCACTGATGGTTTAAAGTAAAAAAATCAGAAGTGAGGAGGAAATACTTTGACTTCTGGAGTTAAATGTTCAGTTTTTCTTATTTCTACCCCCTGTCCCTCACATGTTGTTGGTGGACAAGAATTAAGTAATTGACACTTTGATTGTTCCTGTGAAACCTGCATATTTCAGTAATACTGCTCCCTTTCAAAGGAAAAGTTTTGTCAGGTATATTGCGGTTAGCTCTAGGAGATTTAAATCCCTCTGCAAGCATTTTCTAGCCAGAGAAGGGGTGTTCAGTTACTACAACTCTAGGCAATATTCCTGTTCTGAAAACACTTGAGCTGAAGTTTGGCTTCTTGCCCTTTGATCTGGTTGTTCCTCATGTGTTACTGTTCTTATTTGTTTAGATGGTAATGATTTCCTGTAAGCTTGGTAACCTGAGGATAGGTAGTTGGAATTGGGGGAAGAAGAAAAAACCTAGTTCTTTCCTCCTGAAGAAATGTCTGTAGTGGTTTTTATGATAAATGTCTTCAGTGACCTTTAAAAAAGTTGTCACAATGTGTTGCTGTAAAAATTAACAAGTCTCCATAAACAGGTTGTACACAGCAATGTGAGACATGCTGTTACTTTGACAGTGGCCCAAACAAAAATTTTTTTAATTCTACACCCACACACCCAGTCTCAGCCCAAGAGGACAGCTGCTAGTTGAGAGCTCAGTGGGTATCAGAAACCTCCAGGTGAAGAGTGTGTGCATGTGTCCTGATGAGGCTGATAATATTTCTGAAGCAGCAGCACTTTAATTGTTGTGTTATCCTATTCTGTTACTGCAGGGTTGCTTATGAGTCCTGTTTTAGTTGCGGTTGTGGCCATGCACAAGAATATTCGCCCTGCCTAGTGAAAGATAAAATCCAAGGAATAGCACAATAGTACTTCATCAGAGCAGAAGTGCAGAAATTGCGGTAATCTTTGACGCTGCTTGGTAGTAAAAGCTTAGTGGATGACTCCAAGAAGCAGACAAGCACAGTATGACCTTCTCCTTTTCATCACCCTGATGTTTTACAAGGAGTGATTTGGAGATTCCTTGAGCCAGAGGCTGTAACTGCCTCTTGATGTTTGATGGTGGAAAAAATAAACTATTCTAACTCAATAGAGCTGGGGAAATTGGAATAAGAGAAAACCTACTGTTTTCTTCTAATCTGTTCATGACTCGGTACTGTGTCATAAAAGTATATGGCTCAATGTTTTACCTGGCATCTCATGTCATTGCTTCTGCAAAATTTCAGAAAGCAGAAACAGTCTTAGGGTTTAATATTAGTCACTGCATACTTAGCTATGTTTGTAACTAAGCATTTAGATAAAATGGCCTATCAAGGTCTGCTTGTGTTACAGGGTAAATTATGCCTGTGTATTAGTGTAACTGAATCCTGGAAGCACTATGGGTATTTTGGTACTTCGTGCTGCATTATTCCTGTGCTTAGAGAGATTTACATACTGTATGCAATAACATACGGATTACCACATCTATGATTCTCTATTAATGGAAAGCTGTTCCTTTAACTGTATGTAAAAAGCTAACCTTTGCATGTTCTTTCACCATGTACCTGTGAATTATTTATGACTGACCTTCACAGCAAGCAAAAAAACAACAAATTAATGGGAATGATTTCAAAATGTAAATATCTTACATAAGTACATTGTGTGTCTTTGGAAATGAAGACAAAATATGTCTGGGAGTTGATAAAGAAAAAAGCTCTCTGGAACATAAATTATAGTAACTTGTGCCCTGCTGACTCTGAGCAGGGGGAGGCTGGGTGGTCTGTCACTTGGGAGGGAAGCAAGTTCTGGCACTTGTATGGCATACAGATGTACCTTTACTCTTGCACTGTATCTTGTTCTTCATAGAAGAAAAACAGTGAGATCAGAGTAGTTAATTCCGTGGGAAAAGGGGACACTTGATCACTGATATTGCTATAATTACCTGAGCAGGGATATTAGTAGTTTTGCTAACAGACAAAACAGCTATATCCTTCTGCTGAAACAACTTTCTCCTGTGCAAGCAGTGATAAATATGGTAGTATCTTCTCTGTTTATGCAGGTCACTCTTTCTTTCCCTATTGTGCATTTTGTTCAGTCGTTTCTAAGTAAAAGTTTTGTTGGTACTGAAGTGTTGGCTGTGAGTTGGCCCTTAGCTTGCCTCACTTCACCTGCAGCTTCAATGAGCTCAAGTAGGAATGCTGAGTAGTTAGAGGTTGGGGAGCAACAGCTGCATCAGTGTGTGAAATGGTGCTGTTTCCCACGTTGTATGTGGAATCAACTCAGTGTCAAGGACAGCAGTCTGTTTGTGTTGTTCCTTTCATCCTCTTTGCAAGAAGCCCTTATTACTTCCCAGACTGTCCCATTACTCTGGGAAAAATTGTTTCCCCCTTAGACTGTGGGGGGAGACAGGTGGGAGGGGAACACTGATGAGTAGAAAGGTTGATGTGGAAGGAGCAGCAAATATTCCTGATCTTTGCAAATCAAAGATGCTACCTATAAAACGTAGAGTCTGCACTATTGAGGTCAAGTGATCTGTTGCTTGTTCTACTGACTGATGCTCCAGCTTGGAAGTGGATGTTCATTCAAAGGTCTACATTGACAGCTCTGCAGCCTTCAATTTATCCATTCCTCAGAATAATTTGGCAGCAGATTTGATGTGACCTCACTACAGTGGAGTGACTGGATGTCTGAAGGGAAGAAGGGAGGTTGAAGCAGTTATGTAATGGAGAAGGAAGACAGGAGATGAACTCTAAAGTCTCATCTGTTAATCAAAAGTGTGATGTCCATATTGTGATCTTAACTTCAAGCAGGATGTGTCCCCCAGGAACTGGATTCCATGATGCTTTCTGAGTCTTTTGGACCTGCATGCTTCTGGCATGGCTACATGGAGCTTTTGGGAGCTGTCCCTTGACATCTGAATGCCAAGGTTCCACACTCCACTGAATATAACTAGAAACCTGTTAAAAGGAAAAATATGTTTCAGGCAGGTTTTCAAGTTGTTACAGATAATGTTACAGATACTGTGGTTTTTCATTGTCTAACCACAAAGAGGAAAGAATAATGTTGCTTAATGAATAATTCACAGATTGTGCTCTGTTAGGATTAGTGCATCTAACTTAGCAGATGCCTGTCAAGGTTCCTGTTTTTCTGTAGCTCCTGTGTTGGAATCTTGGTTAGTGGATATTAATTGTTAGATCTTGTAGAGTCATGTGGAGGAACAAAATACAAGAACAATGAGGATGCACTGATACAACCAAACACCTCTGCCTTCGTTTGTTAAAGGATCTGGGTTATTACAGTGAATGGTAAAAGAACTGTAATTGCTTTCTTTTCCAGAACTTTGCTGTTGAACAGACCATGAATTTGAGAATTGCAGTGAAAGCCAGCTATTGATGTGGCATAAATTAAATGCTGACCAGTATCACCTGAGAATATGGTTAGGTTCTGTTCCTTGTGTTAATGGGAATTCCCAGCTTTTACAAGTTAATCCTGTCTAACATTGGCCAGAGGGATAGGTCTTCCTGCTTTCTTTTACTGCCCTATGTTTGTTTGGTTTTGTATGAAAAGAGGACTGGAAGCTGATTTTATCTAGGTGTATCTGTGTTGCAGCATTAGTTCACTTTAGCTATGAGTGCATGTCTAAGTGCCTGATGAGAAAGGCCACGTAGTTCTTGGGAGTCCTCCAATTGGGGTTGATTTCCTGGCTATACTACAGAAATTGTGGGTAATGTGGAGCTATTAGCTTGATCTCTTAATGCTGAGGTTGCCCATCAGTGAAAGGAGGACTAAAATTTCATGTTTCTTACCCATTAGTGTTTATAGAGCAGACAAATCATAATGGGTACATGGGATAGTTTTGGAATAGAGTTTTGGCCTATGCTGGGGATCTTTTCCAAAACAGCTCAGGGAAAAGCCACTCCCAGACTGCAAAATGATGGGGAGGGGAAGCAAGAACAGTGTGCTGGAGGTGTTCATAGCCTATCTTGCTTTCAGGGTGAGGGCACGAGGTGAGGGAAGCCTTTCATGTGTTGTGGTTATAGTGTTTGAATAACAGAAACTTGACCTGAGTGGGAAAAATCTGAATAATCTCTGGGCCTGCTTCTTGTCATTCCTCTGGCAGGAAGGCATATCCACCATCTTTCAGAGGGCTTCTGCCATTCTTGCATGTGCACACACATCACAGTGTGTGGCATTTGTCTGTAAGATTTTTCCTTCACTAGGTAAGATGCTTGTGATTGCTGGTAGTTTGGGAATGCAACTTACTCCTACTTTCTGTTTTGCACTGTGAAGTAGAAAATGTCACCTAGTTTCAGATTCTCCTGTCACATTGATTACAGTGATCTTATAGAAGGACCGAATGATTTTTAGCAGCAGAAACTCATGATTCTTGCAGCTTCCATGCTCTGTAGGAAAGCCTAGAAATTGTTCAGCCTGGCTATCAACATCCAATGGACTTGGAAATAAAATAAGACAAATGCTTATTCCTACTTAGCAGTAAGACAGCATTTTAAGTTAAGGATATGCTCTTTTTTCTGTTTTGTGCCTTTAGTGTAGCATTGAGGAGCTCATCTAGGTAGGTGTTTCTTGCACCCTGTGCTCAGGCAAGTGGAGTAGACAAGGACTGATTTTAACAAACTCTGATTTCAGCTTTGTGCCATGTGAAGGTGTTAAAGATGTGAGTTGATTGAAAGCAGGTATCATAGTGGCTAGACTGTGTTCTGGAGTAAAGATGAGGTGATGTGGGATGTATACCTGTGGATCTTCCACCATGACTAGATGTGCTGCTTCATTCTATAGCCTACACTGAGAAAGTAAGCTTACAAATTTGATTTTCATCTAGTGGTTTGTAGTGGCTACAGTTTTTGTTCACACTAGATAACTGTGCTATACACTTTGTGGGCATTGACACTGTCTTGAAGTCAGTAATTAAACTGCTACAATGAGGGGAAAAAAAGGCTATTATGTATTTTTGTTAAGGAGCAGTATACATGTATCAGAGATAAACAGAAATGCAATGTTTCTCAGCAATTGCTAGCCAGAGCATTTTACCAGAAAATCAGAGCATATTTATCATTTGAAGGTAGAATAGGAAAAATCTGACTTGTAACCTGAAATGGAACAAGGGACACGGAAGGAAGACAGTGGTCTATTTCAGTCATTAAATATTGAGGCATATGTCAACACCAATGAAACTGATGAGAGCACTTCTGTTGATGTTATTGTTATGAAAAATAGGGCTGGAGAAGAGATGCACTACAGGACGAAGGCTCTGGGGCATGACAGGTTTATTAAAACTAGAGTCCAGAGAGTAGCTGTGGTTAAAACTAAAAGATAATACTGAAACAAGCCTCCATGTCTCATCCTGTCCCTCAGAGGGGGCAGCTTCATTATCAGAGTTACAGCAGTGTTGAAGAGCCTCACTCATAGCTGTGCGTGTTAGCATTAGATGCTCTACAAATGCAGAACAGATACGGTTTCTGTCTTTTTATTTCTTTCTCAGTGTTCAGCTAAGGGAAATCTTGGTTTGATGAAAATGCGACTTCCACTTCAGGAAGATCTCAGGTTTTTGTATTTGGCCATTGGTTAATGTATCATAAAATAATGATTTCCCAGGCTTTTATTCTTTTAGTAACGATGCCACCTTGTGGGCTTCATCGCTAGGGAGGAAGGTTGGCTGTGTGAAAAGGTGGGGACTGATTGCACAGGACAAGGCTGGAAAGGGGAGAGCAAAGCAAGTTCCCAGTGCTTTGAAAAGTCTGGTGGTATTTGCCTTGCCAATGTTCTACTTCTTGCCCTTAACATATACAGCCTTACCTAACAGGGATTTTCTTGTTAATGGTTACTTTTTAGACTTAATCAACTTCTTACTGCTGTAGAAATAGAAGGCATGTCTGGTGGATTTTGCTTTTACAAAAGCAGGGGGTTGTAACTTTGGATTTCTGGATACCACTATCAAATACACATAAAAGAAATACGATATCAACAATAGCTCGTTCATTAGAAACTTTAGGAACTTCTACTTACTGAACAGTGCTCCTTTACTCAAGATGGAAAAGGACTTTGCACACAGGTTCATTAATATAGTTAAATCTTGCATCCAAGACAGACAAGGCATGGAGAAGTGGCTTCTTGAAAGTTCTTGGCACTTACAATATCAGGGGCTGTCCTGTAACCCTTCCACTTAGCAATATTGATGAGATGCCTTTGAAGAAAGCAATCACTTGATTTTCTGTGCTGTCCTCATGTCCTAAAAAAAGAAAAAATCCTTTTGTGAAGAGTTGATTTAACTTTGTTCCTCCTAGTTAAAACATCTGACATCTTTTCAAAGGCAAGGGAGGTAGAGAGAACACTTGGACCCTTTGGCATGCAGCATCAGCAAGAATAGTTGTTATTACATGCTGTGAATATCTTGTGATGGTGACAGACAGAAGTAAACAATTCTGTTAATAGCACAGCACAGGGCAGTTAGATTCATTCTACTCATTTGCAGGAGGGAAAAATCCTTCTCTCCACTATGATTGTCTCCTCATGAATTTATGTGAAACAAAGAAAAAAATTTAGAAATCCTCTAACTTCATACAATGGTCATCCTAAAGCTAGACTCCGTGTTCTGCATGCTAACAGAACTCTTCAGTGTCTGGGTCCACAAGTCTCATGACAGAGTACAAGTGCAAGGGCTTAAAACTGGTGGATCCCATCCACGAAATGAGCAATGTGTCCTCTTCCTGGTATTTTCAAGTGGAAGGGATTAGAAAAGGGGGTTTAGCCAAGAGGCTTTGGCTAACAGAGCCACAAGATTTTGAGCCATGTGTATTACCTGGTCATGCATACCTAGCCCTGACCTGGAGCAGGCTACAGGTCTCCAACCACTCAGCTGCTGTGTAGCAGCTGACATATGGCAACCTGCTCCACTGCAGTAACTGAGGTCACCTACCCAAAGACTCATAGTGCTGATAACCTTCGATACTGTGTTGGCAGAACAGGCAACACATCATATTTCCACCCATATTCCTTACCTTTTTCTGATTTGTCAGGAACCCATCTATGCCTCACTAGGGGTGAACCTCTTGTATGCTGGCTGTGATAAATTACTGCTTTTTTGCAAGCTTGTATCTATGTGTTTCTCCTGCAAAATTTCAGTAGTAACTTGTAAATTTCTTTGGGCTAACTATGTTCTTGCTGTAAAAGATAAACAGAAGAATTTGTGGCCTGAAAAATTTTGTGTACATCTACCCCTACTTTGAGATTTTCTTTAGAATTCTGTATTTCTTCCATTTTTTCACAGTAGAACTACCTGATTCTGAAGGGGAAAATAGATGCTAACTGATTGTATTTTTAATTAAGTGCCTGTGTAATCTCACAAAGAATATCCCTAAATGTCAGGGGCTGGGAGGGGAAAAAAATTGAAATGCCTGCTTATTAGCTCATGCTGCTATTGAAATATTGGAATTACCTGTCACAAGAAACAAGTGTGTGTGAAATCAGCTCATGGCTTGCCTGCAGACCAGAAACATCCCTTGGGTTTCCATTTTGTAGCAAGCATTCCTGGGAGAGACTGCCAACAGTTTTTACAGGTTAGCAATGGTTATCTTGATACACAGAAAAAGCTATGTCTGACAAGGATTTGGGCCTATCAGAAAACATACTTAGCATACAAACTACAAATGCTAAGCGGATGTGAAGCTATGAAGGAAAAGAAAACAGAAAAGGCTAGCTGGCTGGGAAGTGTTTGCTCTAGTTCACAGCTGGAGCTTCTATTCAAAAGAAGCCCTTGTCAGTGCAGATTGGTATCCACACCTGATTGTTTTGTGAAATGTCTTTCTTTTTTGTTCTCAGCTCTCAATCATGAATGCTCTGGAAAGCACAGATGGTTTCAGTCTGGTAGATGAAGAGATGAAAAATGAGTTCAGAGCCTGAGTAAGTAGAGGACATAGAGTTTTTGTCTTATCCAGGTGTCTGCTGCTGGGATTTGCAGCTGTATGAACAAAATGAATGTATGCATCCATGCTGAAACTCAGAGGCATCAAAACTGCTTGTTAGCTCTTAATCCCTGTATTGGGATGAAGTACCACCAGAGCCTGAGGCCTGCCCTGTGTCCCAGTAGATGGAGCTCTTGCTGAGCCTTTCCATTTTCAGTTACTGCTTCATCTGCTAAACATGCTTCCAGTAAGCAAGAACTCCGGAAACAGTTACCAGGCAAGGGTTAGTGGGGTAAGGAGGAAAGAGCAATAGATGAAGCTTATTTCTTTGCATGAACTGATCCTGAAGATAAAGAAATTGCTACACAGGACAATCAGAGATAAAAGGAATTGCCCCAATAAACGCATTGCACTTAACAGCTTGAAAAAATTGAAGCAGTTTTGATCACAGCCTAGTGCTTCCTCCCTAGTAGGAATTTAGGGAAGAGAATGCAGTAGCATGGATCATGATCTAACAGTTGAAGTCTGCCCATGTCATACCACATTAAAGGTTAAATATGTTTCTCCTCAGGCCTCCAAAGAAAATGCTTTTCCCTAGTGCTTTTATCTGTCTTTTCCTTGTACTTCAATTACAAGCATGCTCTTTTGCTGCTTTCCACAGTAAATTTTTCCTAGGTCATGACTTTTATCTGGTATTGGAAGTCAAGTGAGGTTAGCCTAGGTCAACATTTGAACAGAGTTTTAAATAACCCGTAAAGTCTGAGGAGAGACTATTTATGCTGGACTCCTTCCACATAACTTTGGTGGATAATGTGTTTTGTGAGATGCATTTGTGGTGTGAAAGAGTGAGGTCCTGATGGCATATGCTTATTGCTATTAAATAGCATGTGGTACTTCTGTCTGAAGTTAATTTTGGCTTTATTTTAAAGCAGGTAGTATGTTGTCATCTTGATGATTCCATCAAAATAAAATATTGCCTGAACATGCTTAACAGTTCTGCAGTGTTTGTGACCTGCATTTGTCCATGGCTGCTTAAAAGACTGCTTGTTAGGAGGGATATCTATGTAAAATGTGCTTCTCACAGCATGATACATGCTCTAGGAAAGAAGTGTTATTTTGGTGCCAAATCATAGAAAGTTTTGGGTTGGAAGAAATGTCAGGGTTTATGCTCTGAAGCAAGTTACTGGGTTGTGTACACTGGCAAAATCAGGATGGCCTGCAGATGTGTCTGCTCATAGAACGACCATTTCCTGTACATGCACATTTCAGTGGGTACTAACAGGAACACAGTAAAACAGATGGTACAGGAAACAGATGGCTGCTTCAGCTGTTCACAGATGTCACAGCAATGTTCTGGCAATGTTCTTTGCTAATACCTGTGTGTGCTTTTATCTGTTACTGGAGGCTAACAAAATCCCATAAGGGCAAAATGAGGAGCCAGGACTTGTGTAATAAACAAGATTTCATGCAATCACTTGCTTTTTGGGTGAAAATCCTTTCTGTAAGACTGGCTAGGAAGGCTGCTATTTAGCACAAGAGGAAAGCAAATTCAAGCTAGATGCTTATTAGGCAATGCTAATTAAGAGCTAGTCTGTACTGTGTGTTGCTGGTGGGAAAGGACACTTTATCATGGAAAGGAATTCCATGCAAGCAAATGTATGCAAATATGTGTTCTGAATTGCTTAATGTAAGAAGGATTCAAGAGGCGTAGTGTTTATGCTTCAGATTATGTAATGAGGCATAAGAGGGCACGTAAGGACTGTGGTTTCTCCTGTATGACAGCAGCACAGTTGAAAACTTGGTTAGGGCAGGGATGTCTAAAGGGATGTGATGATCTTGTCACTCAGAATACCTTGAAAGACTTCACTTGTAACTCTCCTGAGGTATTTTATTAATCCCCCAGGCCAGTGATAGTTCAAGAGCAGGGTATATTAATCTGTACCTGTTATCACTCAGTGTGTAGGAGCCTTAAGCATGGACAAGAAGTCTGTTTTGCTAGGTGCTGTATAAACACTGAACAAAACATAATTCCTGCCCTAGAGACCATATTGCATGAAAATTAAGTCAATTATGGAAAGCTTAAAATAACTCTAGCAATTGCTGGCTGTCTGCTAAGAGGCTAGGCCCTACCACATCCTGTTCACTGCAGTGTTGTGGTTGACATCTGGGTGGCTTCTCCAGACTGAAAGACAGAAGGCTAGGGAAAAAATCATGAATACATTTTTTTGAGGACAATGCTCTTTTCTCAAAAGGGAAAGTTACTTCTTCACGAAGAAGTAAAACTATGCTTCTTGTTAAGAGTTTTTGAATCTTTACTGAGGACCTGTGGGAAGCGTGGTCAGCCTACTTAACAGAGGTATGCTGGAATACATTCACCTTGGTGAAGGGACTGTGTGTGAAGTGCTGGACTCTTTTCCTGTATAGGTGAAAGCAGCAGCACAAAAGATGGTGCTTTGTCAAGTAAAGTCAAAACTTGTGAAGAGCTTTGACATCTTGTTAGATCAGTGGTATTTATTTATGAAGGTAGTCTAAGTAGTGTGAGTTAAGATGCTGAGCAAACATTTCATGCAAGAATGCATGCATGTATGTGTGCTTGCACCATGGTGCAAGTCAGCATTTACAGCATCATGCTCTTGTGTTGAGTGGTATGCTGCCTCTGTTCTTTAATATTCCCTTTTCTGCTAGCTTTTAGTATTCAGTCCTGAAATACGACTTCTCAGTTGTCAGCAGTGTCCTGATGGCATCCCTAGAGAGCAGAGGATTTATAGTAATCAGTGTTTTCAGTAGCAATCAGTCTGCCTTTCAAGTGGTTAGCAGTCTGAGCTGCACTTGGAAAATGTTGATGGAACATAGAAGGCAGCATATATTCTTGAAGGAAATATGGAAGTTAAAGGCTTGCTCTGAAATCAGGCAGTTGGTAAGGTTAGCATGAAAAAGCACACAAATTTCTGCAGCCTGGGACACATAAGGAAACAGTCCCCAGGCTGGACAACTGTAGACCTGAGTACAACTGAGATAAATTAGAGCACCCCTTAGATATGGAGTGAGGAGAGGTCCTTTAGAGAGAAACTTACCTTGGCAGAAGGGGAGGTGGCAGTGAGTGAGGCCTGACATGGCCAGGTGATCTGAAAACACAGGAGGGACTCGTAGGTGAAATGGTGATAAACTTTGGTTTATACTAACCTTGTCCCCCGAATGCAAACCCAAAATACTTTGTAGAAGTATCTTGAAATTTATGCACAGTGACAACCACCTCTGGGTGGCAGCTTCTGAATGTGATGTGGCTATGCCACCTGACAGCTCAGGATGGAAAATTCTGTGTGTCCCTGGGAAATAACACAAACGACCTCCTGTTTGCTAACTCTGTCCTGGTGGAGGTCTTAAGTTCGGTTATAGCTTTTGTGTTAAGGCCTTAGTATGCTAAGGACAGCTCTTCCCTCCAACACTCTTTTGCATGCAATGCCTCTCTTGCTTCCCAGTTTTGTACAGTGCAGTGTTGTGGCTTCTGTAGCAAAGCTCATGCTTGTTTCATTTTATGTAAATAAACCTAAATCAAGCATGGGTTTACTAAGGCAGACTAGAAGAGTTGAAGCCTGTGACAGGAATCTGTCAAGGTCATGCACATTCTCATTTCATGTCAAGTGATAGGGTTTCTTCCCCCACTCAGGTTGGGGAATGCATCTGCCACTGCCTTGTTTAAAATGCAAAATTTGGACTCTGGAAATGCACTGGATGTGGTTGTGTAATAAAGCCTAGCAGGGAAAGACTGCAGCAGGAACACGAACCTGAATGATACCAGCAAAAATAATTCATCCTTTTATATTCGATAGAGACCTTGTAGCTATGAAAAAGCGGTTTGGCATGAGATCTTCATATGAAGATCCATCATTTGCCATAGTACTGGAAATAATTTTGATTGTTCCAGACTGGCAGACCTGTTACTGCTGTAACCTCTCAGTAGTCAAAAAAAGTAATGTGCTGCTGACCTTGCCTGCCACATGTTCTGACCCCAAAAGCTCACAACCTCCTACTAGTTTTCATTTTGCATACTGGAGACTGACTGAAGACATCTACTTTTCAATTCTAGGAGACAATTTTTTACGCTTACTGCTATCCAACCTGTTGTCAGCCAGGAAACTGCTCTGTATCTCACAAAGCACAAATCCTGGAGGAAGGGCGTGCTAAAAAAGTGAAGTGCACTGAGAAGTTATAGGAGAGAGACTTGGTCTTTACTTCCTGCCTCTACAGACAGCCCACACTTGTGTTTGTTAAAACGTTTCACCTTAGAAAATGGACTTGGTAAAAGACCAATGTGACTGAAGAGTACATACAACTGCTATTAAAGGAGCCTAAAATACAGTTGAAGTAGAGGGTAAATAAACAATTGCTAGCATAGCATGTGTGGCTTTCTTGGTTTAGGTTTTGTTTTTGCAGAATGAATTTGTTGCACTGAAGGGTAACACTGGCAAATGCCACCAGATGTTTTTCCTCCCCTAGGCTGTTTGCTGGTATATCTTGCACAGAATGATTGCTATGAATATTTTACTTTGCTGTTCAACAGGCTAAAATATGTTACCCCAGGAAACTATGAAATGCTAATGCTTTCTATTTGTTGAACAGTGGCTAAATCTAAGCCTTGGATCAGAGGTGTTCAGATAATCTGGATCTAGATAATGGAATAACAAATTTGCATGCAATTTTCTAATATTATAAAGCTTAACTGAATTTTGCGCGTCATCCTGGAGTGACTGAAGGGAACTCTATGCAGACTTTTCCAGTTCTTTATTCAGACAGGCAAGAGTTTTCCCTCTATCAATTTTTGCATGTAAGGACTTGTCTCCTATATCCAATGAATAGAATCCCCAGATTTTGTATCAACTTCTGACTGTTGTGGAAATAATCTAATCTTTACCCCTAGAAAAGGTAAAATTGCTGTTACATGGGACTACTTGTTCCTGGTGTATTGTGTTAAGAAATGACTAGACATTCTTTGCTTTCTGTAGAACTAAGGCTAGCATGCCCCTCTATTTTCAGTTAATAGGTAGGCAAGTTCAGTCAAAGAACAGTGATTTGTTTTTTGTGTATAGCATGTCTCATAGGACTGTGTAAGTTTGCAAGAGCAGCAACAGGTTCACTCATTTGACTATAGGTATTAAATTTTCTGCTGAGGCAGCTTGTGTGTGTAAGACCACACAAAGTAAAACTGGGAGACAGGAAAGCTTATTCAACAACTTGTAGTCACTGTATTCTCTTTAGCTGAGGACAGTTTTACAAGCTATGTGGCTAGTGAATTTTACAAATGAGGCCCCAAGGATCTGTAGTAAAATACTGCTTGCTTTACCCCCCAGCAAGGGCCCCTTAACAGAGAAGAAAGCAAAAGCTAAGCCATAAGGAAATGAGTTGGAAAGGAACATGTCATCCTGTGTTTCACCTTCCCTGAACTTCAGATATGACTGAGAAACACCTGTGGGACTGGTGGTTGCTTCACACAGCAGGGTCCTGTATCTTCATACAGCTGTGAAAAAAAAATTGCCCTTGCCTAATGGAAGCAGGCTGTATTTTGCTGTTGATTCGAGTCTCCTGGAATAATTAGAAAGCTCATACTGTCACCACAACAACATGGGGTGGCAGAAAAGGTGTGACAGACTACTCTCTTGCTAGGATAAAATTCATATATGTTGCATGTTATTCTAGCTGAGTTCATTTGCATACCAGACATTACAGAATTCATTGCCTGCATCTTGAAACCCTTGACAATTGGCAGGTGCTTGATGAGGGTTTGGGTTCCATGATTTGAATCACATCTATTGGTCCAGCCTTCTATTTGCTGGCATGTTAATTCTCTGTGCATCAATGCAAGGAAGTGACAGAGAAGGAACTTTATTAGTTTTTAAGCAGGGCCTTTTCCCTACCATTCTACCAAAGGCAAAGAGAAAGGTGCAGTGGCATATAACCTCTGCTCTTGTCCCTGGCTAGACACAGCTCTATTGCTACTTATTACATATGTTGCAAGAAGTTAAAAGCTTATGGCAACATGATCATGCAGTTAAAGGAAAATATTAGGAATTCAGCTGAGTTCTATTTCTGACTCTGACTAGGCTCCCCAGGTGGCATGCAAGGACTCCCTTAATTTACATCTAGCTCAGAGGAATGTTTCCCTAAAAATGCTTCCTGTCTGGGTCCTTTCAAGTGGCAATAGCAGGTCTGACCTAAATAAGAAACAGATCTATCTGAATACTTGTGTTTGCTAATCTTGTAAAGCTACTGGTGTGCTCTGCAGGTGCTCTGAGGGCCTTGGAAAGGCACTTGTGGAACTGCAGGCTTGGAGGGACATTAGTATAAAGCAAGCCTTCTTACTTGAGAAGGCTAGGCTGGAACTCACTTGAAGTTAGTTTAGAGATGCAATGAGGCAGCAAAGGCCAGGAATAGAACCTTAAAAACTGAAACAACACAGGGAAGGTTCTTAATTTGGTAAATATTGTTGTAGTCCAATAGGGAATTCAAACAAAGGAAGCCTAGCTACTGACAAATATCATCAGAGTGCCTGAGGAAAGGCATTAGCAGTCACAAATAAATGCACCTGCTGGAAACCTCCTACAAAATGCTCCCTGTATGAACAGTCAGTACAGTTTTACCTAAGAAGGCAAGGCAAGGGCTGTAGGTGCCCGGCCTGGCGAGAAGGTGATGTGCCAGAGATGCTAAAGCAGAGAGTTGCAGAACTGCAATGGTCAGTTCCCCTGACCTGTGTGTGAGGCAGTGTCACTGCCTGAGGAGAAATCTGGCTGTGGGACATAACATGAGGTGACAAAAGGCACGGGGTGTGTGTGTGTGTGTGTGTGTGTGTGTGTGTGTGTTGTAAAAGCCCTCCTGGCCTGGCCCTCAGCAGTGAGCCTGGGCACAGCTGTGGGGACTCTGCTCCCTGTGATGAGCTGGGCACTCACCTGTGCAGGCAGGCTCAGCTGAGGCAATGAAGGCTCCGTGGGGGTCCTGCAGGCTGGTGTCCCCCCTCTTTCTTGGGGAAGAAGCCCTGCGGCAGTGCTGCCCTGGCGCTGGGTAGCTCCATGAGGCCTCTGAGGCCTGAGGTGGGCGGGGCCAGCCCGGGGCGGGGTGGCAGGTGGGTTCTGGTTCTGGAAGGTTCTGTCCATGTGGAGACTCACAGGAGAGCAGAACTTCCTCCAGCGGCTGTGATGGGTGACTCGCACCTGTTCCTCTGCTGCTTCCCGCGAGGTCAGGGGTGCTTGTGCGGAAAGAAAAGCTCCCCAAGCAGGTAACTGGTGGTTGTTTGTCCCCGCGGTCCCTGTGTGGGTCTGTCCTGTGCGCCGCGGCCCGGGAGCATGTGCGAGGCCGCGGGGGGTGCGGGTACCCCGATGGTGGTGTGTGGTGGCTGTGCACTCGGGCTGCGGCTGCAGTGCATTCGAGGAAAAAACGTGAGGGGATAACAGAGGCTGTTGGACCCTTGCTTTTGGAGGTTGGGAAGCCTGAGTTGGTCTCAGCTTCCATTGGTTCTGGACAGTAAATAATCTGAAATGGCCACAATTTCTGCTTCCTTAGGGTCCCGGTGACCTCTCAATAACCTCTGCTGCTACAAATAGTATCTGTTACTGGTGGCTGGCTTTTTGCTGTCCAAAGAAAGCAGGAGTGTGAAGGGAAGCAGTAACTGTAGGGATTGCGAGAAAGGGTAGTTCCTAGAAAAATGGGAGTTCTTTGACTGTCTGAGGTATCTGAACTTCTCTGTGTCTGGTGTTCCCTTCGCCTCAGTCTCGGTGATACAAATGATGGTGACTCTCTGCGTGGGGACGAGAGACTGGGAGAGTGCACTTGGTTGTGATTATGTTTTATGATGAAGGGTTTGTCTTGACTAGTAAGGTTTCAGTGGAGCTTGTTGTTTCAACCCTGTTGTCTCATTTCAGGTGGGCTCCTTTTTTTGCCTAAGTTTCTGGAAACTGTCTAGTTGCTGATATAATGTCTTGAGCAGGTGCTGTAAATCCGAGTTCAAGTGTTGTGGTTACAAATGTTCCAATATTTGATCCAAATATTTCATTCCATGTTTTGAATTGTGCTAATCTGGTACATGATTTTATTTCTTTCTCAAGCTCGTGATTATTAACATATTGAATAACAATAGTGGGGCCTCTGTGTTAAACTGAAACTTGAATTTGCTTCACAGCTGCGGGGTTCTTTCTGGGTAGGTAAAGGCAAGTTCTTGCAGTACAGGACTTAAACAGGTTCTTATGAAGGAAAATGTATTAGTCTTGAAAGAAAAGCTTTTTCTTTATCACATGCTCAGTACATATCTGCATGTTCAAGAAGTTTTTTAATGAAACAGTGTAGTAGAGGACAAGAAAGTGATGAACTGTTGTTACTGTGTTGCAAATCCCCAAATGTAACTGGTGCTAAAGCAATCTATCTTCTAGTGACTCTGAGAATGTCAGATAATAATTTAGTTGATGTTCTTCTTTTGTGGTTTGGGCAATAAAAATAGATGCCAAAGTCAACAAATCAAAAAAGCCCTTTGCTCCCTAGCTGCTTGAAGGTGCAAAAGTTCAAGTTACATAGGTGAATAACTGGAGCAGGCATGGTTAAAGAAGCCTGTGGCAGAGACCACAAGAGTTGGAAAATATTCTAATCAGCTGTTTCAGTGACTTGACTGAAGCGGTAGGAGCAGCTATGAGTTTATTGCTGTATTCTTTCAATCTCACTGTATGAAATGAAAGTTTGGTGCCTTCTGTGTGGGGTTAAGAAACTGACCTGATTTATGTAGGTGTCAAAAGCCCAGTTTTTAGAGTAGTCACGCTGAAGCTCCAGGTACTTTATAGTTCTTATTGGCCAAGCATGTGTCTTGGAGTTTAAGGCATAAAGAGTTTTTAAGTGTGGTGGCTTAGGGTTTGGGGTCTCTATGTAAATTGGTGACAGTCAGTAGTATCCTGTCCTTCCAGGGTCAGACAGAGGAATGTTTATTGTATTTGCTTAGATTTCAGAAAGACTAAGACTGTTTGAGCTTTGAAGGCAGATGTGCTCCCCATATGCTCTATGTAATTTTTTTTCCTGTATCACATTCGAAGCTTTCTCATTGGATTATTTTGAAGAGGAACTGTTACTGTGTAGCAGGAAGGATGCCCTTGATAGACTGGTGATTTTTTGCAGGCTTTGTTGTCTTTGCTGCTTTGAAGATATTTTCTGAAGAAGACTTTGTGTGTGGAAATGCTAGAAAGAAGGAGAAATTGACAAGCTGTTTGTACCTGCTCAGAGACAAAACCCATGGTATTTGGGTAGCAAGAAAGCAGCATTACTTTTTTTTTGTCACAAACCAAATGCTGGTTGTACCTCGGAGTCAAGTCTTAGCAGAAAACTTCATGTTTTCGGGGAATAAATAGGAACCTGTTTTGTAGTCAGAGTTATTCCCATAGCTAAGTGGGCTGTTTTAACTATTTTAATTCTTGTTTGTGAAACTGCTTTTCTTTTGCAGCTTATCAATAACTACTTAAGTCTGAGGTCAAGTTCCATTCTTGCAAACACTGTGTTAGTTTTGTGCTTACTCCTGCTTGCAGAAGGAAGATTAGAGCCTGTGGGAGGTAAAATGGTAGTTAGCTGCAGTGGCACAAATTTTTTTTTTCTTCTCCCGAGGGAACAGGTTTAGCTCTGAAAATAGGCAGGTGGAAACCTGATGTCCAATTGCGTAGTTACAGTAAGCACAGGAAGCGTGTTTTTTGGTGGTATTACTGTATTTTTTTACCTTTAAAAGTCACTATCTTGGCTTCTATGGAAATCCTGGTGTAAATTTGTCATCTTAAGAATATTTCAAGATTTGTATTGATAGCTCTGTCTTCAGGAATGCTTTTCCGAGCCATCAGCTGATGCATGAAGGAGTAGGTTTTGGGGAAGGGTCAGCTTTGCTTTTTATAGATGAGCACTCAAAATGAGAGATGAGGATAACCTTAACACAACAAACCTGCGTAAGGGCTATATTTGAATAAGAGCTCTGTCTTTGACAAATTTTTGCTTCTGAGCACAGATATGTTTTTTTGGTCAAGTCTGGGTAGACTAAGCCAAGACACTGGTTACAATGTAAAGTTGGCTCTATGGATGGTGTCTTGCAGATGGACCAGTGCTCATTTTGTGTATGGTGTCAGCCCACAGAACACAGCAAACAGTGCTCTACTTCAGTATGCCCAGCTAGCGGAAGAGCAGTGGCGTTGGTTACGTGCTTGCTTGTTTATGGTAGGGAGTGTAGGCAAAATGAACAGTTTCCTCAGTAAAAGCTGTAGAGATGGGGCTGTATTTTGTGGATGACTAGTACTATGATGGGCTTAAAAGCTGGCTATGCTCCCAAGAGGAGCAGACAAATTTGCAGGAAAAAGTTCTTATAGCAAATTATCTTTCCTAACATCTTGAGAAAAGCAGTTAGCTGAAGTTGGGAGGTGACTGTGTTGCTTGTTAACTGCTACCTTGTATATAAATGTTGCTACAACCTAGTGGTAATCACAGCAGTGGTGCATCTTAGCATGTAGAATGTTGCTGTTTGGTATTAGATCAGAGCAATGTTTAAGTTGTACCCTATGTGAAGGGATATTTCATGCTGGAAATTAGGAGGAGACTGTCTTCCAGTTGAAAGAATTGGGAGATACCAGTTTTTCCTTTTACTTGCTCTATATGTGCTACTGTGTATATGAGCTGAGTACTCTAGCAGCACAGTGTGGTTCTCAGATTAGGGTGGGGCATGTCAACATACTAAAAACAGGCTGCCAGCTTTCACTGGCATGCATTGTACAAGTCAGTCTGTCCCCTGAGACCTGTCAAACGCAGGATGGGATCTAGTGTTTCTGTCAGAACTGGAACTCTTGGGTGTTGTACTGAACTGTGGTAAAAAGTAGGTCCAGACATCTGAGTGTCAGGCTGCACAATGGATTTTGACTTTATTACAGTTAATGAGAACTTGGTGTCCAAATTCCCAGGGCATGTTTCTAAGGAAGGAAAATTTGGTCTGTGGTCACCAAATTAAGACAAGGTGCAAAAGCAAAGTAATCATGATTAGGAGAAGAGGATCACATCAAAGCTGTGAGCTTGTTTTGGCAGAGAGGAGTGGTAAGCTCTACTTGGAAGGGGTTTAATGCTAGAATAAACCTGATTACCCATTAACCTACTGTAACTCAGCGTCTGTCTTCTGTACGTCATTTTTCAGGCATATATAGTCCCAGTGCCCTCACATCTCTGAATCCGAGAACAAATAAGTACTTAAACTCCTAAAGAATTGTGCTCTTGCTGCAGATGGTGGGGACAGATGCACAAAACCTCTGACCCTCTCTAAATCCCTCTGGAAGTGGAGGCAGTATAAATATTCAGAGCCCTTCACTGTACCATTCAAGCCACTTGATCCACCTCTGGTCCTGTATGTTTGGTACCAAAGTAGGGTTCAGTTAGTCTAGGCACCCTTCTTCCACAGAATACCCTTGTTCTGATAATGGATTTTTTTTCTACCTTCGATGTCTGTAGCTCTTCACTGGGGGTTTTGTTGGTTTGGCAGCCTCTTGCCATTCCTTTAAATACCTCTTAGAGTATGTTGCAAAATCCCATCTGATGTGGAAGAGTAGTTTCTCCAGGAGTGGCTCTGAGAGGATAGATCACAAAGCACAGGGAAAAGATGATCCCTCAGGAAAAGAGTGCTTGCTTCCTGTCCTACAGCCAGAAGAGGGTTAATCAGGCACATGGCTCCTGTGCAGGCAGTGTGCGCGCTTGGCAGCAAGATGTGCTACAGCATGAGAGGAGTGGAGCAGCTCTGTTTGGTTTGCTGGCTGTCAGATTAACCCTGCATCTCCGGAGAGCCTCCCAGCCCTGCATCCTGCCTTTCCGGGATGGGATCTTCCCCTCTTTGCACGGTGGTGTCTGACTTGAGCATGCTGCTGTGAGGTGCTGGCTGATGAATGAGTGCCCCTCCAAGCAGAGCCAGGTAAGACAGCTGTACTCCAGTTCTCATTCTAGCTGGGAGTCGGTGGCAGTACTATAGGCACTGGGTTTTCATGGTCTATGGGAAGCCAGGCAGACTAAAAATTAAAGGTTTTTGGGGACGTGGTCATACTGTTCCCTCTGGAGGTGTCTGGGGGGACTGACTTTGTTTTAGCAGCTGTGTTGCCTATTTGAAACATTGAAGTTACAGCAGGTCAATAGTAAAGCTATTAACATGGACTGTTCAAAAGGCTATGATGGGAAAGATCAGCTTGTATTTTTGGAAGGGTAAGAAATTCTGTTACTTTACATGTGTTTCATTTCACAAAATCTAAATGTCTTTCAGACAGACCTTTGAGAGTCACTTCATTAAAATACTACACACCATATAACAATAGAAGGCATGTGTCTTCACACAGGAAGGATGTTCAAATAACTGTATGTTGAATAACATTTTATTTTGTGGACCTCCTACATATTGCAAAGCACTTGTGCAGATATTGCTTCTATTTTAAAAACAAGCGTTTGGTCTGTTTTCATATGTCTCAATTCTGTAGGATTTTTCATCTAAGTTCTTGGCTGATTTTTTTTCAAAAAGGAGCTTTTAGCTCTGTTAATATGTATTTTCAGCTAGAGCACTTAAGTGATTGCCTTGAAAATAGCATGTTAAATGTGAGTTAGCAGGCTACTGAATGCAGCAGGTTAGTTGAGCCTTCTCATTTGAGTTGTCAGAAGAGCTACTGTAACAAATTGATGTCAGTCTCATTACACTTTTCACAGCTAGTTGTCTATGTGCTTTGAGAATGAACTTAATACTCCCGAATATCTTCTATAATTCATGCATACATATATGTATGTATGACAGGAGGCATTACTTGGGCTGGTAAATGAACAGGGTTGACAAAAATCTTTGGCTGGAGTGCAGAAGAAGCTAGAAAAGGGTTTTGGCCACACATTGACTATTCTGTGAACACACTTGGCTCATAAAACATATACCCACCTAATATTATTAATAGTGATCTTCCTCAGAAGCAGGCATTAGGCCTTAAAGATGACACTGTCAATCTTGGTGGTTATCTGGCTGTGACTCTGAGAGTTTGACAAAGAACATTGATAAAAAAATGCCCAGTATCTTTATGTGTATAGAGTAAATGCAGAAATTGCATACTTCAGCAGCAGCTGGAATTGAGAGAAATGTTGAACTCTGAAAGAAAGAACAGGTGAAAGCTTGACTTGAGGTCTAGGAAGCATTCTGTCTTTTTTTTGTTTAGTCTTTTCCACAGCTGCTTAGTGTCCTGTTGCTTAAGGCAATTGCAAGCATGCAAACAGAATTGAAAGAATACTGTGGTTTGTGACCAGAGCTGATGTGCTTGTATTTCATTTTTCTAATAACAAAATGTTGTATCATGTGATACACAATCCATTGTGCCTGTGCATATTGCATGAAAATATGCTGGAGCAAATAGGGGGAAAAGGAAATTTCAGGTCAACACAGAGATCAGGTGCTGTTACTGTCAGCTGCTTTTGACGCTTCCCATATAAGAAGCCTGGAACAATGGTGTAAACCTTAAATAATATTTGTTACAGAATTACATGAATTTTCAGTTATTAGAATGACACTGGTTTGGATCTTGTTTTACTTAAATTAGATGACCTCTGAATGATTCTTGTTTCTTTGTCTTTGCAAACCATATTCAGTGAGTACTAATGACAAGACTGGAGCTCAGGTCTTGGAAAGCAACAAGTTGAAGGCGTGAAGCTTCTGTTGCCTCTTTCCTCCCTGAGCATGTAAGTAGGGGGGTGAATACTTCAATCTTTGGCCAATCTTGATAAGAACATGGTGTTGTAGTGCTTCATAGAATGAATTTTCTTTTGTGAATGTAGATGTTAATTGTTAGAACTCATCTGGTAACTTCTGACTTGATAGCAAGGAGTTGATAGATCGAGGACTCCTAGACAAAAGAATGTTAGGAGGCAGCACAATTAGATCACCACCAAATGATGCTCTTGAGGGTCCTGGGTGTGCCAAGAAGGCATGCTGTTGAGGTTCCTAAGAGACTGTGAGCAAAAATGACACTTCACGTAATGTCATGTGGCTGGAGGGTCTATCAGAACAGCACAGGAGTTCCTGGCTTTCATTTACTGACCAGCAGCTAAGAACATGCACTACTTCAGTACAAAATGTTGCTGTAGTTAACATTCCCTGGCTACCCTGGAAAAATCCATGCAGGCTGAAGAAATGTCTGATGGATTGTCTCTGTGGAGTGGCCTTTGCTATGGAAAAGGAAGAATCCCCTCTTTAGCCATTAGCACTGTTTACATGTGGCAACAACAGTTGATAGCATCTGTCATGGGAGCTAGTCCATATCCCAGCTACAGAACTGGGTGCTGGTGAAGTTTTGTGACAGACGGTATTGTAAATCATAGTGCTAAGAGGAAATGGGAGGACTGTACAATAGCGTAAAAAGCTTGTGTGGCAGCAGTGGGGAGAAGAACCTTGGAGAGATGAAAAATGCTAAAGTTTTTGGAAATGTATGGGCCTGAAGTCACACACCTGCACGCCCATTCAAACAGTATGCCTTGCTGCTGTCTTGAAGTGTCTTTTCTCATTAAAACTTTGGAAAGGAAAATTGATTCTGCTTATTCAGTTGAGAACCAGGACTGTATTTTGACCTCAGCGATCAGTACAAGCTGGAATATGTACCATGTATAACTAACAAGTGATTTCTAAAGTGAAGAGATATTTATGGCAAGGCTGTGCACGGTGCCGAAGGGCAGAAAATGCATGAATCTGATTACCTTGCATCTTGAAAAAAATCTGACTCTTGGAGTAGACTGTCATCCCCAAGAAGAGAATGAAGCAAGTGCAACACCTGATAGTGAATAATCTTATTGTATGTTTCGCTAAACTTTGTATGAATGTTCCATTTATAAAAGACAAAGAAATTACATTTGGCTGTTGTATGGGAGAGATAGTATGCTTGCAGGTACTGTAAGGTGCATATGTTAGAGCTGAACTTCAGCAGGGAGTATGAGAATTTGTTCAATTCTCCATAGAACTACCGTTCACTATTTTTTGTTACATGAATGACTTAGAAATGTCTAATGTAATTATGACTATTAGCAGTCTGGGTGTTTTTGCAGACAGACTTTTAAAGCCAAGCTTTTCTCTTGAACAAAATTTGGTTTATACTATAAAGGATGAGGTGCTGGAGTTCTGGGCTCTTGGTTAAGGAGGAATCTTTAACTGATTTGGGGAAGACAGGTAAAATGAAACAGCAATAGTAAAAAGCACAGTAGAAGAAGAGGAGGGACAAAGAGTCTTACCTGACCTAAGGAATTACTCATATTTTCATGGGCTTTCATGGCAAAAAAATAAATTTGTGGATTACAACACGGTATCTTTGGCCATGTGTTTGTCTGGCATGCTTGTGGTTAGCATATTCTTGAAGTCCATTATACTTGAAAAATACTTTTTTATGCATTGCTGTTGTGCGTTGCAGAGCAAGATGCTACCCCACTTTCACTTATTGTCCTTTGTCATGCATGCTGCAGTTGTGTGAACTTGACCCGTGTGTATATTCTCATCACAATACATATTGATGAACACTTGCTCTATGCACTCCACGTCTCTGCCAAGCTACTTAGTACACAGTTGTGGTACACAAGTCTATCAGTAATCTACTGTGCAAATAGAGATCCTGGGTCTTAGAATAGAGTTGCATAGTGCAATAAGTTTTTAGGGTAATGAAATGCAAATAGGTAACTCTGCTGTGCTTCTGTGCTCTGATAAGTCCTTATTAGGATGCAGGTGCAGGGTGAAGTTAAAGGCCTGGTTTCAGTCCTGTAGTCTCTGAAAAAAGGTACTTCACTATGAGATGAAGTCAAAGAATATGCAAGCTCAGCTGGGTCGGATGTGCAGTCAGCAGCCTACTGGGTACATGTGGTGAATTTCGTTGTATTTCATATGTACAATTTAACAAGTGTGAAAGTGACTGTATCCTAGATCTTGGAGGCCTTGGGTTTCTCTGCAGCCTAGCTATTTATGAAAGGCAGGATCAAGCCTGCAGTTTTTGAATGGCAGATGAACAGTAAGGTCTATATTTTAAACTACTGCTTCAAGATAAGATGACAAGTTGGTTAGAGAGCCAATATAAGACACTGAAAGGCTTGAGTTTAGGTCCTGCTGCACTGTAGATTTCGGGAGTGACAGTGAGTAGGTAATTCAAGGTCAGCTGTTTTAAGGATATGCTGATGTTGATTTCGGTCTATCTGAGTGTCTAAAGGCTGTTGAATGAATGAGCTGTGCTGACCCTTAGCATCTGGTAAGAAAGATGGCAGCATCATCCTAGAGGATGTTGTGAAGACAAATTCATAAGGAGTAGAGAAAAGCTCTGTAGTTGCAATGGGAACCAGATCAACATCTTGACGGGTAGAGTTATTGCTTCTAGATTAGCACCATAGTTTATCCTTTCTTCTGCTCTCCTCCAGATTGCTTAGTTTTTGTTTTCTTAAGAGGGTCTCTTCTCTTGCTTGTGGTAACTGTACCAGTGACTGTCTCTGAAACATCCCATGTCCTGGACTGTTGTACTTACCTTTGAATACTTTGAGATAGGCTATGTCCTTCCCATGTCTGGTGATGGGTTTTGGCTTGAAAGCTTGATGTGAAACTAAATACTAGCTCTGTTATCCATGACAGTGTGTGCTGATGTTGTTCCATTTCAGAGAATTATTCTCTTGTTGTTTCTGTGGCTTGTCAGCCTTTCACAGCAGTGCTGCAGGTTTGTATATATTTCCCTGTTTCTGTGGGGTGCTATAGTAATATTGCTGTGGGGTCTTTTGAGCCACTGAAGATGTATGCTGTATAATCAAAATACGGTGTTCTACCACAAGATTGTCTAAATGTGTGTGGTGTCCTATGTATTATCTCTAGTCTGTAAACAAGAATAGGTGTTAGGGTTTTAGCTGTATGGTTCTACAGCCTATCTAGTTCCTGTAGATCCACAGTTTTACTTCTGTTATCAGCTTTATACTGTTTGTAGCACTTGTTACACATGCCTGCATCTTTCTGCATCCTTTTTCCACCCTCTCCTCCTGTCTTGGATGGTAGGCAAGATGGACACCAAGGAACTGAGAAATTGGGCTTTTATAAAGTTAATGATACTTGGCTTTCTAAAATAGCTTAAAATGGAGTGACTTTTGTAAGGGATGAAAAATGTCATGTTTCTGGCCATGTGTCTGTGGATGACAAGGAAAAAATTGGGGTAGGGATGGAGGTGTTTTGATCTGGCTGTAGATCTGTCCTATTCCCAGGAGAGGCAGGAATAATAGTTGAGAATAACCATGCTAGTTCTAGACTTATAGCTGCCATGTTCTGTGCTATGGTGAATCAGGTTTTGCTACAACCTACATCCAAATTCTGAACGGTTGCCCTGAACAGCTGCCCTGCATTATTTCCATCACCTCTTCTTTGTGAGGCAAGTGAATTGTGTAGTGCTACTCATGTCCTATGCATACTACATTGGAAGGAAGAGGGATTGGAAATCCTGTTCCAAGATAATTATGACCATCTGCAGCCTTTAAGTCTGCTAAGAGAAGGTAATGTGAAAAAACAACCTGTTGGGTCTGCCTGTGGTGTGATGCTCATCACTGACACATGATGCAGTAGAAAAGGAAGAGACTTGTAAGCTGTAGAAGGTTGCTGCCCTCCTGACCCCTTAAGCAAGGAGGGAACCCAACTGAAAAGGAACAGTTTACCTGATCTGACAAGCTTGATTTTCAAATTAATTGTTTAAAAAGTGGAACAGAGAACGTACAGGGCAGGAAGAGACATAATCCCCTGTGCCTTGTCGTCTAGTGTTCAACTAACCAGGTGGCTCAGAACCTGAAATTGTTTGTGTTGTTCAGAGGGACCTTTGCTTTTGGTAGGACAGAGCACAGCTGGTTAGGGAAATGAAACTGTAGGCTCAGTGTGCTGGTGTGTAGGCTGTAGAGCTGAGGGAGTGTGAGATTTCTGCAGCTTGCTTTCACACATTTTCATTTCTAACTAGGTCATTTACAGTAACCATGTCTTGCTGGCAGGCCTAATGACTGCAGTAGAACCACATGTTTTCTCTATTCCAATTCTTACTTAGTGAATAAGGTATTCATTGTAAGCAGCTCTAGTGAAAATCTGCTGTGGGGGGTCAGGAAGAACAGAATCTGCATACTTGCAGGTTCTAATATATATTACGTTATTTGATAATAGCACAGGAAAACCTCAGTCCTGGAACTGCGCTACTCTTCGTTATATTTTTAATTAAGACTGTGGCAGGGAAAGAAGAGGAATAACCTCAAACATTAACAGATCATCAGTGTCGAAATAAAAAATTCATCAAGGAGCGGCTCTGGTGCACTGCTGTGATTGAGGTGAAAATGCGGAGTCCAGATAATGACGTAGTAGCTGGCTGAGGCCTGGGTCCCAGGAGAGAGCACTACTGGGTTAATACTCTTTTTTTACTCAAGTGATTCATGCTCTTGCAGCTTGCAGTATTTGCTGGCGGAGTATTTGCAAGTACTGGAAAGGAAGGGAGATGGGTGAAGTACACTTGTTCGATCATTCCCAAGTTCCTTGGGGCAGTTATTTCTATACCCACAATTGTCTATATGCAAGGCACCCAACTGTGACATGAGACTGCAGTTTTTAGAAACTACCATGATACAACTACTGCAAGGGAGAGAGCAAGTTCAACTAAATGATCTTACAAAAAGGTGGCTTCTAGACTGTGAAACAGCCCACATAACAGCATCTAGCATCACAAAGGGCAAGGAAGGTGGCCTTCAAAGGTATTTAAAAAAAATAATATGCAAATATGCATGTGTTAGTCATAAGCCTTTTAAAATGTAGGGACATTTATTATGTCCTGAAAACTGTTCCTGTTTGAAACATCTGTTAACTACTGCTGTTTGTGGTATGGTAGATTTCCTTAAAACATGCCACTGCCTTCAAGAAAATAGAGAACTGGTTTTACATAAGGGACTAGTCACATGTGGAACTAGAAGTGATTTTTATCCTGAACTTAAAGGTACTTAAAGTACCTTTGGAGAGTTAGACATGGTGATACCCTGTTTTAAATTCACCTTCTCATCTGAATTATTATCTAAGGCCTCAGGCTACTGGTCAGGATATGGGTATTACTATGTTGTAATCTACGGATAGGGATTTGTTGGTTAAGTGTTCACAGATTCTAAAAGAGGATTTGCATTTCAAGGTACACAAAGCATGTACTGCTATGACATGTATGGATGCACCACTGTGTAAATGTTGTCTAGCTATGAAAACAGCTTGATCAAGTCTGGTCTTGTCATATACATTTAAAAGAGCACAATCCACTTTGTTATTTGCGTGATACTATTTAGGATATACTCGGATGTGTTCTTTGAATACCAGTGACTTGCACCACGAGTTTGCGTGACATTTTGGATGACATGAGTCTGGGAAAGTTGCATGCAAGGAGCACTTTGTGATGCAGACTGCAAGGTCTGGGTTACATCTGAAAATGTGCTTCAGGGATTGTGGCCTTGGAGCAGTGACTGGGAGATGTGAAAGGACACTAGTGTGTTTTTGGTAGAGCTTAGGCACGCTTAAGACCTGGCACTGTGGAGCTGGTGTGATGAGACACACGGTGTATCTGTGGCTCTACAAATAGGAACTCTGTGCCCACCAAGTACTGCAAGCAGAGAAATAATCAGGCTTGAGTCCTTGATTGCTCTGAAAACTTTGTTGAATGCAGCTCTAAGGGAATAAGAAATACTGATGCATTCATCCAAGGAAGTCGAGCCTCATGCAGGTTTCTTTATCCTATGCTGAGAGACTGAAGTAATGTATCTATTGCAAACAGAAGGAGAAAGTGGCTGAAGATATTTTTATCACCTGGCCCATGTGTCTGCTGTCTGTTCCCTTTGATCAATTATAGTTCCTGTCCCTTCAGGTGTCCTTTCTTTGAAGTCAAGCACACTTTCTCTCACATCTTTGAATCTGTTAGGTCTGCATTTGCCTGCTAGATGCAAACCCATTTTGTTGTACTGGTTTGTCTTGCAATCTTAAATTCCAGGTAGAGAAAGCAGAACTCTGTTAGACTTGGCCTGGATTTGCTATTGCCGTTCAGTGATGACGTTTTACCCTAGCACTTATGTCTTATGGCCTCGATGCTTTTTATGCTTTCCCTCTCCTACAGGTGAGGAAACCGGTGGAGAGACAGCAAGTAATGTGTTTAATGTCAAGTGTGTTTCAGTTCAAGTTACTAAACTTAGGGATTCTCCTTTTGTTGATGTAGCTCTCTGGTCATTGTTCCTAAATGCCTTGTTAATTCCTTGTAGCTTCACATTAAGGTGTCCAGAGCTATGTTCTTCATAGTGTGTGCACTTTTGTTTGTGGATTCTCTTGGGTCACTTCCATTGTAGGGTTCTTCAGAAGTATTTGAAATACTAAAAATGCCTATGGCTGGTTTTCATGAACTTGCTGTGATATGGTCATGAAAAAGTCAGATTTGTCATTCTTACCTGTCTTACTGTAAATTCTAAAATATCAGTACAGTGGGAACAGAACTTCAACTTGCTCTAACCCCATCCTGAGTCTTCAGGATATAAATAATGGAAGGGCTTAGCTTATTGACTAAAGAGCAAAAGGTTAATGGGATTAGTAGAGATAAAAATGAATACTTGGTGACATGAGTGTGCTCAAAACTCCAAGGCAAACCAGGCAGGTTTACTAGCAGTCTTGTTGTAGAGAAGATTTTAAGACTTGGTTTTCTGACAGTGCCGGGTCAGTGATCATGCCTAGGACTTACTGACCCTGTGCTAGGAGATGCTTTTGAAACAGGATGTGTGGAAAAGGGGGTCAGCAGGAGGGAGAAAATGTGCAGCTTGTTCATTAAGTTTATGCGATTGTTTGCTATGATTCTTCCATGATTCTTGACTAGTCCAGCCCTAATGAAAGGCATGAGAAAGATGGCTTTTCCATCATTAGTTCCGACCTCTGTGTTGGGAAATGGTTACAGAACAATTTGTTTCTGATCACCAAGCTGGAAACTGCAAACTGTATCTGGATACAAATTGTATAAAATGGCCTTAAAGCTTATGTGTGTCTCAACCCACACCCCTCACCCACCTCTTAGCCCTCAAGTTCAGCTACGTTATAATGGGAAGAAACATTGACATAATTATCTGGTTCATTTTTATCCTGTTATTCCTTGCTTTGTGCTCTGGAGATATCTTTAAACAACTCTGGCTGTGTGATATTTCATCATATGAGTCACTGCAGCTGTCATGCAGCCAAAATGTACACACATAAAATTTTGATTCTAGGCTAATTTATCAGCTTCTCCTCTATTCTTCCTGATTTTTTTCTCTTCTACCTGTTTTCTTTTCCCTTCTAATACTTAGCTTTTCCTGGCTCTGGGGTACCCAGTAAGTAAGCAGCATGGCTTTGAAGTCTTATAAGGGGTAGGCAAGACAAAATCAGTAGACTGGAAACACAAGTTCATTAGCTCAAGGCAGTTTTTGTAGCCATATTCCTTGGTTCTGTCACATTGGCCACTTGATGGCAAAGCTGGCCAGTTTCCTGTGATTTTTTTTTTTTAAGCTGCAAAATGAGTTACCAAATTCGTGAGATGTTTTTGCTTGGCCTTCAATTTCATCTCTATCCTTTCTTTTACAGGACAGGGAAACTAATATGTAACATTTGTCTTGAATCTCATCTGAAGCAAACATCTGCTCTTCCTTGCTTTTGCCAGAGAAAGCTTTGGTGATCTAGGCTAGTTTGGGGGGGGGGGGGGAA
>Ga0065711_1001975_pt1 | contig 38616 bp, 38 predicted proteins | sample Hoacrofraction12_FD_59098 | JGI IMG/M metagenome (GOLD analysis project Ga0065711, IMG submission 59098) | Hoatzin crop microbial communities from Cojedes, Venezuela - Epithelial fraction 12 v2 (version 2) | ecosystem: Host-associated > Birds > Digestive system > Esophagus > Crop | place...
CGTATAACAGCCTTGATTTGTTAGAGGAAATTTCTTTTGAAGGAGAGGAAATTGTTTCCTATTCCTACGATATCTACGGAAGAGTCGAAAGTGTAACGGATTCTCAGGCGAATATCACAAGCTATACATACGATTCTGTCGGGAATATAAAGAAAATTTCTTATCCGAACGGAGTTGTTACGGAATATTCCTACAATGCCATGAATCTTGTTACGGAGATTTATACATACACAGAAGACGGCGATGTCCTTCAGAATTATCTTTATACGAGGGATTTAAACGGAAATATAACTAATGCGGATGAAGGCGAGAGGCAGGTTTCTTACGAATACGACTCCTTGGGAAGACTTGTGTCCGAGACCGTCGAAAATGCCTCCGGCACTTACGTAACACGGTATACATACGATAGAAACTCGAATCGCGTGTCAGTGGATGTTAACGGAGATGTGACCGAGTATGTATATAACGAGATAAATCAGCTTGTTAAGGCGGGAAGTACAGAGTTTACATACGACGGCGAAGGTAATCTTGTTTCGAAGAGTTCAGGCGGAGTTTTGATTGCGTCGTATACATACGACTCTTTTGGAAGACTTACAGGCGTTACCGGATATGCCGGAGGGAGCTATGTTGATGCGACTTATTCTTACGACGATGAGGGAAACAGGATTTCATCGAGTGTAAACGGAGATAAGACAAATTATGTGCTCGATCTCTCGTCCGGTTATTCTCAGGTGCTGCGAAGCGAGTGTGATGGAGAGAATGTTAATTACGCAAGAGGCATTGATCTAATCTCGAGAACCAAAGGCGAAGAGACGCTTTACTATTTATACGATGCCTGCGGTTCGGTGAGACTTCTTGTTGATGAGAAAGGAGAAATTTCCGACACGTATATTTTCGATGCGTTCGGGAATCTGACGGAGAGCACCGGCGAGACAAACAACTCGTACGGCTTCCAGGGTGAAGAGACGGATGCGACCGGCCTTTACTACTTAAGAGCCCGATACATGGCCCCGGAGGTCGGAAGGTTTATTTCCGAGGACTCGTATGAGGGAACGCTCGAGAGCCCCATAAGCCAGAACAGATACTTGTTTGCAAATTCCAATCCTGTGAGGTATTCGGATCCGAGTGGGAATTATTCTCTTGGTGAATTGATGGAAACGATGGCAATTATGACGATATTGTCATCTACAACAGATGCAATAATTGCAGGTTTTGCTTATCAAAGTGAGATTACTGACTATTCTGAATTCTCTTTTGCTGAACAATTTAAGAGAATGGGAACGGCATTTGCCAGAGGATTAATTATTGGATTGATTAACATGTTGGCAGTTACTGCAATAGTTGTGTTTTCGCTAACCGCCTTGGAATGTTTAATTTGCTCTGCCATTTGTTTGATGGTTGGTATTATGCTGGGTGACGCATCAAATTACACGGATAATTTGATTCTCTCTCGATTTATGCGTTGGGGGTCAGATGCTTTAATTTCCGTAAGTATAACATTTGCAATAAGTTCATTACTTTCTTTCTGGACTGAATTTAATTCGAAACCACATATTTCAAATAGAAGGTTAAGTAAATTGCCAGAAAATGTCTCTAATTCGTATCATGGTTATTCAGATAACGGATGGCAGGGAACTTTTTCAGGGCAAACTCAAGGAACATCAGCAGGGAGAAGATGGATAAACAGAAATGGACAATTACCATCATTAGATATCAATGGAAATCCAATAAATTATCGTGAATTTGACGTTAATTCATACAACAGTATTGATGGTAGAGGAGTAGAACGCTTTATTGTTGGTTCTGATGGCAATGTTTACTATACTGATAGTCATTATGGCGAAAGTGCTAGTGTTAATGGATTGCCATCTTTCGTGCGAATTAAACAGTCTTAAAATCATCTATATTTGGAGATTGACTTATGAAGAAAAAAAATAATTATGATTATAAGTATGAGATTGGCAAAATTATCACTATAATTGACATGCTAAAGAACAAATATTCAATCGACGGGAAGCCTGTATTTGATTACTGTGTTTATACACAGCGTGAATTGGATATTGTAAAAGAGGAAATGTTTGAGTTGCGGAAAAGACATAATTTTTTCCTGCCTATCACTAATAAAGAAGATTTGTTATCTTGGTGGTATCAGACTCGAGGTCATGCGGTTTTCCCAAAACAACTTGCCAATAAATTGTATTTTTTGAATATGTTTTATCATGACGGAAATCTAAAGCGATTTGATGAAGAACATTCACGTGAATTGTGTCTGTGGAGACGCGGTATCGAAGACAGATTGCAGGAACGTAAGTATGATTCTCATAAACTCTTTTTCGAAAAAGAGGATAAGTACAATGTACGTGTTAAAACGATATACGGTGATGATTTTCTTGCTGTGGAAATATATCGAGATTTATCTGATGAAATTTATGATAAACGTGTGTTTGAATGGATTCGGGGATTTACTTATATTGATGTCTTTTTGGATACTGCTGTAGAGTACATTGAGGAAAAATTCAATGAGATTAACGGTATTGTTAAAGATGATTCATCACGAGATGAAGAGTTTAAGAAATTTCAGGAAAGTAAACTTCCAGGTGAATTTGATGTACTGATGATTTACGGTGATACCCTTGGAATAAGAAGTTATAACGGAATAAAGAAAAGTTCGTTTCTAATGTTATTTGGTATAGATTCCTGCGGCAAGCAAAATCTTATCAAAATTGAGAAGTGCGGTAAAAATTCCGATGAGATAAATTGGCTGGAAATACTAAATAATCTTAAATCTCGTGGCCTCAATAAAATTACTGTCATAAGCTGTTATCCGTGGGAAAATCTTAAAGAAGCAGCTCGCGAGATTTATCCCGAAGCTCTTTTTGATGCGGGTATGGATGTGTTTGTTGAATATTTTCTTGGTTATATTGATTCTCCTGTCGAAATAAGAAAATATAAAAATGCCTTTATGAAACTTTATGATATTGCGGATGAGAAAGAGGCTGTAAATGAATTTGACAGACTCGTTGAAGAAAGAAATTATAACTATCCTATTTTCAAGAATATCTTAGAATACGACAGGGAAGACGTTATTACTGTTTTTAAGTTTGATGTTGCATTCAGAAAGAATCTGAAAATTTTGGAAACTCAAAAATCGATTAAGCAAATTTGTGGTGATTTTTATGATGGAATGAAAATTTTTAAAGACGACGATGATTTGATTGAATCACTGTACTACGCAGTGAATGCAAAATGATAAATTAAAAACCCGTTCGAGAGAACGGGTTTTTATTTTCTTAATAAATGTGGCCTGTCAGACGACGCGATCCTTAAGTCTGTCGAATGCGGCCTTGGCGATATTCCTGACGTTGGGATCCGCATCTGCGAAGGCAAGCTTCTTAACGTACTCTTCGCAATGCTTTGCTCCTATATCGGCTGCCGACGTTGCTGCTGCGGCACGAACGGAAGGGGATGAATCTCTCAAAAGAGGAATCAAAGCCATTCCTGATTCGTAGGTCTTAATCTGACCCATCGCTATAGCAACTTCTGTGCGTACATCATCGTCAGAATCGCCGGAAAGCTTAATAAGACCGTCAAGTTTACCCTTGGCAGCAAGCTTCATAATCTTTCCGTTTAACTTTGACATCTAATACCCACTCCTTTACTCTTCTTCAAAAGTATTATATATCTTAACGCACATTAAAATGTTAATAAATTATGACATAAATATGAACGCCTGTATTTTATTAAGTTGAATTAACACTTGTAAAAATATATACTTATTTCATTCTTTTTTAAAAGAGGTGCCTATGAATCCGAGACTCAAAGTTTTTCTGGCAACAGTTACCGCTTTTTCGAGTATTTTGTTAACATGCTGTTCATCAAAGCTTCCGGACGAGACGCTGCCGGCGGCTACTACGACAGAAGTTACTGAAACCTCCGAGACTGTCCTTGAGACGGAAGAAACCGCCGCGGAGACAGAAGAGACCGAAGAGACGGAGGAGACTTTCGGACCTTTAAGCACAGCTCAGGTAACTGAGAGACCGGTTGATGTTAACGGTCAGCTGTCGGTGTCCGGGACGCAGATAGTTAATGAAAGCGGCGAGGCGGTTCAGCTTAAGGGCATGAGTTCTTACGGCATCCAGTCGATTTTTCAGTTTTTCAACGACGATGTAACCGATACTCTTGTCCAGGACTGGGGCTGCAGTGTCATTAGACTTGCTATGACAACCAGAGGCAACGACGACGGTTATACATATAATCCCGATAAGTATTTCGAGACTGTGTGCGGCTATGCCGATACATTGATTGAGCACGGCGTGTACGTCATCATAGACTGGCACATACTTTATGACGGCGATCCCACAGAATACGAGACAGAGGCAATCGACTTCTTCTCGAGAATTTCAGCTATTTACGGGGACTGCCCGAACGTTATTTATGAGATTTGCAACGAGCCCAACGGCATGACGGTCGCTGATGAGACTCAGGCAGTTGACTGGGATAACGTCATTAAGCCTTACGCCGAGAATGTAATCGCAGCAATTCGCGAAAACGATCCCGACAACATCATTATCGTAGGCACACCGAACTGGAGCCAGGACGTTGACGCGGCATCTCAAAATCCCATCGACGGCGATAATATCATGTATGCTTTGCATTTCTATGCGGGATCGCACGGTCAGGAGTTAAGAGACAAGGCGCATACAGCTCTTGATAACGGACTTCCGATATTTGTCACTGAGTGGGGCACTTCAGCGGATTCGGGTGCGGGCGGAGTGTTCTACGATGAGACATATGAGTGGATGGATTTCCTTGACAGCAATTCCATCTCATGGTGCAACTGGTCGATAGGCGGCTCCAATACGGAGAGCTCCAATGCACTTAAGCTTTATTCGCAGAAGTTTACGGTCGAACAGAAGATTGCGGGACACTGGCCCGATGAGATGCTCTCGGATTCCGGTTTGTTCGTAAGATCTCTGATACTCGGACAAGAATTCACGATTCCTTCTGAGGATTGAAGTGACGAGAAGGTTTAAGTTCATAAATCTTATATTGATTATTGCTGTTGCAGCCTTTGGATTCGAAGGCTGCAGCAGTTTTGAATACCTGAATAATATATTCACGGGAACAGGCGCAGTACAGGAAGAGACAGAGGTAACACAAACTACCGAAACCACTTTGCCGACGCCAACACCATCTCCCACGCCGACTCCTTTGCCGTCACCGACACCGACGCCGACACCCGAGCACATTGTCGTGGATTTCCTCGGGGATTTGACGCTTGCGGACGACGTGTCCTGGAGCGGAAGTGCGGGAAGCTTTGATGCTGTTGTTAACGGTGATTACACATACTGTTTTCAAAACTGTGCAGAGTATTTATCCGAAGATGATTTAACGCTTGCTAATTTCGAAGGCGTTCTTACGGAGTCCACGTCGCATCAGACCAAAGAGTTTGTTTTCGGGAATACTCCCGAAAGCGTGCAGCTTTTGCTTAACGGCAGTATCGAGGCGGTAAACCTTGCTAACAATCACTCAAGGGATTACTGGGATCAGGGGCTTCTCGACACGGAAGAGACGCTTGATGAGGCGGGGATTGTTTGGAGCAATCAGTCGACGGTTGGAATCTATGAGGTAAGAGGCATCAAGATTGGAATGTTCGGTCTTGACGTTGTGTCCTACGGAAGCAATATGTCAACCGCTGCCCCTCTTATCGACGAGCTCAAGGCACAGGGCTGCCAGATAATTATTGCTTCCTGCCACTGGGGAATCGAGCGTTACTATGAGCCGACAGCAGATCAGGTTTATCTCGGACATCAGCTCATTGATTACGGCGTCGACATCGTCGTGGGGTCGCATCCGCACAGACTTCAGCCGATTGAGCTTTACAACGGCAAGTATATTTTGTATTCGCTCTCGAACTTCTGCTTCGGCGGCAACACCGGTTTGTCGGATCCGGATTCCTGCATAGTTCGCTGCGAATTCATTATGGATTCCACCAATTCTTACGTTGAGGATTATAAGCTCAGCGTTGTACCATATAGCCAGACGACCTCGTCGGGTAATGACTACTGTCCGATTGCCTACGAATGGGGAACCGCCGACTACTATCGCGTTATGAACAAACTTTCCTGGTCTCAGGAAGATGAATAAAGGCTTATGTCAGGAGGAAATTTTATGCCGCAGAAGAAAGTGCTTGTGATTATGGGATCTGATTCGGATTTTCCGGTTATGGAAGGGTGCTTTAAGACTTTAAAGAAGTTCGGGATTGAGTTTGAGGCGCGTATCGCATCTGCTCACAGAAGTCCTTCAAAGGCCGAAGAGCTTGCAAAAACCGCGAAGGACAACGGCTTCGGCGTGATTATAGCTGCTGCGGGTCTTGCGGCTCATCTTGCGGGAGTTCTAGCATCAAATACGATTCTTCCCGTAATCGGCGTGCCTTGCAAGGGAGGCGCTTTGAACGGTGTTGACGCGCTTTACGCGACGGTCATGATGCCTTCGGGAATTCCGGTTGCGACGGTTGCCATCGACGGCGGAACCAACGCTGCGGTGCTTGCGGTGCAGATTCTCGCGGTTGGTGACGATGAATTGTCTCAGAAGCTTATGGACTACAAAAAGGAACTTGCGGCTTCGGTTGACACCAAAGAAGATAAACTTGTGACAAAGCTTAAGGAGGCTTCACTGCTATGAGTGGTTTATTTGGAGTAATTAACAGAGCGGGAAATCCGGAAAGTGTAGCGAAAACAGCATATTACGGCATTTTTTCTCTCCAGCACAGAGGCCAGGAAGCTGCGGGAATCGCTATCAACAACAACGGATCTTTCATGGTTCACAAGAGAGCCGGAATGGTGGCGGATATTTTCGATGATATTACGCTTTCTGCACTGAGCGGAACGTGCGCTGTGGGTCATGCGAGGGGTGCTGACGGAATCCCCGGCCCTGACGGCATTCAGCCGATTGTGATTAAGTCGAGAGTGGGTAACATCGCGCTCAGTTCCGACTCGGTAATTCTTAATGCCGACGAGATTCGTGACGACCTTAAAAATCAAGGTGCGATTTTCCAGACGAATACGGATACAGAGCTGATTTTGTCGCTCTTTTCGAGAAACAGAATTCTTACGGACGACACCGAGAGTGCGCTGCTTAAGACCATGCGCGAGCTCAAGGGCGTGTATGCGATGATTCTCATGACCGAGGACAGACTTATAGGCGTTCGTGATCCTTACGGCCTGCGTCCCATCTGCCTTGCTCGAAAAGGCGATGAGTACATGCTTTCCTCCGAGAACTGCGCTTTCGATGCACTCGATGCGGAGTTTATAAGAGATCTCGCTCCCGGTGAGATTATTTCCATCAGCAAAGATGATATTAAGAGTATCTACTACAGTGAGGATGTTTCGGAAGAGCAGCGTGTCAAGGACGGCAAGGTCTGTATCTTCGAGTACGTATACGTCGCAAGACCCGATTCTGTTATCGACGGCACAAACGTATTTAAGTCAAGATACGAGGCGGGCATGGCGCTTTCTAAGGAAAAGCCGTGTGAGTGTGATTTGGTAATCGGTGCGCCTGATTCCGGAAATGCGGCGGCTTTGGGGTTCGCGGACGGTCTTGGGGTTGCTTACGGAATGGGACTTTTGAAGAACAGATATGTAGGAAGAACTTTTATCAAGAGTACACAGGAGCAAAGAGAACTTGCGGTAAGAATGAAGTTTGCGGTCCTTAAGGAAGCTATTGCAGGCAAGAGAATTGCGATTGTTGATGACTCTTTGGTAAGAGGTACAACAACAAAGCACATAATAAGGTTCCTTCGTGATAACGGCGCTAAAGAAGTTCATGTAAGGCTTGCCTCTCCCGAGGTTAAGTTCCCGTGCTTCTACGGTGTCAACGCATCTTCGGGCAAGGAGCTTCCGGCAACATTTATGACGGTTGAGCAGATTGGCGAGATGATAGGAGCGGACTCTTTGGGATACATAAGTCTTGAGTCCTTGAAGAAAGCGCTTCCCGGTCTTACTTGCGGCACATGCTCGGCGTGCTTTGACGGCGAGTATATCGCGGGAAAGCCCGAAGATTCGGAAGAAAGCGTACACAAGGTGACAAATCTATGAAGATAGCTGTATTTGTATCGGGCGGAGGGACAAATCTCCAGGCCATAATCGATAACATCAAGTCGGGATATTTGGAAGGCGTTGAGATAGCGCTTGTGGTTGCATCTAACGACAAGGCGTATGCCTTGCAAAGAGCTGCGGACAACAATGTGCCTTCGAAGGTCATGAGAGTTTCCGATTTTAATTCCCGCGAGGAGTGGGACGAGTCTTTAACGGCGACTGTTAAGGAAAGCGGCGCGGAGCTTATCGTTCTTGCAGGTTACCTGACACTTCTGGGAAAGACGCTTACGCATGAGTTTTCGAACAGGATTATAAACATACACCCGTCGCTTATACCGAGTTTCTGCGGTGAGGGAATGTACGGAATCAGACCTCACGAGGCCGCGCTTAAAAGAGGCGTAAAAGTCTCGGGTGCAACTGTACACTTCGTTAACGAGAACTACGACGAAGGACCGATAATTTTGCAAAAGTCGGTCGATATTTTGCCCGAGGACACGCCTGAAGTCCTGCAAAAGCGTATAATGGTTCAGTGCGAACAAGTGATACTTCCCAAAGCTATAAGGCTCATTGCCGATGGCAAGGTGGAAATTAAAGATAATATTGCATACGTAAAGGAATAAAGTTTATGAAGACACAAGACATCGCAGAACTTTTGAAGACAAACGCATACCCCGGAAGAGGAATTATTATCGGAAGAAGCTATGACGGCAAGAAGGCCGTATGTGCTTACTTCATAATGGGAAGAAGCGTTAACTCGAGAAACCGTATATTTACGGCAACCGAGGACGGTATTAAGACCGAGGCGTTTGACCCTTCAAAGCTTACGGATCCGCACCTTATCATCTACTCTCCGGTAAGAGTGCTCGGAAACAAAACAATCGTTACGAACGGCGACCAGACCGATACGATTTACGAGCTTATGGATAAGCAGCAGACATTCGAGATGAGCCTTCGAACACGTGAGTTTGAGGACGACGCTCCGAACTATACACCGAGAATTTCCGGAATTATGCACGTTGATGCAGGTTCTTACAATTACGCGATGTCAATTCTTAAGACCGCGGAGGGCAATCCCGATTCATGCGAGAGATTTACTTTCTCCTACAATAACCCTGTAGCGGGCGAGGGAAGATTTATCCACACATACATGGGTGACGGAAATCCGTTGCCGAGCTTTGAGGGTGAGCCCGAGAAGATAGAGATAGACGGCGACATCGACTCTTTCACGAATATGCTTTGGACCAGCCTCAATGAGGATAACAAGGTATCTTTGTTTGTAAGATTCATCGATATCGCCACAGGCGAGAAGGAAGACAGAATAGTTAATAAAAACGTCTAAAGGAGTATAAATAATGGCAAACGAAATGGAGCTTAAGTACGGTTGTAACCCCAATCAGAAGCCGTCGAGAATTTTTATGGCAGACGGCAGAGAACTTCCCATCGAAGTTTTAAACGGCAGGCCCGGATACATCAACTTGCTGGATGCTTTTAACGGCTGGCAGCTTGTAAGAGAGCTTAAGGCGGCTACGGGACTTCCTTCCGCCACCTCTTTTAAGCACGTGTCTCCGGCGGGAGCGGCTGTCGGCAAGCCTTTGAGTGCTACCGAAGCTGCGATTTATTTTGTTGATGATTTGGGTGAACTTTCCCCGATAGCTTGTGCTTATGCGAGAGCCAGAGGCGCTGACAGAATGAGTTCTTACGGCGACTTCGTTGCGCTGTCCGATACTTGCGATGCGATTACGGCAACGATGCTTAAGCGTGAGGTCTCGGACGGTATCATCGCCCCCGATTACACACCGGAGGCTCTCGACATCTTAAAGTCCAAGCGTAAGGGTACATACAACGTAATTAAGATTGACCCTTCCTATGTTCCGGCACCGATTGAAACAAAGCAGGTGTTCGGCGTGACTTTCGAGCAGGGAAGAAACGAGCTTGCTATTAACGAGGAGCTTCTGAGCAATGTCGTTACCGACAACAAAGAAATTCCCGACGACAAGAAGACGGATCTTCTTATCTCGCTCATCACTTTGAAGTACACACAGAGCAATTCCGTCTGCTACGTTAAGGACGGACAGGCAATCGGTATCGGTGCCGGCCAGCAGTCGAGAATTCACTGCACGAGACTTGCCGGAAACAAGGCCGATATCTGGTGGCTCAGACAACACCCGAAGGTTATGGGACTTAAGTTCGTTGATGACATCAGAAGACCCGACCGTGACAACACCATCGATGTTTATATTTCCGATGAGCATGATGATGTCCTCGCCGACGGCGTTTGGCAGACGCTCTTCAAGGAGAAGCCCGAGGTTTTGACTGAGGAAGAGAAGAAGGAGTGGCTTAAGAAGAACGATAACGTATCTTTGGGCTCCGACGCTTTCTTCCCCTTCGGTGACAATATCGAGAGAGCAAGAAAGAGCGGCGTTAAGTACATCGCTGAGCCCGGCGGATCAATCAGAGACGACCACGTTATCATGACCTGCAACAAGTACGGTATGGCAATGGCGTTCACGGGCATCAGACTTTTCCATCACTGATAGGTACGTTTTATGGCAGATATCGAAAATGCTTTCATAACTTTACCCGCGGGCTTTAAAGCCAACGGTGTATCCGCGGGACTTAAAGATAATGGTGCCCTTGACTTGGGACTTGTTGTATCGGACTTGCCCTGCACGGTAAGCGGCGTTTATACGTCAAACCTTGTCAAAGGTCACTCTTTGGTAAGAACGATTAACCTCATAAATACCGGCAAAAAGGTCAGGGGAATCGTTGTTAACACAAGAGTTGCGAATGCCGGTGTCGGCAAAGACGGCGTGTCTGATGCCGATAAGATTGCTTCTGCGGTTGCTGAAAGTCTCGGTGTTTCTTCCGAGGAGATTTTAACCGGCTCTACAGGCACTATCGGAGTGAGACTTCCGGTTGATAAGATTACTGCTGCGGTTCCGGGACTCGTAGAAGGTTTAAGCACGCAAGAGCAGGCGGCACATAATGCGGCGCTTGCAATCATGACGACAGATACCGTCCCGAAGGAAGCCGGAGCCACAATTACGATGAGCGACGGCAGGGAAGTTTCAATCGCCGCAATTGCCAAGGGTTCGGGAATGATTCACCCGAATCTCGCCACCATGATTTCCGTGTTTACAACGGATGCGGACATTGACGGCAAGCTTCTTGACGGTATCCTGCATCGCGCGGTATCGCACACATTTAACAGAGTAAGTGTTGATGGTGATACTTCCGTATGCGATATGGTTATAGTTCTTGCTAACGGCAAGTCGGGTGTGACGGTTGAAGACGGAAGCGAAGACGCGAAGCTTTTCGAAGAGGCGATGACGAAGATTTCCGAGGACATCGCGAGAATGATTGCATCCGACGGTGAAGGTGCGACGAAGTTTATCGAGGTTGAAGTCTTCGGTGCCTCAAACGACAAGGATGCACTTAATATCGTGACCGCCGTGGCGAGATCTCCGCTTGTGAAGACCGCGATCTTCGGTGAGGATGCAAATATCGGAAGAATTCTTACTGCGGTGGGATACTCCGGTGCGAAGTTTGACCCGGAGAAAATAGATATCACGGTTAACGGTATGCTTTTCTTCAGGGACGGTGTTTGTGTGCCGTTTGATGAAGATGAGGCCGCGAAGCTTCTTGCGGAGCATGACATTCATATTGTGATTAAGCTTTCCGAGGGCGAGGCTTACGACCGGATGTTTACGTGCGATTTCTCGTACGATTACGTGAAGATTAACGGCAGCTACAGAACCTGATTTTTAAGGAAGGGGGACAGGGACAATGAAGGACGGATTTTTGAGAGTTGGAGCCGCGACGCCGGAACTTAGAGTAGCCGATGTTACTTTTAATACAGAGCAGATAATCAAGCTGTGTATAGAGGCCGAAGTCCAAAAGTGCTCGCTCCTTGTGTTTCCCGAACTTTCTATTACAGGTTATACCTGCGGAGACCTCTTCCTGCAGGATACTCTTACCGATAGCGCGCTCGCGGGACTTTACAATATTGCCGAGGAAACTTCCGATTTGGAAATGGTTATAGTTGTCGGTCTGCCTTTGAGGTTTGACGGCAAACTTTATAATGTGGCTGCGGTTATATCGCAGGGCGAGATTCTGGGATTTGTCCCCAAGCGTTTTATACCCAATTACTCCGAGTTTTATGAGCTTCGTTACTTCGAGCCATTCGAGGGCGAAGCAGAAACCGAAGACGGAATACCGTTCGGAAATTTTGTTTTCAGGAACGAAGATTACGAGGATTTCTCCTTCGCTGTCGAGATATGCGAAGACCTCTGGGTTCCGGATGCGCCTTCTGTTAAGGCGGCGATGTCGGGAGCCAACATCATCTGCAATCTTTCGGCTTCCGATGAAGTTATAGGAAAGAGGGATTACAGAGAAAAGCTTGTTGCTATGCAGTCAGGAAGACTTGTGAGCGGATATATTTACGCAGACTGCGGATTCGGCGAGTCGACGACAGATATGGTTTTCGCGGGTCACAGGCTTATATGTGAAAACGGTTCAGTATTAAATCAATCCGAGTGCTTCGGAAAGCCGGGAATTATACTGGCCGACATCGATCTTAAGCGTCTTGCTCATGACCGTCTCAGAAATTCTTTTGAGATGAGTGCGGAGCCTTTAAGCATCATTTACTTCACGACAGAGCCTGAGGATAATCTCGAGCTTACAAGAAAATTCGACAAGCTTCCGTTCGTTCCTTCCTCGAAAAATATTCTCGATTCAAGATGCGAAGAGATTCTTACCATGCAGGCGACTGGTCTTGCCACAAGACTTAAGCATATTAACAGCAAGAGTGCGGTTGTGGGTCTGTCCGGAGGACTTGATTCCACGCTTGCCTTGATTGTCGCGGTTCACGCTTTTGATATTTTGGGTCTTGACCGTAAAGGCATTACCGCCGTTACCATGCCGGGATTTGGTACTACCGGCAGAACCAAGGGCAATTCCATGTCTCTTGCCGAGGCTTACGGAGTAACTTTGAAAGAGATTGATATCCAGAACGCGGTAAGAGTTCACTTTGACGATATAGGTCACGATGAAGCCGTAAAGGATGTTACATACGAGAACAGTCAGGCAAGAGAGAGAACACAAATCCTGATGGATCTTGCAAATCAATTGGGCGGTATTGTTATCGGTACCGGCGATTTAAGCGAGCTTGCTTTGGGGTGGGCCACATATAACGGAGACCATATGTCTATGTATGCGGTTAACTGCTCTATCCCGAAGACTCTTGTCAGACATCTTGTATCGTATGAAGCTGCAAGAAGCGACGATAATCTGGGCACAGTGCTTCGCGATATTGTTGATACGCCTGTATCCCCCGAGCTTTTGCCGCCTGACGGAAACGGCGAGATTGCCCAGAAAACCGAAGATATTGTAGGCCCTTATGAGCTTCATGATTTCTTCCTGTATTATTTTCTCAGATGGGGTTTTAAGCCTTCAAAGATTTACAGAATTGCATGTCTGACTTTCAAAGACGAGTTTGATAAAGACACAATATACAAGTGGGAAGAGACTTTCTTCAGAAGATTCTTCTCTCAGCAGTTTAAGCGTTCATGTCTGCCCGACGGTCCTAAGGTCGGAACGGTTACATTGTCGCCAAGAGGCGATTTCAGAATGCCCTCGGATGCGGCTGCAAACTTGTGGCTTGAAGACTTAAAGAGCGTAAAGGAATAATACTTCATGGATAGAATTGCAGTACTCATTCCTTGTTATAACGAGGAGAAAACAATCGAAAAGGTAGTTAAAGACTTCCGGAATTCTTTGCCTGAAGCGGTTATCTATGTTTACGACAATAACTCGACCGATAAGACAGCTCAGCTTGCAAAAGATGCTGGTGCTGTTGTAAGACACGAGTACAAGCAGGGTAAGGGAAACGTTGTAAGACGAATGTTCGCGGAGATTGAAGCGCAGGCATATATTCTTGTTGACGGTGACGATACTTATCCCGCTTCGGATGCACCGAAGATGGTTGATATTGTTTTAAACAGGAAAGTTGATATGGTTGTCGGTGACCGCTTAAGTTCCACGTACTTTACCGAGAATAAAAGACCTTTCCATAACTTCGGCAACTCGCTCGTGAGATTTTCGATAAATCATATCTTCAAGAGTGACATCAAGGACATAATGACCGGCTACAGGGCTTTCTCTTACAGGTTCGTAAAGACATTCCCGGTTGTCTCCGGAGGCTTCGAGATTGAGACCGAGATGACGATTCACGCAGTTACGATGAACCTCTTTGTTGAGAATCTGATAATTGAATACCGCGACCGTCCTGAAGGAAGCGAGTCGAAGCTTAATACGGTATCGGACGGAATGAAGGTGCTCGGAACGATTTTTAAGCTTACAAGAAACTACAAGCCTTTGCAGTTTTTTGCGACCGTGTCGGTTCTGCTTTTTATAATCGCTATTGCTTTCTTTATCCCTGCGGTTTGGCTGCCTTACAGACAGACGGGTTTGGTCGAGAATTTCCCCACTTTGTTCGTGTGCGGATTTACCGTTCTCGCGGCGATTATCTCTTACTTTAACGGACTAGTTCTTGACTCCATTATGCAGAAGGAGAGACGCGAGTTCGAGTACAGACTTATTGAAGCTCAGTATCAGATGAACAGGTTGCTTGAATGAACGAAGTTTCGGTAAAACTTGGTAATAATCTTATTAAGGGCATAAGCCTTGCTGTTTTGACTGCTGTGTCTTATGTGGGCATGACAGCTGTGCTGAATCTTTATTTTGGTAATGCCTCCAACACAGGCATCGGTGCGATTTTTATCTTTGCCGCACTGATTTTTATTCTTTACAAATGCTTGTTTAAAGAGGACAGCGTTAACTTTTATCCTGTGGACTTGATTTTTTCGCTCTTCGCGGGAATTGCCCTCATAGTAGGCAAGACCGTGTATGAGACCGAAGGAATCTTCTGGATTGCCGACAATATTTTTAAGAGCATTTATCTTGCCTTGGGACTTAGCGTTTACATGCTTGCGGGGCTGTCTTTGCTGAGAAGGCTGTACTTTAAAATAATCGAAAAGATTAATTCCTCGAAGCCCGTGCGGATAGAGGACAAAAAGAGAAGAATAATCATTGCCTCAGGCTTCGTGATTTTATTTATTGTTTACTTAAGATGCTACCTTGCATATTACCCCGGACTGTTCTCTTACGATTCCATGTCGCACACCAACCAGGCCTTGGGTGAGGATCCGATTGATAATCATCATCCGGTGATTCTTACTCTTTTCTGGAAGTTCCTGCTTTGGTTTGGTCCGAAGCTTGGCAGCTCAAATCCTTTCGCGATTTATACTTTCATCCAGATGTCTGCGGTGCTTGCTCTTTATTGCTATGTGTTTTCCTGGCAGATGAGGAAGAATTACAGCCGTGTGATAACCGCACTTACATATCTTTATTTTCTCCTTGTACCGACGTTTCATATTATGCCGTTGGCTTTCACAAAGGATGTTTATTTTACATGCTGTCTGGTTATGTACTTCATCTCGATTGATAATCTGCAGGAGAAATTCTCGAAGAAGGGATTTGCCCTTACATGTCTCTGGGGACTGCTATGCGTTCTTCTTAGAAACAACATGCTTTACGTTGTCGTCGGCGCACTCCTGGTAAGTCTTATAATGGCAATCAAGATGCCTCTTAAATCGGTCTGCATTCAGTTTGCTGTGGTACTTGCCGCGGGACTTTGTGTGTTTAAGATTATTTATCCTCTGGCCGGGGTTTCACAGCAGGATCGCGGAACGGAATCTCTTGCTGTGCCCATAACTCAGGTGTGTTACGTGTACATTAACGATTTGGATAAACTTTCCGAGGAAGACAAAGATGATGTGGAGTCTTTTGTCGGAGATATTTATGCGTTTAATTCACGTTATGTTGATTTTGTTAAAGATACGATTGATGATAATTACTTCAATGAGCATGAAGACGAATTCTGGGACGTTTATTTCAGACTGTTTAAAATAGATCCTCTGGGCTATATCAGCGCTTTCCTGAATCTTAACATCAATCTGTGGTACCCGAACTGCGAGTATCCGGATCCAATCTACCAGAAAGGTTACATCGAGACCTTCTGGTATCCTGATTCGATTTTCCCGATTGAGCGGGAAAGTAAAAATGAAACGCTTCTTGAGTGGTACGAGACCATAGCATACTTTACTAACGGATATATGAGGATTCCGTTGGTCTATAGCTTTTTCTCACTGTCTTTCTCTGCGTGCACGCTGTACTTTGGAATTTACCTTGCACTGATAGGTAAGAGGCGTAAAGCGGCACCGATGTATGCGATGCTCGTATTCCTTTTGGCATCTTATATTGTGGGACCTGTGGCGATTTTCAGGTACATGTATACGTTCTATATCGCTCTTCCCATATACTTCGGAGCACTTTTCCATAAAGAGAAAAGCGAAGAAGAGCTTTCCGAAGAGGAAGAAGAGATTAATTACATCACGGTGTCTATCTGATCGAGATAAGGTTTTCTGCCCTTAAAGTGGCAGATTTCCCTGACGCCGAGCTCGCTTAAATACTGCAGCGTCTCTTTAAAATGAATCCCTATCGTCTCGGGCGAGTGCGAATCCGAACCGAGTGTAAAGAGCTTGCCGCCCATTTCCATGTAACGTTTAATTATCGCAGGGTCAGGGAAGACGAACTTCGAGCCTTTGGAGAGCTGCTTGTCAATCGATCTCGTGTTAATCTCGAGAGCCTTTTCCTTACTTATAAGCGCATCGAAAAGCTCGTCGAACTCCCCGGGGCAGTCCTCATACAAAACAAAAGAGTCGGGAGAGGGAATATAGCGGTTTATATAATCGTAGTGAGCCGCGACATCAAAGCAATTAATCTCCCGGCACATCCTTGCCATGTTGCCGATATACTCGCGGTTCCTGTCTTGCTGATTCATTAAAGGTGCGTCCTTTGAGTAGTAAACATCGGAACCTTTAAATAAGTGGTTCGAAAGAATAATTACATCAAAGGGAAGGTGGCCGGCAGTTTCCTTTATTTTCTCGCTTAAGTGAGCTTGCCATCCAATCTCAATTCCCATCAAAAGCTCGGGACCGCCAGAAACTTCGGATTTTGCCCGCCACTTAGCAAAGGTTTTCCCGTATTCATCGAGATTAAACGTAAAAATCTCATCCTTGTGGGGATAATCCATATCGTAGTGCTCGGTAACTGCGATTTGACCGATGTCCCGGGCCCTGGCGCCTTCGATAAGTTCTTCAATCGTCATAGTCGCATCGGGGCTGAAGTATCTTGTGTGATTGTGTAAATCCGTAAGCATAAACGGATTATATAATATTTGCCTTTTCGGGTAAAAGCATTTATTATTCTTGTTGTATTTATTATTTCCAAAGGAGCGTAATTATGGAAATTTCACCACTTCAGAAAGCAAGATACGAATATGTTCCCAAGCTTCCGGGTATGCTCAGAAACGGCATTGCCGATATCTGTGTTAAGGAAGGCGAGGAGACACAGAGTGTAGCCGATCAGGATAAGATTAAGGCTCTTTTCCCCAATACTTACGGTAAGAAGGAAATCACATTTGAGAAGGGTCAGAACACATCCGAGGCTAAGAAGCAGGTTGTCGGAGTTATTCTCTCGGGCGGTCAGGCTCCCGGCGGACACAACGTTATCTGCGGTCTTTACGATGCACTGAAGGCTACCGACAAGAACAACGAGCTCATCGGATTCCTCAACGGACCGAGCGGTCTTACAGACGATAAGTTCATGGTTCTTGACGATGAGTATATTGATTCTTACAGAAACACAGGCGGATTCGATATCATCGGTTCCGGCAGAACAAAGCTTGAGACACAGGAGCAGTTTGAGGCTGCGGCGGCTGTCTGCAAGAAGCACGGTATCACAGCTATCGTTATCATCGGCGGTGACGATTCCAATACCAACGCCGCTGTTCTTGCCGAGTATTTCGCGGCACATGACACAGGCGTTCAGGTTATCGGCTGCCCTAAGACAATTGACGGCGATCTGAAGAACGAAGATATCGACTGCTCGTTCGGTTTTGATACAGCTACAAAGACATACAGCGAAGTTATCGGAAACATCGAGCGTGACGCTAACTCCGCTAAGAAGTATTGGCACTTCGTCAAGGTAATGGGAAGATCTGCATCTCACGTTGCTCTCGAGTGTGCTCTTGAGACTCAGCCCAATATCTGCCTCATCTCCGAGGAAGTTGCGGCTAAGAAGATGTCTCTTGCATCCATCGCTGATTACATCGCAGATTCCGTTGCTTACAGAGCATCCCAGGGCATGAACTTCGGTGTTGCCATCATCCCTGAGGGCGTTGTAGAGTTCGTTCCCGAGTTCTCCGTCTTGATTGCTGAGATTAACGAGCTCCTTGCAGGTTCCAAGGCAGACGAGTTCAACAATCTTCCTGACTGGGCTTCCAAGTATGAGTTCATCAAGAACGGTCTTACAGCTGAGTCCTTCGCAGTTTTTGATATTCTGCCCCAGGGCATTCAGCAGCAGCTCTTCCTCGAGAGAGATCCTCACGGCAACGTTCAGGTTTCCCTCATCGAGTCCGAGAAGCTTTTCTCCGCTCTTGTTAAGGCTAACCTCGATAAGAGAACGGCAGCAGGCACATATAACGGTAAGTTCTCTGCTCTGCATCACTTCTTTGGTTACGAGGGAAGATGTGCATTCCCGTCCAACTTCGACGCTGATTATTGCTACTCACTTGGATACAACGCTTTCATGCTTATCCAGTACGGCTACAACGGCTACCTCTCGAAGGTATCGGGCCTCGATAAGCCCGCCGAGCAGTGGGTTGCAGGCGGTATGCCTATCACAAAGATGATGAATATCGAGAGAAGACACGGCGAGGACAAGCCTGTTATCAGAAAGGCTCTCGTTGATTTGGACGGCAAGCCGTTCAAGTACTTCGAGTCCAAGAGAGACCAGTGGTCCAAGGAGACGTGCTTTACTTATCCCGGAGCTATCCAGTACTTCGGACCCTCTGAGGTTTGCGACCGCACTACGGTTACACTCGCTCTCGAGAAGTCCTGATAAGGCTTTAAGTTAAAGGCTAAGAGCCGCTGTCTTAACGGGCAGCGGCTTTTTCTTTTCGAAAAATATCATCCTGACAAGTATTTAAGCTTGACACCTCCGCCTCCTTGTACTATTATTCTTCAGTCGGATTTGCCGGAGGTTGCTTTTATGAAGTCGTATAAAGATATACTTTTACTCGATTTTTACGGAAATCTCCTTACCGACAACATGCGTGAGACGCTTGATATGTATCTTAACGATGACCTTTCTTTAAGCGAGATTGCGGATATGGAAGGAATATCGCGGCAGGGGGTTCATGACAAGGTTAAGCGTGCTATGAACCAGCTTCACGGCTACGAGGATAAGCTCGGGCTCGCTCAGAGGTTTATAGAGCAAAAGGAAGCGGTCAAGAGTGCAATCACGCTACTGGACAATAAGAAATATGATGAGGCAAGGGATGTTCTTGAGTCCCTGTCTCAGGCTATAGAGGAGTAACAAAGCTTTAAGATGTTTGACAGTCTGTCGGCAAAACTTCAGAAGATAACAAGCTCGATGCGCGGCAAGTCCCGCGTTACGGAAGCTGATATCAAGGACATGATGCGTGAGATTCGCATGGCTCTGCTCGAAGCTGATGTTAATTATCAGGTTACCAAAGATTTTGTTAAGCAGATGCAGGAGAAGTGCCTTAACGCCGATATCGAAGGCTCATTTACTCCCGGACAGCAGATTGTAAAGATAGTTCATGAATCCTTAACCGAACTTCTGGGTGAATCGGATGCGAAGATAGCCGCCAATTCATCCGGATTTACGGTTGTTATTCTCTACGGTCTTCAGGGTGCAGGTAAGACGACAACAGCTGTTAAGCTTGCAAGTATCCTTAAGAAGGACGGCAAGAAGCCGATGGTCGCATCTGTTGACGTTCACAGACCCGCGGCTGCCGAGCAGCTTAAAGTTCTTGCGGATTCTTTGTCGATTCCTTGCTATATAAATCCTGAAAACCCGGATGCTGTTGCGATTACGAAGGAAGCTATTGATAAAGCAAAGTATATGCTTTGCAATTACCTGATTATAGATACAGCGGGACGTACCGTTGTTGACGAAGAGATGATGGATGAGATTAAAGCCATCAATGAGGTTTCTAACCCTGACGAGAAGCTTCTTGTTGTTGATGCGATGATCGGTCAGGAAGCGGTTAACGTTGCCAAAGCTTTCGAAGACAGCATCGGAATGGACGGCTTTATTATGACAAAGCTCGACGGTGATGCCAGAGGCGGTGCCGCACTTTCAATCCGTCAGATGACGGGCAAGCCCATAAAGTACATCTGTACGGGTGAGAAGCTTGATAAGATTGAGGTTTTCCATCCGGGAAGAATGGCAGATCGAATTCTCGGCATGGGCGATGTTATGACTCTCATCGAGAAGGCTTCCGCTTCGATTGATGAGGAGGAAGCTCAGAAGTCTGTCGAGAAGATGCTCAGCAATAAGTACGATCTGAACGACCTGCTCAGCCAGTTCGAGCAGATGCGTAAGATGGGCTCCATGAAAGATATTCTCGGAATGCTCCCCGGTGTTTCCGGCAAGGTGACAGACGAGCAGCTTGACGACTCCGAGAAGGTCATAAACAAGAACATGGCAATCATCAGATCGATGACCCAAAGAGAGCGTAAGAATCCTTCGATTTTAAACGCTTCCAGAAGAAAGAGAATTGCCGCAGGCTCAGGAACCACGGTTCCCGAGGTAAATCAGCTTATTAAGCAGTACGAGCAGAGCGCGAAGCTTATGAAGCAGATGAGCAAGGGAGGACTTAAGATGCCGAAGGGTTTCCCGGGAGGCAAGCTCGGCGGCTTCGGCGGATTCGGCAAAAAAGGATTTTTCTAAAGTGATCAAGCCCTTCGGGGTTAATCAATATATTTAAACACAAACAGATTTGGAGGAAATTAAAAATGGCAGTTAAGATTCGTTTGAAGAGACTCGGAAAGAAGAAGAGCCCTTTCTACAGAGTGGTTGTAGCAGATTCCAGATACCCGAGAAACGGTCGTTTCATCGAGGAAATCGGTACTTATGATCCTATGACGGATGATGACAAGCAGGTTGTTATAGATGCTGAGGCTGCTAAGAAGTGGATCGGCAACGGTGCTCAGCCCACAGATACAGTTCGTGCTCTTCTTAAGAAGCAGGGAATCATCTGAGGTGACTTAAAATGGAATTACTTACATACATGGCAAAGTCCCTCGTAAGCAATCCCGATGAAGTTCAGGTAAAGAAGACAGAGCGTGGAAACACGGTTATTTTCGAGCTTTCGGTTGCACCGGAAGATATGGGCAAGATCATCGGAAAGAACGGAAAGAGAGCCCAGGCTATCCGTTCCATTATGAAGGCAAAGTATCTTAAGACAGGCAAGAGAGTTGTCGTTGATATAGTCGGATGATTTCCGGGCATATCATAATCGGTAAAATAACGACGGCGCACGGTATCAGGGGAGAAGTTAAAGTCTTCCCCCTTACCGATGATGCCCGTCGTTTTTTGACTTTAAAGAAGGCATATTTTTGTAACGAAGAGCAGACCGAGCTTGTTCCTTGCGAGATAAAGCGCGCAAGGATTGATAAGGACAGGGTTATAGTAAGTTTCAAGGATATCGATGACAGGAATACGTCGGAGACTTTAAGAGGCAAATTCATCTGCGTTGACAGGGAAGATGCTGTAGCGCTCCCTTCTGATAATTACTTTATCGAGGACCTAAAAGGCCTTGAGGTTTATGATGATACGAGAGGCCTTTTGGGAGCCGTCGGTGATGTTTATACAAACGCATCATCCTCGATTGTGTGCGTAAAGCGTGAAGGTAAGCGTGACCTTCTGATACCTCTTGCCAAGGAAATCTTTAAGAATGTTGACACCGCGGGCGGTAAGATGCACTGCGAGCTGCCGGAAGGACTTTACGAGCTTTATGAAGTTTGATGTACTTACACTTTTTCCTTCCCAGATTGAAAGCAACATCTCTGCAAGTATTACCGGTCGTGCACTCGAGAAGGGCCTCATCACATTAAATACCCTTAACATTCGAGACTTCTGCGACAACGCTTACGGAAAAGTTGACGACACGGTTTACGGTGGCGGTACGGGGCTTCTTATCAGGTGTCAGCCGGTGTACGACTGCTGGAAGAGCCTTTTCGAAAAGGAGGAGGACAGACCCTACACGGTTTTTGTAAGCCCTGCGGGAAAAGTTCTCGACCAGAAAAAAGTTATCGAGCTGTCCGGCAAAAAGGAGCTTTGCATTATATGCGGGCACTATGAGGGTATCGACGGGCGCGTGATTGATGAGATCTGCGATGAGGAGATATCGATAGGTGATTATGTCCTGACCGGGGGCGAGCTTGCGGCGTGCGTGATTATCGATTCGGTATCAAGGATGATACCGGGAGTTTTACCCGACGCCGATGCATTTACCAATGAATCGCATATGGCAGGAACTCTTGAAGCGCCTCAGTACACAATGCCCGCCGAATGGCACGGCAAGGAGGTTCCCGAGGTTTTAAGGTCGGGCAACGATGCACTCATAAAAGAGTACAGACGTACTGCAGATCTGGTAAAAACATGGCAGAAACGTCCCGATATGCTCGATAAGCTTGAGATTACGGAAGAAGAATGGCAGAAAATGCTTGCCTTCAAAAAGACTTTATGATATTTTTATGTGGTTAATCAGGGCGGTCCTCTGGAATTGTGATTTTAATGAACGCCTGCAGGAGAAGGAGGAACTCATATGGATTTGGTAAAGGTTATCGAGAGTGAGAATCTCAAGAATACCTGGCCCGAGGTCGAGATTGGTGACTATGTTAAGGCTCACCTGAAGATCAAGGAGGGCAGCCGTGAGCGTATCCAGATTTTCGAAGGTTATGTAATCGCCAGAAAGGGCAGCGGACTTTCGGAGACAATGACGATTCGCAGAATTTCCTACGGTGTTGGTGTTGAGCGTATACTTCCCGTCAATTCACCTAAGATTGATAAGATTGAAGTCGTACGTAAGGGCCGCGTAAGAAGAGCTAAGCTCTATTACTTAAGAGAGCGCCAGGGTAAGGCTGCCAGAGTCAGAGAGAAGCTCTAATCAAGTGAGATTTTCTTTAAAAGAAAGAGATAAGGCATCGCACGAGCGATGCCTTGTTTTTTATGGTAAGATACTGCCATGGCACAGGATATTAACTGGTTTCCGGGCCACATGCGTAAGGCCCTCAATGATACCGCAGACAAACTAAAGCTCGTAGATTTGGTGTACGAGACTTGCGATGCAAGAATTCCTTTTTCGTCAAGAAATCCGGAGCTCGGAAATATTATCGGCGATAAGAAGAGAATCGTGATTTTAAACAAGGCAGATCTTGCAGACCCCGAAGTTACTTCCGAATGGATGAAGAAGATGGAAGAAAAGGGCATAAGTTCAATTGCGATGAATGCTTTTGATAAGAGCTCTTTGAATAAACTTAATTCACTTACAATGACACTTATGAAGGAGACGCTCGAGAGGGCATCTTCAAAGGGAAGAACTGGAAGGCCCGTGCGCGTTATGGTTGTTGGTGTTCCGAATTCCGGAAAGTCCACGCTTATTAACAGTCTTGCAGGCAAGAAATCCGCGGTGACGGGAGATAGGCCGGGCGTTACAAGGCAGGCTAAGTGGGTAAGCACCGGCGGCAGGCTTGAGCTCATGGATATGCCCGGAGTTTTATGGCCGAGGCTCGGCGACAGACGTAATCAAGTTGTTCTGGCGGCGACGGGTGCCGTCAAGAGTGATGTTCTCGATTTGATTGAAGTTGCGTATGATACCGCCAACATCTTATGGAATTTGTACCCGAAGCTTATGAATGAGCGTTACAAGGTTGAAGTTGACGCGGGCGGCGGTGACCCTTACGAGAGATTTCTTCTCATGGCAAAAGGCAGAGGCTGCATTATGAGCGGCGGACGTGTGGATGAAGAGAGATTTTCGAGGCTTTTGCTTGATGACTTAAGACAGGGCAGAATCGGCAGGATTACGCTTGAGCGTCCCGGAGAGGAGAAAAATGCCAAAGCTAAGTAATGAGCAGCTTGAAGAGAAGTACTTAAATTTAAGTTCCTACGAGAATGAATATTTAGCGCGGGGCCTTAAGCTTATCGCCGGAATCGATGAAGCGGGCAGAGGACCTCTCGCAGGCCCTGTTGTGGCAGCGGCATGTATTCTTAATCCGGAAGTTAAAATCTTAGGCCTTGATGATTCCAAGAAATTAACCGAGAAGAAAAGGGAAGCTTTGTTTCCCGAGATAAAGCAAAAGGCTCTCGCTTATGCTGTGGTTGACGTCGACAACAACGTTATCGATGAGATAAACATTCTTGAAGCCACAAAGTCGGCGATGAGATCTTGTGTTAAAGAATTGGAGAGCAAAGGCTATAAGCCTGAAGTTCTCTTGATTGATGCCGTTAAACTTGAAGGAACGGATGTAAATGAGGTTGTTCCGATTATTAAGGGAGACGCCAAGTCGAATTCAATAGCGGCGGCATCGGTTCTTGCGAAGGTTACTAGGGATCACATGATGCGCGATTTTGATGAAGTGTACCCCGGGTACGGGTTTGCGAAGCATAAAGGGTATGGTACCGCAGATCACTATAAAGCCATTAGAGAGCAGGGGATTTGTCCCATCCACAGGAAAACCTTCTTAAAGGTTATTCATTGACCACAGTATACTCGGGCTTCTTAAGCTTCCTCTCGAAAAATCTCTTTGACAGTGCCTTGTCGTAAATGTCACCTATAAAGTACTTACAGCCGAAGTCGAAAGCGGCTTTCCCTTTTTCGCGTGACTTGGGGTCAACGCACACGGATATGTATCCGAGTTCATGCGCAAGAGCTATTGTGTGCTTTAAGATAATCTCATCGGACTTCGAGTCTGAGTTTACAATCTCCGGAGAGATTTTAAGATAGTCAAAACTCATCTCGGAGAGGCTTCTCAAAGAAGAAGCGGTGGCACCGTAATCGGATATGGCCGTCTGTATATGGGCATTGTTGAACTTATTAATGGCGACCTTGATTTCCCCGCAGCGATTCATAATTGAAGGGGCTGAGAAATCAAGAATAATCTTAGATCTGTCAATTTGATATCTGTCGATATAGTGAATTACATTGTCCGCGAATGCGGTATTAAAGTAATCGTAGAAAGACAGGGATATGGCAATCGGTACAGTATCGATGCCCTGTGTCTTCCATTCGTTCATAATCTCGCATGTCTTTGTAAGAAGATAACTGTTTACAGACTTAAGTAAATCCGCATTGCCTTCCGTGACAATCAGGTCGTACGGATCTTTAAGCGAGCCGTCTATTCTTATTCGAAGGACGGCCTGTGCGGCACAGAGTTTATAGTCTCCGTTATCGCCGTCGGGTTTGATGATAGGCTTGAAATAAACCTGCAGACGATTTTCGCGAAGTTCCTCGGCTATCAAAGCCGCAGTCTCGGAAGAAGTTCTGTTTGAAGACGTGGAGTCTGAGTTTATCGTGTAAAAGTCGGGGTAGTCATCAAGTCTTGAATTGATGAGAGAATACTCGGCAAGGTGAATGATGTCTCCGGTGTTTCTTATGTTCGAGTGCAGGTCAACAATGCCTGCTCTTATCTCGATGTTGTAGTCAACGATGTCACCGTTAATATCAACACTTACTATGGAATTATTCATGGCATTTAAAACTTTGTCCAAATGCTCGGTCTTAAGCGTCATTATAAAGCTGTCCCCGGCAAGCCGTGAGATAACTTCATAGTTATCGGCGTCAAATAAATACAGAGAATCCTGGGCGAAGTCTCGTATGATGCTGTCGGCAATCTTCGAGCCGAATATACGGTTGATGGCACCGCAGTTTTTGATGTTTGTTATGGCTACGGAATAAAGGTCGGACTTGTCCGAAGACAGGAGTCTGTCTAAGTGGTCGTAGAAATAGTTAAGGTTTGTAAGCTTCGTCAGAGAGTCGTAGTATCTCGCGTTCTCGTAAGCTTTTACGATGTTCTTTACGCAGATACCCGAAATCGTCGACTCACCGAAAACACTCAGCATATGCTTGCCTTCGCTGTCCAGGTCAGGGGCATCAACGTATCTGTAAATCTTAACAACAATAAGTCTGTCGTTGCTTGATACTCTCTGGAAATCAAAGTTCTCGCCGAGACTTGCGTTTTCCGCGTGATAGATAACAGAAGACTCTGTACTTACGTCGTTGAAGAACACTCTGTAGGAAACTTTGCTTATACCAAGCTCTCTGGCGAATAAACCGACTGTATCGTTATCTGAATACCCGGAATCAAAATCCTGGCATACCTTAATAAGGCTTAAAATGTCGTCGGTATTAATATTCATCGCTAGGATTTTATAACCTCAAACTGTGAAATTCAATAATATATACTTGTTGCATAATAACTTTCTTTTAAGTAAAATACGTTGATGCTATTTATTAATAAAAAGGAGTCAAATCATGATCAGCGCAGGTGATTTTAGAAACGGACTTTGCTTCGAGATGGATGGTCAGGTATTTCAGGTGGTGGAGTTCCAGCACGTAAAGCCCGGTAAGGGAGCTGCTTTCGTAAGAACAAAGTATAAGAACGTAAAGACAGGATCCGTTGTTGAGAGATCCTTCAACCCTAACGAGAAGTTTGAAGAGGCACACCTCGACAGAAGAGATATGCAGTATATCTATTCCGACGGCGAGCTGTACTACTTTATGGATCAGGAGTCCTATGAGCAGATCCCGATTCACGGCGAGTCCATCGGCGATGCAATCAAGTTCCTCAAGGAAGAGATGATCTGCAAGGTTGTATCTTACAAGGGTGAGATTTTCCAGGTTGAGCTTCCTATCACAGTAGAGCTTGTTATCACAGAGTGCGAGCCCGGTGTAAGAGGCGATACAACAAACAACGCTAACAAATATGCAACTCTCGAGACAGGTGCTGTCGTTAAGGTTCCTCTCTTCGTTAACCAGGGTGAGACCATCAGAGTTGATACAAGGACGGGCGAGTATCTCGAGCGTGCGTAATTAATTTACGCTTTCAATTCAGATGAACGACGTTAATACAACCGTTGAATCAATAAAGGGCGATCGCTCAATGACACAGGGCTTCGTTGCACAGTATGCAGCGGAGGCCGCACTTCAAACCGAGGGTGTCTGCGAGCTTAAGCCCTCTTTTGCGGTTGCACTCAAGGAGAAGTCCGGTGTAGTGCACGAAGGCAAAGGGGTTCGCGTTGTATTCAGCGACACAAGAAAAGAGAACGTATCGATCACCGTTTATCCCGTTATCTACTACGGCATGGTAATACCCGAAGTTGCATGGGATATTCAGGAGAAGGTGAAGAAAGACGTTGAGAGATTTACGGGGCTTGATGTCGAAGCCGTTGACGTTTATGTCTGTGGCGTAAGACTTCCCGAAGATGATAAAGATGAGACTGAGGACAGGATCGAAGAAGACTTATCCGATGTCAGTGAGGAAGACTATAAGGAGGACGAACAATGAACGGACTGATGAGATTTTTACTGTTTGTATATTCAGTCTTTCTTGCACTGCTTTCGTTTATTCTGCTTTTCGCGGTTATCGATGACGGTATCTTTGCAGACCTCTTGTCTCCTCTGTCGTCAATCGTGACGAACCCTGTAACGCGCTACGGCTATGTTGCGGTCCTTTTGGTGATTATCATCTCTTGTATAGCCGGTATCTTCAGCGTTATCTCTTCGGGCAGAACTTACCGCACGAAGCTTCGTAAGACCGATATCGGCAACGTTGACATCAATGCGGACGCTCTTGAAAGTATCGCCAGAAATTCCGCGATGAGCGCACAGGCCGGCATCAAGAGTGTCAAAGCGAGAGTAACATCCGGCAAGAACGGTTCCATCAGTGTCGGCATCAACGCAACGCTTTATTCCAACGTCGAGATTCCTTCTTCGATGAGTAAAGTTCAGGAGAGAATAAAGAAGGATATCGAGAGATACACGGGTATCATCGTGGAGGACGTTCAGGTTAAGGTCACTCGCGTTGAGCCTGCGGTTGCAAGGGTTGAGGGACGCTAAGAGATGGAGCGGTTTCTCAGCAAAATATTCGAAAAGCTTCAGAACATGAAGGCGGGCGCTGTATTCGCCTTCCTGTTTTTTGTCGCTGCGGTGCTTATATGCATTTTCGGTCTTCTTAAGACCATATTCATAATTCTCGTTACGCTTACGGGCTTCTTTGTGGGAGCTATTTTCTTCGGTGACGAGAGTAAGTTTAAAAAATTCATGGACAGAATAGTCCCTCCCGGGAGAGTAAGATGAGCAGGATAGATACACGCGAGGCTGCGGTTATTTTCATTTATCAGTATGATTTCCGTAAGGAAGAGCTCGGAAAGCAGATGGAGCTTTATATTGATGAGCATCCCGATATAAATGAGGACTTGGAATACTTTAAAACTACAGTCGAAGGCGTTCTTTCTTCGAGAGATTCCCTTGATAAGATAATCGAGAGCTTTCTGAAAAACTGGACTCTCGCGAGAATCCCGAAGCTTGATAAGGCTATACTCGAGACCGCAGTCTACGAGATCTCCGCAGACAATGATATTCCCACATCCGTTGCCATCAACGAGGCTGTTAAGCTTGCAAAGAAGTACGGCACGGAGGATTCCTACTCTTACATAAACGGAGTACTTTCGAGCTACGAGAAGAGCCTTTAAGGAGCGCTTCTTATGTATGAATTTAAATCCGTAAGCGAGCTTAATTTTTATGCCGGCAGTGTAATTACTTCCGACAGCCGCTTGTCGTCTTTATCCGTTACGGGAGAGATTTCAGGATTTAAAGTTTATTCGAGCGGACACGCATATTTTACGCTTAAGGACAATAATTCACAGATAGCCTGTGTGATGTTTTCCTCGAGACTTTCGTCTGTATCTTTTAAGCCGAAGGACGGCGATAAAGTTACCCTTACGGGTTCGTGCGGAATCTATCAGGCAAGCGGCAAATATCAGATTGTTGCAAATACTATGAAGAAGGCCGGACAGGGCGACTTGAAAGAGCAACTCCGTCTGCTTTATGAGAAACTTAAGAAGGAAGGCATCTTTGATGAGGCTCACAAGAAAAAGCTTCCCATGAGGCCTCAAAGAATTGGTGTTATATCGTCTGCATCAGGTGCCGTAATTCACGATATTCTTGTTAAGCTTCGTATGAGAAATCCTTACTTTGATGTTCTCTTGTATCCTGCCGCGGTTCAGGGTGAGAACTGTCCGGGCGAAGTTATTGAGGGTGTTAAGTACTTCGAAGATAAAGGTAATGTTGACGTAATTATTATTGCCAGAGGCGGCGGATCCATCGAGGATTTAATGGGATTTAACGATGAGAGTTTGGCAAGAGCGGTTTATGATTGTCCGATTCCCGTAATTTCCGCGATTGGTCATGAGACCGATTACACGATTCTTGATTTTGCCGCAGATCACAGATCTCCGACACCGACTGCCGCAGCGGAAGATGTGCTTATGAGTTTTGATGAACTCAGTGGCATGATTGAAAATTTACGGGCAAAGTTAAACTTTAACATGAGCGATTACCTGTCGAAGAAGAGAATAGTTCTTAATTCCTTGAGATCCAGCAAAGCTCTGTATTCGCCTGAATTTACCATAAAGCTTAAAAGGCATGAGCTTGATAATTTGAGGGCCTCTCTAAAGACTTCGATGGACGCGGAAATTAAGGACAGAAGAGACCGGCTCGGCGGCTTTATTGACAGCCTCGCTGCACTGGGACCGCATAATGTTTTAAAGCGTGGTTATTCTTATGTCACGACCGGTGAAGGGACATACATTAATTCTGTTAATCAGATTGAGAATAATATGAAAGTTGCAATCAATTTCCATGACGGTTCATGCGATGCAGTTATTACATCGAAGAACCCCGGTAAGGAGGAAGTATGAGCGAAGATAAATTTGTATATGAGACGGCAGTTGAGGAGCTTACTTCGATTGTAAATAAGCTCGGTGCCGGACAGGTTTCTTTGGATGAGGCGTTAAAGCTTTATACAAGAGGAATCGAACTGTCTGATTTATGCGATAAGAAACTCAAGGAAGTTGAGCAGAAGGTAAGTATCGTTAATCCTTCAACGGGTGAAGAGGAAGAGGCAGGAGAAGATGCTTGATATAAACGTATGGCTTGAAGAGGGCCTTGAAGAGATTTTCGAGGGGCTTGACGGCGAAGATGAAGTCGTTAAGGCCGCGAAGTACAGCCTCTTTGCAGGAGGCAAAAGAGTCAGGCCTGCTCTGATGTATACGGCGGCAGAAGCAATCGGCGTAAACGTGGATGAGATCAGACCTTATGCCTGCGCGCTTGAGATGATTCACACATACTCGCTTATTCATGATGATTTGCCTGCGATGGATAACGATGATTTAAGAAGAGGTCGCCCCACGTGCCATAAGGCATTCGGCGAAGCGATAGCAATTCTTGCTGGTGATATGCTGCTCAATAAAGCTCACGAGGTTTTGCTCGAAGAGTCTTTGAAAGATCAAAATCACGCCAAGGCAGGACTTAACATCTCGACTCTTGCGGGAATTGCCGGCATGATAGGCGGGCAGAGCATCGATATCAGCTCTGAGGGCAAAAAGATTTCCCTTGACCTCCTTTACAAGCTTCAGGAGAAGAAGACCGGTGCTCTTATAGAGGCGGCAGTTACAACACCTGTTATTTTGAAGGGCGTAGGAGACGGCGTGCTCACGATTTTTAAGGACTATGCAAATCACTTGGGACTTGCTTTCCAGATTCAAGATGACATTTTGGATGTTGAGTCTGATGAAGCGACCCTCGGGAAGACGACGGGCAAGGATGAGCGTGACAATAAGCCCACATTTGTAACGCTCTTGGGACTTGACGGAGCCAAAGACAAACTTATGAATGAAGAGGACCTTTGCCGTAAAGCTCTTAAAGACTTAAGTGATAATGGTCTTAATGTATCAGAGCTCGAAGAACTCATAGATAAAATCTTCGCGAGGAGTTTCTAAAGCGGTGGAATACAGATTGTTGGACAAAAATCTCAGCCCCGAGGCTCTCAAGGAACTGTCTGCCGATGACAGACTCGAGCTCTGTCGCGAGCTGCGCGATAAGATTTTAACAACCGTATCTCATAACGGCGGACACCTCGCAAGTAATTTGGGTGCTGTTGAACTTACGGTCGCACTCTTATCGGTTTACGACTATACGAGGGATAAGATTGTTTTTGATGTCGGTCACCAGTCTTATTCTTATAAGCTCTTAACGGGGAGATTCGATAAGTTTGATACACTTAGGCAGCAGGGCGGAATATCGGGTTTTCCGAGAATCTCAGAGAGTCCTTATGATGCTTTTGACACGGGTCACTCGAGTACTTCAATATCTGCGGCTCTCGGTATGGCAAGGGCAAGAGATTTAAAAGGCGAGGATAATTACGTTGTGGCTTTAATCGGTGACGGCGCGATGACAGGAGGCCTTGCCTACGAAGCCTTAAATGACTTAGGTCACGCAGGAAACACAAAGATGCTTGTTATCCTTAACGATAATGAGATGAGTATCGACAAGAATGTCGGAGGCCTGAGCAGATATCTAAAGCAGCTTCGTATCTCAAGCGGATACCTGTCAGCCAAGAAAAATACCGAAAGTTTCTTGAATAAAATTCCGGTACTCGGAAATCTTCTTATAGCCCTGATAATGGGTGTTAAGAGGTTCTTCAGATTCATGGTCTACAGGAAGACTCCGTCCATGTTTGAAGACTTGGGACTTCGCTACTACGGTCCTATAGACGGTCATGACACTGAAGGACTCATCAAAGCTTTCAATGCTGTTAAGGACTTAAATGTACCTGTTCTGCTTCACGTTGTAACTCGTAAGGGAAAAGGCTACGGACCTGCTGAAATTAATCCTTCGAGCTATCACGGTGTCGGGCCTTTCGATATTAACGAAGGCGTTAAGAGTTCGGGGAAACACACATATACGGATGCTTTTTCCGGGGCTTTGGTCGAGCTTGCGGCAAAGAACAAGAAAATCGTCGGTATAAGTGCCGCTATGAGTAACGGTACCGGAATGGATAAATTTGCCTTCAAATACCCTTCGAGATTCTTCGACTGTGGTATCGCTGAAGAGCACTGTGTCACCATGGCAGGCGGTCTTGCGGTGTCCGGTATGATTCCGGTTGTCGCGATTTATTCATCATTCCTGCAAAGGGCTTACGATGAGATATTGCACGACGTTTGCTTCATGAATAATCATGTTGTTTTCGCGGTAGATCGTGCCGGATTTGTCGGGAACGACGGTCACACACATAACGGTCTTCACGATATATCCTACTTAAATTCCATGCCTAACATGACGGTGCTGTCCCCGAGGGATTACACCGATTTAAAGCTTTGTATGGATTACGCGGTTAACATCGCGACCGGTCCTGTTGCCGTGAGATACCCCAGAGGCGCATCTCCTTTTGAAGAATCGGGACCGCTATATAGGGATGTAAACGAGATTTCAGCGCCACACGAGGTTTTCGATGAGGGCGAAGATTTTGTTTTGATTGCCACCGGACTTTACGAGCATGTTTGCGAGGAAGCTTTTGCTATACTTAAAGGCGAGGGCTTTAAGGGAAAACTTTTTTGCCTCACCATGCTAAAGCCTTTGAACACATCGGCTATAATTAAAGCTGTGGGCGGATGCAGATTCGTTTTCACGGGCGAAGAGGGTATCACAAGCGGAGGCTTCGGCGAGAACTTAAAGCTTGCGCTTCTTCGCGGAGGTTACACCGGTGCTGTTGATATCTTTGCCGTCGAAGATCAAATGATCAGGGCGGGAACGGTAAACCAACAGCTAATGCAGGCAAAACTTGACGCACAAAGCGTTGCGGACAGAATAAAAAGTACACTTAAGGGGACAAAATAATGAAGTTTGCGATTCACTCCAACAATACGCGTGACGTAAATTACAAGACTGCGGTTGAACTCAGTAAATTTCTTCTGGGTAAGGGCTGCGAAGTTATCTTCCGCGAGCATATGAAGGATACGGTTGTGGGTGAGATTGAAGGCGTAAGCTTCGGCGAATTTGATGACTGTGACATTATCGTTTCCATCGGCGGTGACGGAACTTATTTGTCTGTTATATCCGAGTACAGGTGTTTGAATAAACCTTTTATCGGCATCAACAAAGGCAGTATCGGATTTCTTACCGAGGTGTCTGAGTATAATCTCGATGATGCTTTCCAGAGAATAATTGACGGCAGGTACAAGATTGTCGAGAGGATGCAGCTTAAGGCCGATCTTTACGACAAAGACGGAAATTTAAAAAGCAGCGACATCTGCCTCAACGACGTTTCTGTTTTAAGAGGTGCGAAGCCCCATATCTTAAAGCTCACGCTTTATATTGACGGAGAGAGGGTAGAGAAGTTCTACGGTGACGGTCTTGTGGTTGCGGCTCCGACAGGATCCACGGCTTATACTCTGGCTGCCGGCGGTCCCCTCATCATGCCTGATATGAACGTAATTCTCGTGACTCCGTTATGCTCGCATACTTTACAGAGTATGAGCTATGTCTTAGGACCTGAAAGTAAGGTTGAGATTCACCTCGGAAGCTTCGAGACGGTGCCTATCGTGTGTCCCGACGGACGTGAATTTCCGAATATCGAGCAGTACGACGTACTTAAAATATCGCGTTACGAGCATTCCTGTAAGATGGTGAGCCTCGGACTTGCCGGCTTTTTCCAGAATGTAAGACGCAAGATACTTGCAAGAGGTAGCTTCTATGAAAACGGCCAAGAATGACAGACAGGAACTAATCTTAAGGCTCATCCGCGAAAATGATATCTCTACTCAGGAGGAGCTCACTAGACTTCTTAAGAAGCAGGGTCTTGATGTTACGCAAGCCACTTGCTCGAGAGATATCAAGGAGCTTGGGATCATAAAAGTTATTCTCCCTAATAACCAAAGTAAGTATGCGGTTCTTGATAAGACGGGTGACATTGCTCCCGGAAGACTTTTGTCCGTGTTCTCCAATTCTTTGCTGTCTTGCAGAAGTGCGATGAATATGGTTGTTATAAGAACCCTGCCCGGTATGGCGCAGGCAGCGGCCTCGGCTCTTGATTCGATGCACCTTCAGTATGTGGTCGGAACCATTGCCGGCGACGATACGATTTTTGTCGCAACGCAGAGCCCCGAGGAGGCAAGTGCTCTTGTGGCAACAATTCTTGATATGACCGGTTCGGAGTATGCTGACAAGTCTTGAGATAAAAAGCTTCGCGGTTATCGAGCACGCGCTTTTCTCTCCTTCGGAAGGTCTTAATGTTATCTCGGGTGAGACCGGTGCCGGAAAATCCCTTCTGATTGATGCCATCGGCCTTATTATGGGACAAAAGGCATCAAAGGATTTGGTCAGAAGCGGTTGCGACAGCGCTTATGTTGAGGCGGTTTTCAGCCTTGAAGGTGATTGCCGCGTCAGGCTCAAAGAGATTCTGGGTGATTCGGGTATAACGCCAGACGATGAGAATCTTATAATCAGCAGAACAGTTTCCAAAGACGGTAAGAGTCTTGCAAGAATAAACGGCAGCAGTGTGATTTTAAATACGCTTCGCAGTGTAAGCTCGGTGCTTGTTGATATTCACGGACAAAACGACACGTCGGTTATCTTCGACCCTCGCGTGCATATTGAATTGCTCGACAGCTTCGGCGGCAAGGAGATTGACGACCTTCTTCGTGATTACCGCGATAAGCTTTCCGAGTATAAGGAACTCGCTTTAAAGTACAAAGAAATGAACGCTCTTGTGTCTTCGGGCTTGGCAGATAAGGATTATCTTACTTTTGCCGTAAACGAGATAAGAAATGCAGGGTTTAAAGAAGGCGAGGACGAGGAGCTTTTCGGGCGGAAGAAGAAGCTTTCAGCCGATAAGGCAAACGCATCTTTGAGGGATGGTGTGCAAAGGATTTTGTGCGGAACCGATGATGCGGGGCAGACTGAGGTTATGAGGCTTAACCGGGCTGTAAGGGATTTAAAAAAGCTTGCGGAAAGTGATAAGGCTTACGAGGAAATCCTAAAGCGCACCGAGAGCCTTATGCTCGACTTCGAGGCTTTGTCCGCGGATTACGACAGGCTTGCAGCTCAAAGTGAATTTGATGCAGGAGACTTGGAGCAGACCGAGAAGAGGATTGGGCTTCTTTATGAGCTTACATCCAAGTACGGCAAGACTATAAGCGATGTTAATAAGTTCGCGGACGATGCGCAGGAGAAGCTTGATTTGCTTGAAGGGTCGGCCGGTAAACTTGATGAACTTAAACTGCATGTTAAGACGGCCGAAAAGGAGCTTCTTGAGTCGGCAAATAAACTTTCTTCAAAGCGAAAAGCTTTTGCGGAGGACCTCTCCGAGAAGATTACGAAAGAACTCTCGGAGCTTGAAATCTCCGGTGCATCATTCGGCGTGAACTTCTCGACAAGACCCAAGGAAAAATTCTTTAATAAGCTTGGAATAGATGACGTATCTTTTATGTTCTCGGCAAACCCCGGACAGCCTATGAAAGAATTGTCTTCGGTCGCATCGGGCGGTGAAGCGTCAAGAATTATGCTTGCGATTAAGAGTATTCTGTCCAAAGCTGACAAGACGCCGACTTTGATATTCGATGAGATTGATACGGGTGTGTCGGGAAGCGCATGCGCCGCGATATCCCGAAAACTCAAGGCGATTTCCAAAGAGCATCAGGTGCTCTGTGTATCTCACACGGCTCAGCTCGCATGTGCAGCCGATTACAATTTCCTTATATCTAAGTCCACGGACGGCGTAAGCACCAAGACACAAATAACCAAACTTGATTCGAACGGCAAGATAAGTGAAGTATCCAGGCTCTTGTCAGGCTCCGACAGCGCCGAATCAATCGATCTTGCCCGTGAAATGATTTCTGAATTCGGGGGATAAATTAAATCCCTCTTTCTGCAATTGTATTCCTGATGTATACAGTTGATTTGATTTTCTAATAAAGCCTGTGTAATCCATTCTGTAATCCAAATCGTGTTGGATTACAGGTTGGATTACAAAATCGAATTTCTGTAATCCAACCTGTAATCTTTTGTGGGTTAGTTTACACGTTGGATTACGATTTTAAGAAAATCGGCCTTGCTACACTACCTGTAGCACAAGACTGCGTGTCCTTGTAGGACACGCAGTTAAAGGAATTTAAAGTCGAAATTGGGGAATCGCAATGTGTATTTGTAAAAATCAAAATTTAAGTCCGGCTGAAGGGCAATAGCTTCGAAAGAAATATTAACGCCTATGGTTTTTGCGTTGTGTTCATTTGACAAGCTATTTGGAATTATATATGGAAATTGTGTTGACGAAAGTATTGATTGTCACCCTGAAATTATCTATATGGTAGCATTTGTTACTACGTTTTTTGTTTGTAAAAAAATTATCAAAAGTAAAGCTAAAGATTTAAGGAATACTGAAGAATTATTTTCCGAATATGGCTTGGATGATATTGAAGATTTCTAAGGAGGTTACTATGAATTTCAAAAAAGCATTGACGTCGATTCTTGCAGTTGTTGTATTTATTGTTCCTCTGATTTCCAATGTTAATGTCTCTGCCTCTACCGACCCGGTTGTGACGTTTGTCACGAGCTTGTATAGTGACTGTCTGGGAAGGACACCTGACGAGACGGGATTGAACGATTGGGTGACGAAGCTCAAGAACCACGAGATTTCCGGTAAGCAGTGTGCGTATGGATTTTTCTTCAGCCCTGAGTTTTTAGCGAAGGCAAATGCTTTGGACGACGGCTCTTTGATTGACTGCTACTACAAGGTTTTTCTTAACCGTTCCGCCGATTCTTCCGGAAAGACTTACTGGACAAATAAGATAGCAAATACCACGAATGATGTTTCCATTCTGTTCACGGGTTTTGCAGACTCTACTGAATTTAATCAGAAGTGCGCGTCATACGGAATTACGACAGGTGCTTCAATCAGTGTACCCACAACCAACAGAGCAGAGATTGACCCCTACCACGCATCAACTCCCGAACAGCTCGATCAGATTTGGACGAGCAGGGGGTATGAGATAAGGTATGTAGATTTGGACAATGGACAGCAGGCTAAGGTGTACGCATTGTTCTACGATACGACCGAGCATAACAACCTTGTTAACGCTTGGAGAAATGAGAACGGATTGCCGTCGCTGAATATAATTACCGACCCTAACGATGCACGTTATCAGTATGCTAAGACAAGAGCGGTTGAGACAGCTTATGTGTTTAAACATAAGAGACCTCGTTCTGGTTTAATGACATTGATAGGTGGTGCTTGTAGTGAAAACATACATTCAAGTACAAACGGAAAGGTGGCTTTTGAATGGCTTCGTAATTCTAAGGGTCATAACTGTAATATGTTACGAGATTACGCTCAGGAATTGGCTACAGCAAGCTGCGCAATTCAGATTGTTGGAGCCGACGGAGTTTCAATAGATAATTCGTATGATCCGACAGGGTTGCTTAATAACGGAGTTTGTAGATATTGTTGTTCGACAGTTCAGCTTTTCTACTGTTCTGATTTCTTATAAGTATACTAACGAAATAGATTAGCGAAAACCGCTCTTCACAGGGCGGTTTTCTTATGCCAAAAAAAACAGAAAGGAAATTTCTAATATGAGAAGAATAAGAGACGGACCTTAAAGATAGAGCAGCATATAACACTTGAAATCAAGGACTTCAAATTAGAAGTCCTTTTTTATTGAATAAATTCTTATTGAAAGGCAGGGATTGATTTTAAATGAGTTCATTCAGAAAAATCATTTCCGGTATCTTGGCATTTACCGTAATGTCTATGAACTACGCAACAGGTTTTGCTACTGCTGTGCAGGAGACATCTGATGCGTCAGAAACAATAGAGACATCTACGGTAATTACAGAAGTTTCTGAAACTTCTTCTGATACTCCCGATGTTGTTATCGAAGAGACTGAAGAAGTTGAAACTGAAGTTGTAATCTCTGAAGAGAGTGTCGAGATAACCGAAGAGCAGGATCCTGTTGAGTCTTCCGAGGAGGATACAACAGATGACACAGCGCCTCCGGCGGAGTCTTCCGAGACTTCTGACGAAGAGGCAGAGGTTTCTGAAACAACAACAACTGAAACTTCAGCAGATGAGGCAGATGAGACAGAAGCTACAGAGACAGAGATTTCAGAGACAACAGCTGAATCTTCTGAAACCTCTGAGAGCTCTGTAGAGTCCGAGCCTGAGGAAACAGACGAGACATCTGAGTCTACCGAAGAAACAGAAGAGACTGAGGAAACAGAAGAAATAAAAGAAATAGAAATTTCTTGTGTTGAAGTTGCTGATTCTGAGGACGAGTTTACTTCATTTGTTGAAGGAATTACCGAGGACGCTTGGATACTTACAGTAGTTACAAACGATGACCTCGTTGACCTTATCGCAGATGGCGGTATGTGGTTTGACGGTACTTATGTATTCTACTTTGCTGATGAGGATAGCTATAACACAGCTCTCTCTTATGTTGCAGATAACGGATACAGCTATACCGTTACAGA
>Ga0065711_1028904_pt1 | contig 38613 bp, 14 predicted proteins | sample Hoacrofraction12_FD_59098 | JGI IMG/M metagenome (GOLD analysis project Ga0065711, IMG submission 59098) | Hoatzin crop microbial communities from Cojedes, Venezuela - Epithelial fraction 12 v2 (version 2) | ecosystem: Host-associated > Birds > Digestive system > Esophagus > Crop | place...
AAAAAAAAAAAAAAAAAAAAAAAAAGAAAGGAGGACATCATTATTTTTCCCCCTCTCTCTTTTTCTTCTTTTTTTTTTTATTATGAGTCTCGCTCAACCTTCTCATATCAATAGTGTTGATTTACTGAGTTCAGAGTCAGAGAAAAATATTTCTCACCTTCAAATTTAAACACTTCTATTTCCACTGTTTTCAGTCCCCCACTGACACAGCATGGTATATTTCTTTCACAGCAGATTCTGCAGATGTTCAGATTTTGTGCTTGTGGCTGTTTAGTACACAACCTGATGACGTGTCTGGTGTGCTTTGTCTCTATTTAACCTATTACTCTTACATGCAAATTAACTGACAATGTATGAAGGGAAATTTAACCAAAACAGTACTAGTCCCTGGTTAAAAATAGTTTAATATTGTTTACAAGCTTAGTGTGTTAGGAATCTAATTTTGCATGTATTACTCTCTGTAAGAGAGGTGCCAGGAAGATTTGTCTCTTAATAAACACAGAGAGAATAGATATTGATTTTATTAATCATTTGGATAATTAAATGTGTATTAACAGATATTTCATTAAGAGAGCGCATTATGAATACGGCTATTCTCTTTCCCTCTTACAATCTAGCTCTCCTAGCTTAGCTACACTAAATGAATAACATTTCCAGAAAATAACAACTCCCAGATAAGGATTTCCATCTAGGCAGACAGAGGTTGTTTTTTTCACAGTTGCGCTTAGGTGACCAACATCTTACCACACACCACAACAGCAGTATCTGAGTCACCACGAGGTGTTGAAAAAAAAAGTAGTGCAAAAATAGCTGTAAAAATATTTTATTTGGTAAATAAAAGCATTAATGTGATTAATGTTAACACAAGTCTATGATAAATCAATTCACAATAGTTGATGGGAGCTTCAAAAATAAGAACTTGGCACCAAAACTGCTGTCAGCAGCAAGAGAAGTATCATTGACTCAACTTAACTAATTATAGAAGGACAGAGTAATTAAGAGTAATTACAGACATGTGTAGCCAAACTTGAGAAATGAGTGGAGAACCTTACCTGTAAAATCACTCTCTGCAGTACATCTAAGGCTTTTGACACTGTCTCCCATGAGATCCTTACAGAGAAGCTGGTGCAGTATGGGCTGGATGAACAGATATCAAGCTGCATTGAAAATTGGCTGAATGGCTGGGCCCAAAGGGTGGTGATCAGTCACACAACATCTAGCTGGTAGCCAGTAACTAGCCTGTTCTACCAGTAACTGACCCCCTCGGGGTTAGTACTACATCCCATCCTGTTCATTGTCTTCATTAACAACCTGGATGGTGATGCAGAGTATACCCTCAGCAGTTGCAGACAACACCAAACTGGGAGCAGTGACTGATACACCAGAGGGTTACGCTGCGATCCAGAGAGACCTCGACAGGCTAGAGCAATGGGCTGAAAACTCATGGAAGTCAATTTCAACAAGGAGATGTACAAAACTGGAAAGCAGGTTTGCAGAAGAGGACCTGGGAGTCCTAGTGGTCTCCAAGTAAACCATAAGCCAGTAATACTCCCTTGCCACAAATGTGGCTTACAGTAGCCTGGACTGTAGGATACTGTTAGGAGGAGTATTGCCAGCAGGTTAAGGGAGAGGATCCTTCCCCTCTACTAAGCACTGGTGAAGTCACATCTGGAGTACAGTGTCCAGTTGTGAGCTCCCCAGTACTAGAGAGATATAGAGATACTGGAGAGAGTGCAGCAAAGAGTCACAAAGATGTTTAAGGGATCGGAGCATCTCTTCTGTGAGGAAAGGCTTAGAAAGCTGGGACTGTTTAGTCTGGAGAAAAGAAGGCTGTCTGGGCATGGTCCTGGGCAGTTGGCTCTAGATGTCCATGTTTGAGCTGGAAGGTTAGACCAAATGACCTCCAAAGGCCCCTTCTAGTCTCAACCAGTCTGTGATTCTGTGATTTTGTGATTCTGTGTTTTCAGCAATCTTTACTAAGTGTTCTGCTACAGAAGTACTTGTTTTGGAGAAAAATAAGGACTTAATGTTGAGATTCTTCTTTATAATTCTCTACAAGTATAATGAAATCCTCAGTGCCCATGACCAATATTCTCAGTACTTCCGATACAGTTTTTGTTACGACTCTTGCTGTGATGTAATGGGACTGATTAAATTGCGCATTGTTCCCTTCCTGTTCTTGACTTCCCATTCATTCACTTCGGAAAAACACCACCTCTGTCATTTCTCTTTCTTTAAAAGGCGTCTTGCAAAAGAAAAAAATCTAAAACTGCAAGCAGTTAATGGTATGCTAGTGATACCATCCTCACCTGATGAAGTGTTTACTTTTTATCTGTATTAAAATTGCATTAATTAGAATAATCTTGCAGTTTAGTCTAGTGAAAAACCCTATACTGTCACAAAATTGAACATCATTTTGGTTTAATACTACCTTTCACTAAATCACTGATCCATTGTTGTCCTGTTGTAAAAATCAACAACCATACTGCTTCTTTAGTCTTCAGAACACTTTTTATGCTTATTGTTCAAGTACACGGCAAAGCAAAAAAAAGGAAAAATCTTGGTCTGTAAGGCAAAAAATAATTTTGCCTTCGGGTGATATATGTGACCTACATTAATTTATGCTGTGGCACCTTTTGGAGTATGAATGACCTCATGAAAGAAGTGTGAGGTGATTCAGCAAAAGCTGATTCCAAACTGTTTGAGAACCATATCTGTTTTGTGCTACACGTAGCAAAAGAATTCCACAGTTTACTGTGACGCATGCTATGGCTTATTTTTTTTTTATATTTTGTCTGATGTATACTGAAAACAAAGGTCCAAAAAATTTTCCTCTTGTCTGATAATAAGGTGGGATCTGAACTGGTCTGTGTTTACAGAGTGAAAAAAAATATTAAACCATTTTTGCTTTCTTTTATGCTTCTAGCCACAGCTGATAATACAAACTGGGAATAATTTGTGGTACTTATGGAAAAAAAAAGTTAACTGAAACAGATGTACACCATCCTCTGTTATACTAAGATGTCGATCTACTTAGTTGCCTACACACTGAGAAACTACTTTACAAGATTGTAACTTGAAATAATGCTTTCTAGGAGGATTTTTCCATAACCTTTTGACATTTCACTTTTTTTTACAAGCTCCAACAGAAATATTTGCTTACCATTCCCTTTTATTTTTAATGGATTATTAATGACCGAATATTGCAGTCTGCTCTGTCTCTGCAGCAGAAACAAAAAATACTGTGGCTTCATAAGTGAATAAATCAATATCTATTATCTGAAAATAAAATGCAATGTCTCTGAATATTTAAAATTCTCACATAATATGATGTATTTTTTCTTTAGGTGATTCTTGCCACTATGAAAGACTGTTATTTATTCCTTTATTAAAATAAAGAAAATATTATTGTGAATAAGAAATGACATGAAAGAAGGTAACTACAGATGGGTTTGCAAGAAAATGTACTAACCTGAAGTAGAATATTCACAAAGGATTTGTTTATGTATGTATTTGCATTTCTAGATGCCTTAATAGTAACTTCAGTGGGAAGCTTCCAAAGGATTAATTGCTTGGTTTTTCACAAGTTCTTTATTATTCATTATTAACAAGCTTTTTTGAAAGAGTTTTTTCAGGGTGTAATGTATCATTTACTGAAATTTTCTTTCTGGCAAGCTGACAAAAGGAATATATTAGATGTTATGCTGTCTAATTACAAGGCTTGATTTTAGCAATCATTTCCAATTTGTTGGTCTCAAGACACAGGAAGATACAGGAGTAGAATATTGTAGATCAAATCTTAGAACTCTTCCTCTCAGAGCCATATCTAAGATAGAATAGAACTGTTGGGAGAAAAGTCATGCTGAAAATTATTAAGTCATTGGAGACATTTTCTAGATTGTCTGGAGTGGGGAGGAAATCATTAAAACCGAACATATCACAGAATATTTGCTTTGAATAATAACAGTATAATGTCATAAATTCTAATCTGTTCATAACTGGTACTAAGGGCAATTGAACTGGTCAAAAATAGATTATTGTATTTAGATTATTTTACAGAGTACATTTCTTACCAATTTTTATACCAAGATTTCAGTGTAAGTAGTAGTAATATGTTAACTATAAGAAAATTAAAGCTAGAAATCAGTATACAAAACACAATCACTGCACTGATTTTTTTAAAATAAAACATGAATGCTTATACTTTCTTTTATATATGGTGAAAACACCAACTTCATACATTAAATCAATTTCTGCCATTTTAATAAACTTCTTGTGTTGTAATTTATTAAAATTGCTACCACTTTTAATCCTTTTTGAGGCAGTTATAACAAAAAACCACTAATTTTTATTTTAACATGCTGTTCTGTAAAGATACTAATTATATCAATGGAAGAATTCTCTCTACCAGTTTTTCTAGTGTGGAGACATTAACAAATTAGGCTAAAAATAATTCAAACATGCAGTTGAAACATCAGTTGCACTATTGTCACCTGAAAAAAAAAGTATGATTAGATATTTTCACAAAAATTTACAAGTTAAATAGAATGTGGTGATTAATTTAAGAGAGTTAATTTTTGATAAAACAAAGAACAGAAGAATAGGCTTCTTCTTTATTGGTTTACTAAGATTTCATTTCTAGCCTTCAGAAACTAGTGCTTTAGGTCATGTCATGTTTAATATGTCATGTTAGCTCATGTTCTCAATCTTGTAAGTACTTCTGTCACCCAGATCCCATGTCTACACACTTTATGTTAGCACAAGTTGTTTCCAATTCTGTTTTCGATTAATCTCTTCAATTTACCCAAGACTGAGTTTATCAGAATTTTTCAAATTCCTGTCTTCACTTAAATTGTGGCTGTTTTCACTAAAAGGAAGAGCGTGGAGTTTTGATACCCAAAAGCAAGCTCTGAGGATACACAAGGACTATTTAAACTAAAAGGCAATAAAATCATAGGAAAAATATGGCTGTAGATTTAGAAAGAAATGTGAAAATAAATTCTGAAGAATCTTGCCAAAATCAACACTGAAGGCAGCATTCTCAGAGTTCAACAAGGCAGCAGCTGTATGATAATATCAAAAGAATGGCTATGGTAGGTCAAAACAATCTCATTCTTTGTCCTGTCTACAACAGAAGTGTATACTGAGAGGATTATAAAACATTCTAATTATACAGTGATACTTCTGTAGATTCTATATACAGCATCATACAATGATATGGATTGGAAAAGATCTTCAAAGATCACCTAGCTCAACCCACCTGCCATAGGAAGGGACATACTCCACTAGATCAAGGTGCTCATAGCCCCGTTCAACCTCTCCATGAACACTGCCAAGGAGGGGACATCCACAACTTCTCTGGGAAACCTGTTTCAGTGTCTCACGACTATCCTTGTAAAAATTTTCCTCCTTATGTCAGCTCTAAATCTACCCTCTTTCACTTTAAAACCATTGCCTCTTGTCCCATCACTACAAGCCTCAGTAAAAACTGTCTCTCCATCTTTCTTATAAGCGCCTTTTATATACTGAAAGACTGCAACATGGTCTCCCAGAAGCCTTCTCTTCTCCGGGCTGAAGAACTCCAGCTCTCTCAGTCTTTCTTCATAGGAGAGGTGTTCTGGCCCTCTGACCATTTTTGTGGACCTCCTCTTGACCCTCTCCAACAGGTCTGTGTCTTTCTTGTACTGGGGACCCCACAACTGTATGCAGTACATCAGGTGGGGTCTCACGAGAGCAGAGGAGTGGGAGAATCACTTCCTTTGACCTGCTGGCCACGCTTCTTTTAATATAGCCCAGGATAAGGTTGGCTTTCTGAGCTGCAATCACACACTACCCACTCATGTCCAATTTTTCATCCACCAGTATCGCCAAGTCATTCTCCACAGGGTGGCTCTCAATTCATTCACCCCAAGTCTGTACTGATAGTGGGCATTGCCCTGACTCAGGTGCAGGACTTCACACTTGGCCTTGTTGAACTTCGTGATGTTCACATGGACTCATTTCTCAAGCCTTTCAAGGTCCTTCTGGCTGGCATCCCTTCCTTCAAGCATGCCATGTGCAATAGTCAGTGTCATCTGCAAGCTTGCTGAGGATGCATTGAATCCCATTATCTATGTCATTGGTGAAGATATTAAATAGTATTCATCCCAGTATGAACCCTTGAGGAACACCACTCATTACTGGTTTCCATTTGGACATTGAGGAACACCACTCATTACTGGTTTACATTTGGACATTGAGCCCTTGACAGTAACTGTTTGGATGTTGCCATCCAGCCATTTCTTTATCCATCTAACAGTCCATCCACCAAACACATATCTCTCTAATTGAGAGGCAAGAATGTTGTGGGAGACCATACCATAGGCCTTATAGAAAGAAGTCCGGATGGATGACATCAGTTACTCTTCCCTTGTCCACTGACAGAGTCACTCCAGCGTAGAAGGCCACTCAGTCAGCAATGGTTTGCCCTTGGTGAAGCCATGTTGGCTGTCTCTAATCAACTCCCCATCTTCCATATGCTTCATATCTCTGAATGTTATAAAGCATAAGAAATGATATTAATTGTAGTAAACTCTTGATGTTCACAAAGTGATAAAGAAGAGTAAAAGTATGAAAAAAAACCCAAACCAAACCACCTAACTTGGTAAATCTATCTGATGTCTGCTATTAATTCCTCAGTGAGAAAGTCTTGCTATTATTATATATCCTCATTCTGCTTCTCTCCATAAGTCATTGTTTTTCCAGGATTTCCTACTCTTGTCTAGCGTCAGTTTTTAAAGAAACTGTTTCATGCCTTTGTCATTCTTGCTGTGTTGTCTACCTTTTAAAAATAATTACACTGGATATAAGAAGAAAATATGCAACACATTTACAGAGCAAGTCCCTGGCGTAGTCTGTCCCCTCCCAGATATTTGTGGCTCAGAGACACCATAAGCCACAAGGAGTACTTCTTTCTATAGTAGCCCACAATAGATTTCTTTCCCATTTGCTCATCTATGTGATTTTTCAGCCCCTCTGAATTTGGGACGCTCATGGCGGCCTGGGGCAGGGACTTCCCCAGCTTACTAACATAGTATGTGACAAAGTTACCCCTTCCATTTCCTCCATGTCTGCCACCCCGTTATATGAGGACAGAGGTAGGGCACAGTCATATAACAGCAGGAACTATCTCTCCTCTTTCCCACTCGCCTGGGGCCGCACAACACCACCCCTCGACACTTGCCTCCTTTTCATCCTGGGAGCCCCAGGGTTCTGAGCTGATGTGTCTACAGAGTCCTTTTCCTTCCCTTCTCATCTTGATTGCTCTCCTCTTTGTGGTTTCCAGCCCTCCACTATGCTTTTGAGTTAGGTGGAGGCTGGGTGGAAAATACACTTCACATGTTGCTTAGCACTTGTCATGTTTGGGTTGGACAAAGAAGCAGTAACTCCAGGATGCCCATTTTGCAGTAGAAATACCCATTTCCAAGCCTGGCACCACACGATTCAAGCTGGTGGCATGTGTACGTTATTGTACTGGAGCTAGGAGCAACGAAATTTGCTGTTGTCTCCCCAGACCACTCAATGCTGAGAAGTCCTTCTGCATCTCTTCAGAGGTGGCTACTGTTGCCACCCACCACATTTTCTCACCGTCCACTGGTAAGTTTTGTTCATTGATCTGTCACCTCCTTTTCCAGTTCATGAGTTCAGGTCACAGAACTGGTCACCATTCACCTCCCACTGTGGAGAACTCTCAACATTTACTCGTTGCCTTTGGTTCCAAAGCAGTAACCACTCTCCAGCCCATGGGAGGACTTTCCCCTATATCTTGTTATATCTTGGTTTCTTTAAGAGCCTGAGAACCATGTAGAAATCTATGCTGGAATCCAGCTAGAGTTATTTAAGCAAATATCCCATGTTGAATGTCTCCCAAACAGAACTTCTAGGTTTGTGAAACAAGACTTCTGCCTGCCAAAACTGTAATAGCTTCTCTTTTTCCTTTATTTTAAAATTTTTGCTGATTTCTTGATTTTTTAAACTACATTTTCTTGAATTTGTCCACCGTGTACAACAGAATTCTAGCCTAGTGTTTTCTCCATTATGCTTTATTATACACTGCGTAAAACTTGTAGTTGTGTTTTGTATTTGTTTTCAAGAATGGGACCAGATTTCAGCTGTGTTGTTAAGATTTATTGTGTATATTATTTAAGCAGACCTCCTTTTTGCTGTTATTTATTTTTTTCTAGATAATGTTTTCTCTAAGACACCAATTTACCACCCTTAATATCTTTATGTAAGACTATATAAAAAATATTTTACAACTTAAAAGTGATTTTATTAATCTTTCTAATTATTCACTTTGTTCTGTTTTTGATGTTAAACACTATTACATGAGAGAGAGAGAGAGCACGAGAGCAATGCTACTACAATGCTACTGCAGTAACTTTTATGTATATATGATGCTGAAAAACTTCTAGATTTGGGATTCTGTAACATTCTGAACCCTGTCCTGCACACAGAACAGGCTTATTGAGCTGCTTATTGTCTTTTTGGCTGTCTGACTAAATCACCCAGGAAGCAGTCAATTTTTAGGTATAAGCTTTTCTTAATACACAGCATTGCTCTTACACTGTCTTAGCTAACCTAACATTGTAAACACATTAGTCAACAGTCTCAGAACCAGATTTTCAGTTTTATGTGTTTTTTTTCCAGCAGTCTTCCACCGTTGTGTTTAAATAAGTGTATGTTTGACCATGTTTTTTATATTTATTGTCATATGTCCCACTTAAATGGGACTTTATGGAGACTGTTTTTTATTTTTTTTATTTGAAATTTGAGAACGCATGTTTTATTCTTTATTGTACCAGCAATATGTGTTGCTGTTCCATTCTGTTTAGATGGAGGCCATCTATTCTACATGTGTTTCATGTTTCTGGTAAATCTACATTCTTCACTCATACAGCATTTGAACTCTTCTTTGAGTCTCTCTGCCACTGTGTCTCTCTCTGATGGCCCATATGTCCTGCAAGTATTTCTGATAATGTTACTATAGATAATCCATTCGAAATTCTTGTAAGTTTTGTCCACAGGATTTCTCTCATTTCTTCTAAGATACGTCTATGATATCTAGATGTCTGATACTAGGAAAGCACTAAGTCACTTCCTACTATTTAGATTTCTATTTTACTGACTTAGGACACCCTGTCTCATTTAACACTAATATTAATAATTAAAAAGTTATACAATGTCTTAAACATCAAGTTTTCTACCTCACTGGACTTCTATACTGATAACTTTTTTTTAAGCTTTTGACTTGCATTTTACACGCAAATTAATAACAGCAGTAAATATTGCATGTTCATTTTGATGGTTCTGACTTGATAAATATTAAAAAATGTTCTTGTCTAGTTGCACAGCTGATTCAGACTGATTCAATTGTACAAACATTTTTTATCTAGAGAAATATGGTATTCATTCCTTATTTAAAACAATTCTGCAGAGCAGTGTTTATGCTATCATGTTCTGTGCTGTGTAGAATGAAACAACAGTTCTAAACATGTGCTTTAATCTTCTGGATAAGCTTATATTTTGGCGATATCTTGTTATTATGAAATGGCTGCTCTGAAGTTTTGGCATAAAAATGTGTACTGGACAATTAGGCCTCTTGTTCAAAGCATGTTTCAGTGATATTAATGTAATTACTTACTTTGTTACTTTACGGGCATCTAAAAGACGACATCTTCCAGTCTCCCTCTTCTTGTAACGATGTACACCATAGTAGACCATGTCCTGATCATAACCTGTCCCCAGAGAATTTTCCTCCTCTGACTTCTTAGATACTTCCCCACAAATCACTTCAGACATCTTCTGTAGGTATGGAGTATTTCACCCTTTCCACACTGGGAAATCTGTGTGAAATCTATGAACATTTAAGTATCTGAGTTACAGATATGCAAACTTTCAAGAGAGGGACACTTTTTTATTAGGCTGTAATTCATATTTAATTCAAGGTAAATTAACTGGCATGTAAGAGCACTTATGACTTCAAAATTTGTGATAAACTGATAAATTTGTGAAAGTCATGAAAAAATACCAGGAAAAACTATCTATTTACAGTTGATGTAAATCTGTAAGGTCTTTTATTCTCTTAAAGCCAACTTATTTATGATAAACACTTTTCTTACACACATGCCTCATCAGGGATCCTGTCTTTCTGTGTATCCCATGTCTCAGGTGATATCAGATATGCTTTTCTCCTCCAGAGGGAAGTCAGTTTTCACAGCTTACCTTCCTTTTGGAGTCCTCTAAAAGGAACACAGAGGTAAAATTTCACACTTTCTTGCTAACTTAGTGGATTTCTTTTCTACCCCAAATGTATTTGCTTCTAAGTCTTTTGGAAGAGAGAGCTCTGTCAAGACCCAATTAAGTCTTGTTTTGTGCTTTTAGGTATAAAATAAAATGATTCTTTTTTGGAACAGGTGTCAGCTTCTCATCTTGATTTGAGTTTAACAATTCCTTGAATCATAAGAAACTCATGCTATAGCTTTCAGTATAAAGTATCTACATTCACTGTATTTCACATTAGACTGTACATTAAGTGCATTTGTAATAAGCTTTTAAATGGGTTTGGTACACGTCGGCTATTTATGCAGAGCATGTAACTAAATTAACACTTGGGCTTTTGCCTATCGTGAGCCATACATAATATTGCTGTATTTAAGAAGCATTGAAGTAGAACACTCACTAAGTTCCTGGAAAAAGATTAAAAATGTGTGCTTTTAAAAGACATCTAGTCATTGTCAGTGTCACAGGTGATAGTGTTTTCTTCGCATTCCTTTCATGGTATGACTGTTGTCTGTTTTTATCTGTCTTTTACGAAGTCAGAGACACAAAAACAAACGCTAAAAACGTAGTAATCTTACCCCTTGCAGATGTTAGAATGTCAAAACACATACATAGGCAGAGTTTAAGAAAAAAGAGTCTTCTAAACTTTTGAATTCAGAATTAAATCTTTCATAACCTACTATTTTAGATAAAAATTCCATGACTCTTTTAGATTTTAAAGACATGAGTAAGTAAAATGGACTTTAGACATGTATTTCTCTAGGCTGCTCAGTACGCGTCTTTGTTCTTTCTGGAAATGGGAACTTTTGATTTTCCTTAGGTCAGCACTGATGTTTCCTTTATAGGTCTTTCTCCTTAAGCGTATGAAAAAATCATTTGACTTTCTGTTTTTGTATTTTGAAATTCATACTTTGTGGGATGAGAATGAGTTTAGGTTCTATTATAAAATTACTCTATAATGCGTGACAGGGCAAAACATAATGGATAGTGTTTATCTAGGTCTTGCAGGCTTCTGTGAGGTATATCATATTCAGAATTTCTGAGAGAGGATCATACTTGTTTGACATCAGTATTGTGTCACTGAGGATTTTAGAATACTGCAAACTAGCCTGGATATCGCACAGCTTTAAGTAAATTATCACAGCCAAAAACACTTAAGTCACACACATGCTTAAAATGCTGCTACCTCTTTTGTATAACATTGCAGTGTGTTCCTAGCAGGAATAATCTTATTCCGAACAGAATAGTGCAGGTGAGATGGACTGTGTATACTTGAGTCCTGTGACAACCCTGCTGCACTGTATACTGTACCCTCTAACCTTTGGTTAACCTTTCATTTTTCTGTCTCTGACATTTTGTAGGTAATATTTGAAAGCCTTTATTACAAATGGTAGAAACACTACACACAGAATGTTACATCCAAATTTTTTTTCTCGCAAACATAAATAATCTTGTCATCTTTGTATGCTGGGGGAAAGATATTACAACATAGGCTGACAGTTTCACCAGAAATTTAGACAGAAATATCTTTGGGAAAAGACATATTTAATAAACATCCAAATAAAATGTCATTGTGCTTCTAAGATAAATTTCTCAGCATTATTCTCATAGATACTTTAGTGAAAAAAAGGTAATTTAGCAAATCTGGTAATAGAAGGCAACATTTTGTTTAAATCTCTACATGTTCTTTCATTCCAAAGGCTGTTTAAAATGTCAGTGTTCTTTCTGAAACTCAAATACCAAAATGGTCTGATTTATTATAATATGGATTCTTGATTTTTCTGAAATACAGAAGATGCCACTGCATGAAACAATAGCCTCTTTCTTAGGTAGCTGCATCATAGTAAAGCTCTTGGGTAGAGGTCAACCAGGCTTGAGCAGGCACCACTGCCTCATGGGCACCCTCAGTGTGTTGTGAACTCATTCGCTTTTCGCAGGCGTTCAGAAACACGATCTGGACAGCAGCATGAACACTGTTCAAGCTGGTAAGAAAAAATCTTTGCAAGGTTTTCCTCGGAAAATAGAAAGATTTTACAAGGCAACAACTTTTTTTTGTTTTTTCTTTTTTTCTCATTTATAATCTAGTCCCTTCAGCCTTACTGTGAATATTTTAATAAGGAGGAGGCACACATTTTTTTCTTACATACATAGTGGGAGTCCAGCATCAGAGAAGCTGAACAGTGTTCTGATCAAAACTTGAAATGAAAACCAGAGATATCTGAAGTTTTATACATTTAATCCTTCTCTTACTCTTTAAGCAAAAATGAATAATAAATATATGTTTGCTTAATCACAGTTGTATGAATAGCAATGGGCAAACTCTAGCCTGAATTCACAGACAATTCCCCAAAAAGAAAAGCTAAATAGGCTAGATGAATGGGGAAATATAAAAAAGCAGCTATTCACTCTTGCAAGTGAATTAAAATGAAAATAGAAGTCCAACATAATTTCGAATGTCCAGACTACTCTACTGAGTGCCATACGTACAATTTCCAACCCCATGGGCAAGTGCATGTTCCCAAGACTCTAGAAGCTCACTCAGTCCCTGGTGAATACATCTGAATTATGGACTAACATGTGTGAAGAGACAAGAACCGGGGTTTGACTGTTCACATGTTCATATCATGCCTTTAATGACAATGAAGTTGACACTGAAGACTGGGCATATACTGGGCAAGCACAGAGAACTAATTGCCAGGTGAGCTCATGTCCATGTTGCAAGTGGTGTGCTCTTGATGACGCTCTGGTGCACATTTCCAGTCTTGGTTACATAAGGAGCGAAAACCACTTTGAGAGGATCAGCAGTGCCCACAAGCGAATACTACCAGACTCTAAGAGAAGATGAAAGACACATTTGCACCAGAAAAAACCCTCACTAAATTATAAATCACTAGGATTAGATGAACCAAAATGGTCTCTGGTAGTCAAGGTGAACTACTTAAAGAAAACAGTGTGAGAGAGGAAATTTCTTCTGGGATTTTCAAGGTGTAACAAATTGTCCAGCCTCTACGATATTGCTACACTAAGCCTGTTTTTGGCACAGGACCACATGTGGGTGAGAAAAGGAGAAATTATGTGAGACCTCCTCACCGAAGCATGCATATGTGTCCTCTCACACTAGGAAAGTAATTTCATGTATAGCTATTTCTACTGATCAGAAAAAAGAAAAAAAAATTTTGTTCTAGCAATATACAGTTCGAGGAATGGGTATAGATGTAGATCTTTAACAGAGAAGACTACACAGTGACTTGTTTGTTGGATATAAATACTCAATTTCACAGGGTATATAGATACTTTCACTGGAACTGTTAAGGAAGAGTTAATACACACAGTTCATATCTGTGTCAGAGACAGATAGAAAGAAGAGTATGACATTTAAGTTAAAAAACAAGATTTGCATATAACTTTCATTACAATATTCTGTACAGAGTATATCTGATCTAGCAAAAAGTGGAGTCTAAATCCTGACTTCCAAAAAAAGGTAAAGTTTAGAATGAGTACTACTTTAGGATACAGGAGAGCTGCACAGCACTAATGAGCTTAATTTAAAGGAAATTAGGAGAATTCAATTAACATTTAAAATTCAAAAGTTGATAGAAAAGGTTAGAAACGTGAGTATTTGAATTGCGATTGGGGTGAATAGCCACTGAGCACAAAAAAACACAGAGTTTTTCAGGGTGCTTTCTAAGACTGACTTGACTCTCCGTGTATAGGAGGGACTGCAGTAAGAGAAGTGAAGGAAATGGACTTTGCAGGAAGTCTCTGTGCTGTGAGAGTCTGAAATTCAGAGGGGCCGAGGAAGCAAATTGATAAGCATATGGGAAATGAATCTATTGTGGGCTACTTATGAGACAAGTGCTCGTGGTGTCTGAGTCACAAATCTTTAAGAGGGGACAGACCATGCCAGGAAATACAGCTGCATGTTTGCTTTTTTCTTATGCACCTGCCATTTTACTTATACATCTGTCACCGGTCACTTCCAGAGATCAAACTTCAGGATATCTACCTGATTAAAAGGGTTTGATCTTTTCCATTTGTTTTGTCGAGGGTGAACACTGTGTAAATCATACATTGCTACTTTTTATGTATCTCTCTTAAACCTGAAGCACATTTTTGTGGAAAGTTGCTAGGATCACAAGCTGCTGGGAGACATGATACGTCTGTTGTCTCCTGAGAGAAATAATTGTTTGATCATCGCTAAACAATGCTTAGGGGAGTTGCCACACAAACCAGTATGATTTCCAGCAACTCCAGAACTACTTGTGTTGAGGCTACAGTTTGAAAGCATTTTATAAGGAAGAAAGTGGCTAGAACATAAACTTTTGCCATCCTCCACACAGATGATCATAACTACTACAGAAATCAGAAAATGTATCTGGCTTCTTCTATATACCTCAGATGATTCTTTTATACCATGGGGTTAAAAGTAAGGCTGGGGAGTTTAAAATATTGTTCTTAAAATGTTGGGCCATACAAAACAAACAAGCAAAAGTATTACATTATAGAACTGTCAGCTTCTTACTTAATGTTCCTGGTACTAACCAGGATTCCTTCCTTTCTCTTCAATGACTACGCTATGCTTTTAATTCTCTTTATACCGTCTTCTCTTTATGCCATCTACAATCTCAGAGTCCATGCCGAGTCATAAATACGATAATTTACTAAGTTTCTGACTGCAGTCTTGTACTTTGTGTATCCATGCGGCTGAAGAAATCTCCAAACTATATACAAACCCACTGAAGGTATGGGATTTCCTTTGATGTTGAAGAGGGTGTATTTTGAAAACTGTTGCAAATGAGTCTTTACCACAGTGTGGAAGGGTATTAAACAAAGAAATTAGCTTAAATTTCAGTTAGGATTAATTTTACGGTTGATAGTTGGGTAACACGAGAATCTTGTTGTTTCTGAATTGTATTGTTCAACTGAATCATTATTAAGAGAAAATGATCATGGAACTTTATGGTACCATTTCTGCACTATTTAAACCCTACAGCCTTTAGTTTCCAAATTCTGACCCTGAATTGAATCTTCAGGAGAGAAGACTTCCCCACAAAATCAAATGTAACAGAAGTTTCAAGCTCAAGAAATCTGAGGCTGTTGACATACTACTGACCTACCAAAAAATGTTGTCATAACTTACTGTATGGATGCCTTTCCTGATCTTGCCAAAATCTGTGTTTGGAATATATATAGCAAAATCTTCTTCATAAATTAAATTTTAAAACAATAACAAAAAAACATATAATATTTTCCTCAAAACTTAAGAACTTTTTTCCTCTAGGTAACAGCTTAAATTAGAAAGTTATAATCCTTATGGATGCTTGATTTTTTTGTGCATTTTTTTTCATAAGGTCTTTCCAAAATTTTGGTTTGTCTTTATGTAAGAGAGAAGAAAATCTGAAATCAAGCTGTAAGCACTTCATTTTGGCAATAGCTGATTGTTGGTGGGGTTACAATGATAGCTAGATAGCTATCCTTTTAAGTGAGTTCTTTTGTTCCCTGTAAGATTAATTCAGAACATATGGCTGACCTGACCCCCTCAGTATTAGGTGATGGCAGTGTTGTAGGATATTGTAAGATAATATGGCAGGCTGAATAAGGAGGTGACCACGGGCTTTTCTGAATGCTCTGTGAACCTGTGGGTGCACAACCGCAGTTAAATAATGCTAGGCTACTACGCTTTGCAAACCAGTTGGACACCTTGATATCCCTGATTTGATATCCTTTGATGAAAGGATGGTATTAATCTTTCAAGAATAAAACTTAGTTTATGAAGATGTTATGGTTTAACCCAGCAGCCGGCAACTAAGCACTGGACAACTGCTCACTCACCCCTCTGCTTACCCCCCAGTGGGATGGGGAAAATGTAAAGCCTGCGGGTTGAGATAAAGACCGTTTAATAAGACAACAAAGTAAATACTACTACTACTACTACTAAATATGCAAAACAAGCTATACATGCAGTTCTCCTTGCTGTCCAACAACCAGCTGTGTAACCAATCCCTGAGCAACAGTTGGGGAACATGCGGGTTTCCGGGAGCTTGCAGCTTTCATGGACTTTGCTGAGCTCACGAATTTCACACAGCTTGCTGAACTCACAGAAGACTGAACTCATGGAAAAGCAAAAGAGTTCCTGCCACCTGGACCACCCCCTTTTATAAACTGAGCAGGATGTCTATGGTATAGAATATTTCCATTGGCCAGCTTGGGTTAGCTGCCTGGTTATGCTCCCTCCTGGTTCTTGCACATCTGCTCAATTAGCTGAACATGGGAGGCTGGAAAAAAAGTGCATCATTTCATAGCAACAACCAAAACCATCAATGTTATCAACATTCTTCTTGTACTAAATCCAAAACACAACATCTACTGGGAGGAAAATTAGCTCTATCCCAGCCTAAACGAGCACAGAAGATGAAATAAATTTTAACTTTAGCATTATATACATGAAAAATAAGTCATGATGGGCAGGTTTCCTGTTCTAAGAAAAAGTAGTTTTTAATTTATTTTTTTTAAATAAAGTACTTCTGCTTACAACTGATCACCTGCTTTGTGCTAGCCACTTGGTGGACTTAGCAGTGTTAGATTTACAGGTGAACTGAATGATCTTAAGGGTCTTTTCCAACCTAAATGATTCTATGATTCTATGATATGAAGAGCAAACTATTGAACTTTCTTCCATTGAACATCTAGATCTCCTTGGAATGTTTACATTTGATCTTGATTGTATAAAACCATCTCTGAACTTCATTCCCTAACTTTTTTCCACCACTATTACAATTGGACTTTCAAGGGTCTCTGTCCAATTCCATGGTGCAACACCCACATGTAACAGGAAAAAAAAAGTCCCAGAAAAAGAATATTTTTAAAAATATTAATTACTAGCATATGCAAAATTGCTGAAAAAGATGAAACAAGGCTTATATAAAAGTAAGCAATGATTTATTTTTCATATAGAAAAAACCCCAGGTCTCTCCAAGTCGTGTACAAATTGCAGTTTCTACAGTGTCAATGATCAGTAGACCTCAGCAGGAAAAAAAATCCACTATACAATGCTTGACATACAGACAAAAAAAATTCCATGATTTATTATTGTCACTCATACATACAGGGTAGTCACTGTTACTCATTGTAAGGAGGAGTTTGTCTGTATTTTAAACATGTTGTTTACACTCCCCAAGGCATTTTAAACCCATTTTATGTCATCTGCTTGTGCCACATATATACTGCTTGCATCACTAAAAGGAAAAAGTATTATATAAAGTGTTGTTGAAGTGCTTCCTTTCAAACCAGGAAAGATTTTTTTTTAAGTTATACAGAGTTAGCGATTGTGACAAATCAGACAGAAATGCACTTTCACTAACTGTATGCTATATGGAGCTTCACTTTACCAGTGTTTCTGTCTCATAATTTTTAAGCTTCGTTTGTATATCTTCCTCATCTAGCACTTTAATTCAGGCTCTTCATAAGCCTCCTTGTTCTAAAAAGTAAAGAAGTCTGCATCAGTTGCCAGAAGTGTATAACTCAGACTAATTTTAGGGTGTCTTAATTATTTGTGTGCTAAAAAGTAAATTTGCCAATATTTTGTAAGTTTTGCTGCCTGGTAACTAATTTCTCCACTGAAATTTTAAAAGATTTACTACTTCAATTAACTTCATGTGTAACAAATGTGCCATTTGACTTTTTCTATGTTTTACAGGCCTGCTACATATCATTTACTTTTATGTTAATTTTTTTCTGATTAGGAAATTTTCTGGCAGTTAATGTGCTTGGTGTGAATACAGACCCAAAGTGTGCTTTTGCAGTGGACCATTTTCATCTCCACTTCCTGGGTTGCTGTTCATGAAGGGTGGGCTTTGTGCAGGTGAATAGGTTCCTTTTGAATGAAACCAGACAGTAAGATCTAAACAAGAGTGTCTCTAATGGGAACAAATGGATCAGTGAGTGGGCACAATCTTCCAGAATATACTATTACACATGTGCTAACAGAACGTTTTCAAACCATCAGGCTGTCAGCTCACACTATGGAGTACCTCCTGCACTATAAAAACATGACTCAATGCATCTTTGTACTAGCTATTGCACCCATTTTCCTTAGTGACTCTTCTTGCTCTTTGCTTATCTATCCAGCCTTACTCATGTCTTAATATTCTTTTTTTCTTTACTTTCTGTACCTTCAGTTGCTGCTTTTTCAGGGAACTAGTTGTCCCTGGTCTCCTGTTTTGGGGTCTCAGAAGATTCAGTGTGGTGCCACTCAGGACTCCAAGGAAACAGCATAGCTCATCAATTGTTGCCATAAGAGGGACAAAAATGAAAGGTTTTGATGTGCCACTACATTCCTCTTGTCATATTTGATCTCTTCAACACTCAGAGTATTCCTTACAATGAAAGCAAAGATGAGTGCAATTCTAGGTGTCCTGACTCCTTGCAGATTGTGTGGACATCTGAATATGCACTCCTGAGAAAACTGGGTCCTTGCTGTTCTGTGCTGGATAGAAACTGATCACATCTTCACAGAGGCTGTGTGGGGCACATCTGGCACCCATAATTAAGATGGTGTTGGGGCTGTTGGTGTCTGGTCTGTTACTGGAAGCCATTTGGCACTCAGACAACCAAAACCATATTTTGCAGCCATGTGGCATGCAAATAATGTCATGGCACGGGCTATCATCATCTGACTACAGCCAGTGGTGTTGGAGTGTAGTGTATCCGATAGCACAAGCTGATATAAGAGTTCTGCAAATGTCTCTGTCTTGCTGAGAAAGGTGTCAGCATCCCCTTTGAGTCTGAGGCAAAGTAACAGAACTCAGCTGTTATGCATCCTTTCTGGTAAGCCTCGCAAATTGTGGCTTATGCAATCATTAATATTCTGGAGTAGGCACAACAGTGAAATCTGGAGCTTGTCAGCACCACCCACACACCAGGAAAGCACAGTGAAGAGACATTCTTGTTTCCCACATCTGAATGGTCTCATCGATATTTCTCATGTGCATTATCAGGGAAAAAACTTGAAAGGTGTCCTCTCCAACTGGTCAGTCATTAATTGACAGCTGTTATGGGATTATGTGCTCCACTTAGGCACTGCCTTCTTTACATTTAAAAGCTCCTGAAAAGTGTTCTATTGAAAGTAACATGCAAACTTGTATAAAAACACGTATAGCAGAATTCTTCAGCCATGCCTTTCTGCATTTGAAAATTCTGCAGCTGGCGCAGGCTGTACCTCTGTCAAAGAGGAACAAATCACACCAACCTGCTCATGAAGTTTTCTCCAGGGATCAGAATCTCTGGTCATCCAAGGGCCAAATATTTTAGTGAGGCAAAGGCTCTCAAAAAATCGCTATCCGTGTCTTTCTTTTCAGTCAAAAGTACCTTTAAGGAAGATCAAGCCAAATCGTCCAAGGTGGGCACATGTAGTAGCTGCCATAACCACAATAGCAAAGTCACTATTTCATTCGTCTTCCCCTCACTCAGAAAATCATGCACACACAGTGAAATTTTGTTTTGACAATGGTGGGTCTCAGCGGTAGGAGGAAGTTCAGGTAGCAGGATCAGTGACAGAACTTCTAAATGAACAGAAACAGAAACAAGCGTGAAATAGATATCGAAACAGAAATACGGTTTTCTTCCATGTGTAAAACCTTACATGAGTACAGATATCAGTAGAATTGCTAAATGAATGAATAGCATGATGTAGCTTATTAAGGGGCCCACGGCCTAGAAAATAAACATTAGTGGAGTAGCTGTCCTTCCTGCTGCTTTGAACCATGTGTATAGTGAGGATGTTCATGTTAGGATCCCAGGCGAACTGTAGTCCAAAGTAGACATACTGAGATGAGGGGTCCTCCACATCAGCTGTAGTTAGTCAACTCCTATTGTGAACCAACAGCATCACTAATACTTGGTATTTTCCACATAGTCTTTGGCTTTCCTTCATTATCAGAGCTCCAGCTAGACTCACCCAGGCTGTTTTTAGCCATGCTCTTTCCTCATGGTTTGGATTTTCTGCAGCTTCTGTTTCCCACATTCACAGTCCTCAGGCACAGGCTATCTTATATATAGTTCCTCTTTGTTTTTTGTATCATGAAATTCTGGAAAAAAATGTCACAACTTGTGTGAATGTTCCAGTGGTTGTCTCCTTTCCAGTCACTGATTCCAGCTTCACATTTCCACCCTTGTCCTCTCTTCTGCGCTAGTTCGCTCTTATCTGATTCCTGATGACCAGCTGAACAGAAGCTGGGAAATGGGTGTGAGAGAACTTGTGTGCCTGCGTGCACGTATATAAGGGAGAAGGAGGGTTGAGGTGAGATAAACTGCAGTTAGAAGTCTTTTTCATGAAATTGCAATATGATTTAGAAGCATAAAAGGAAGCAGAAATATGTACTTTTTTCTTTTATATTATTTTCTGATATAGGCCTTTAAAAAAGGAGTGTAAAGGGAAGGAATACAATTGACATAGCTGACAATCGTTCAGCAACAGCTTTCTAGTCTGGGGTAAAAAAAGTACAACCACATTTGTTGGAGAAAGAGACGAGCATTGTCTGCCTGAATTCTTGCCAAAAGACGTTAATGTAATGAAAGATAAAAGTAATCAGACTGATCATTGCATAAGAGACGTCTCTCCGTATGTACAAAGACCTGAAAGCAGTTAAGGAATGGAGTGCTAATACCTAACACTAATATGTTTGGGTTTTTTAGAAACAACTAAGACACGTAAAGAGGAAATGAATGAAATCTATGTGTATCAAGAGGACATTTGTGGTGCTGCTGTTTCTCTAATTTATTTGGTTCTAATTCCTTAAATAGCTCTTTCTGGCTTTCATTTGTACTTTGGTCTGCTCCCTTTCTCTGGCGCTATGGATTAAAACCTTTACAACACAAAAGGCCATACTGGCGGCTTTTCTTGAACCAGAGGGCAGCAAGTAATTTACATATTCATTTACATAAAATTAGTTGAAATTTGCATCAGCTTGGCTTCTTCCTTACTTTGCAGTGGGAATAAATAGGATTCATTTAAATCAATAATAATTATCTTTCTTATGGTTTCTTAACCCATGGTTTCTTAACATTTTATTTTATTTTATTTTATTTTATTTTATTTTATTTTATTTTATTTTATTTTATTTTGTTCTGTTTTGTTCTGTTTTGTTCTGTTTTGCTTTGTTTTGCTTTGTTTCTTTTATTTCCTTATTATGTTGGACTTCAGTGGTCTATGAGGGAGACAGAACAAGTCAATTCAGAAAAAAGAAAAATGTCACCTACTCCAGCAGGCTAAAATATCTACGTAATATAACTTTTCTCATATGGTAGTATAGGTTTATTTTTACTGTTAACATACGCTTAATAAAAAATGGTGTTACAGAACTGGTTATTTAGAGAAGGTTTTGTGCGTCTGTTAGAATGTAAAGAAAGGGTTTCAACATTGCTCTTTTTCTGGGCAGTTCTACACTGTGTATGCAACAGTGCATCACATTCAGTCAATCTGCCTGCCTAAGTAGGAAGTCTGAGCATAGGCCAATAACCTCCACTCTCCTGCAATGCATCTCATCAAGAGAGGATTTTTTTTTCCAAATGTGTTTGACCAAGTGTGCATGTTGCCTCTTAACAAGTGTAGAAATGATCAGAAAATATCCTCCTGCAAAATATAATGATTGTATAAGGCATCTTTTTACTATGATTCTTCTAAAAGAAAAAGCTGTATTGAAATAAGAATGTATTTTAATGCTTGTTTGTGCCCATCTGAGTGTAATGAATTATCACACAATTTTTCATATTATAGGTTTTTCATACAATAGAATGGATTTTTAGTAGAAGACATTCTTATGCTAATGACATAAATTATTTATTACAAAACTAAGCATTCACAAGGAAGTATACATGAAAAGCCCTAAGTAGTAGTAACACGTTTGGTCATAATGGATGGTTATGGTTAATGACATAATTTCCAGTATTTTTTCTTGTGACTTTTGTCTTTATTTCAGGCATTCTTACTGATAACTCTTGAGACCAGAAGAAAACATTAAATTGCATATACTTTTTTTTATTAAAGTGCATATACTTTTCAAATATAAATAACAGTAGTGATATGACAGATCAGTGAAGGAGCTTTTTGTCTCTTTACTACATACGGTACTTGAAAATATTTGAAATACAATTATTCAGAACTAGTATTAGATAGCTAAATGACTACTTGAAGCTAGTAAGGCAAGGAATTTTCTTGAAACAGTTAAGAGAGCTTTGAAGCAATACCAAATTGCCTTTGCATCTGACATTTCCTGGTATAAATTATGAAGGTCTTTGCAGTCTTGTGCACGTATCTTTTCTTGATGAAATCCTGCTCTGTGCTTATATATGAAAGCTGTTGTGGAAGGTTCAGATAAAGAATATAAAGTAGGTGGCTATTCTATTTATATATACATGTAGACGTAAATGTAGATGTAGACATAATTCTCAGTTTAAGCGCAGTGATGTTTGGTGTACCTCACTGACATAGCTATATTTTTCTTTCAGTATTTTTAACAAATGAGAAAAGGTTTACTATAAACAAACATAAAATCAAAGAGAAAGCAATGCGTAACTGTAGGTAACCAATTTTTTCAAGAGTGAACATACTTTTGAGCTTCACCCGGGATCTTTGCCGTGATATTACAAAGATCTGAGCATCAATGTCGTGCTTTGACTGACTCAAGAGGAAGTTATGTAACACCTTAGGTAATCCACCATGATTGCCCTCTATCAGGTATAATTATCAGAAAACTTCAATTTTAACGCTGTATTTCCAAGTACTCTTTTTTTTTTTATTTCTCTATCCTATGGAAAGTTTTCTTTTCTCTTGGATTTGATCCAGTCTATTCAGTGAATCTAATGTGAATAATTTAAAAACACAAAATTAATGTCATTTACAGTAATGTCTTTTATTCAAGGATATTTCAAAAGAAAGAATTTGCTGTTCTTATGACACATTTTTATGACTGATTTTGTACTTGTATATGAAAAGTTTGCAAATAAGAAAATCCCTGTAACTTCAGCTTGTAACACTATTATAGGAAGGTTAATAAAATGATATTGCGAAGGCTGCTCTTTTATTAATATGGTAAATTTATTTCTCTTCTTTTATTTTTTCTCCAGAACAGAAGAAGTAAGTTTAAAGGAATGAGACTCTGCAAGTCTGAATTATGTTTTTGTTTTTTTTTACATTAGAAATGAAAAAACAAAAGCGTTAAATTTCAGAAATTTTCATGAAACTGTAAGGGATCCTAAAGCCCTTTACTGGATGACGAACAACATGAGTTTGATTTGCAGTCATAATTTGGACTGATTTTTTTCTCTTTGATAGCAATATCTGCTACTCGTCTTGTGCTGTGTTTCAGAAGAGGCAGAAACATTTGTTTGGGGTTTTTCCCCAGTTTGTTTCTTCTGCTGTGAGTGTATTTTTGCTCTGAGAAACATCTAAATGGCAATAGCCCTAGAATACGACAAAATCGAATTAAAAATAGAATAAAATTTAAAAAAAATGAGAAAACCATGAGCAGAATACTGGCATAGGTGCATATGTGACCAGGTATCTTTGAACAGGGTCTAAACTTTTGGTTGGGAACAGCTTAAATAATAGCTTATAGAATTTTAGAGATGTATCTGATCTATTCACAGCTTTCTAGGGAGACATAAGCATAACATGTTCTTAAGAACACATTTCTGTGTTACAAAAGCCTCCTCAGTTACAGTCCAATAAAGTTTTTGTTCTTTTCCATTATCTGGCTTGCAGTGGGCAGCAGAGTGCACATTACAGTTTGATGAGGTCATCTTTCGAACAAAGTGCAGCTACATTCTCCTCCTAGAAAGGTATTTGAATAAACGTTTATCTTCTGAAAAGGATTCATAGAAAGGGTTCATTTCTAAATAGCACACAAACATATCTACTATCTAGATTGGTACATGATTCATGCATATTCTAGTATAGTGTTTCCTGTTTCTTTCATTACATTCGAATGAGTTGAATAGAGTTATCTGTTATCAAACAACTTAATCAAATTTTAGAACATCATTTCTCTGTGAGGGAGTGTGGGGAAAGCAAGGACAGCAAGGAATAAAATCATGCTTTTTGAATATTGTAACAAGTAGTCTAAACATTCCTGCTTCCGTTTTACACACCTGACACTCACGTATTATGAGTCATAGAGGTTACATTGCTTACAGCAGACCTGTACTGGAATATGCCAACTGATACGGGTCACTGACATTTTATTTTTTGTTGCTGTCGTGCATCACATTACGTTAGAATGCTAAATGTCTTGAGGCTAACTAAAGCGCCCTAAGCAAAATAAATATCTACATTTTTTCTGTCAGTTCTGTTTTGTGCTTATTATTGTTTATTTCTGCCTCTTTTAACATTGTTGGTCACATCTTTCCTGGAGATCCATTTCTCTGAGAGTTTCTGAGTTTTTTGCTAATTCTGACCTTTCCTTCACTGATATCTTCCAGTACTTCACAATTTCTCTTGGTAAAATTGTGCTGCTGCTTCTGTGTTTCAGATGCTTTCTCTTGGTTGAACTTGTGTTACACCAATAATTGGCTTTCTGCCAGGGACACACCGATTCCTGATCCCACTTCATCTCTCTCTGTTTCTCTCTCTCTCCTCAAAGTGCCTGTCTATAACTACATTCTAGTATCTCATCTTTATGATTTTTCTGACTATTCACATTGGAAAAAAATATCCTGCATTGTCTCATTCAAAAACAACTTTATAAAAAACATATTATAATACTCTTGTACTTCTCAGTAATAAAATATAACATGTATTTTGTGATATTTTGACCAATAAAATCTGAGATCTCACTGTAATTTTATCCTGGTGAAGCATCCTTGATTCCCGTTGGATTAAGGTTCTGAAAATAAAATAGCATGATAGCAGAGCAGCCTGTAATACTATTACTGTGGAAGGCCAAAGCAACATCCACCAAGGATCAATGGAAGCCCTCCGAAGAGATAGTAAAATTTAGGAACACGTGTTTGCGGCATTCAAGAAATTCTTATTCCTATGCTCTGATCTGTCAAAAAGACTCTTACTCTGGAAACCTCATGGAAGAGATGGCTCAGCCACATTTACAGTCTTTTTTGTCTGTTTAGACTTTGACCTTCAAAATTTCATATATACTGTATGATACAGAAAAGACTTAGCAACACGTAACTTACACTTCTTAAAACATGGTTTTGTATAATCAGTAAGTCCACTTTTAATTTGTTTAAAATTTAGACTACATTTTAAAGGCAGGTTTTTACATTGCCTAAGACCTAGTAATATAGGTCTATAGTTATATATAAGACCTAGTGTTATATATATATCTCAGTGTCTGGAGAAAACAAGAATCAGTCTTGGGTGGAGTGAAATACAAAAATGTGATTTTGTTGTGAGATCTGCCTAACAAAGCTTTAACCCAGAAGCAGCTCATATAAAGCTACTTCATGTATCAGAGAAAGCAATTAAATGTTAGAGGGAGGCAGAACTCAGTAGTTTCCTAGTGAAAGTTTTGTGATTATTGCCACCATCCTTTCAACATTCAGGACTTCAATCCACTTTCATCCATTTTTTGCCAGAGTTAATGCCTTGCACTTCTCACTGCTGTGTGTCTTTTTTATGTATCTTACCACAACATTTGAAGTTTTTAACTTTCACTGAGAATTGCTTGACTCATTTGTGTTTCTGCCATTCCCATCAATCCATGATGTGAATTTTTTTTTCCCTTAAGCTATTACACCTGTTAGTATTTATATTGCTGCTGTATATTTTATTATTTATTATTCTAAAGGGAAAGAGTAGCGTAGCATCTAGAATGAATACTACGACTTTACCTCCAATCCTGAGAGGATGCATTTTTGACCAAGCTAGTTTTATTCACAGCCACTCTATTCTTCCTGAAGCTTGGTGATGATTATTACTTTTGACCTGACTCAAAGCACATTGAACTGCTCTTGTCCTTAAATTTCCCTTGATTTTCTAGGATTCTTTTCAGTTTTTGAGGTAGTGTCTCTTCAGTTTGTATGGTTTAGGATATTTACAATCTTATTATATAATGCCTGTATTATGCATAAATTATTATAATAAACTTTATTGCATTATTTTTATATGGCCTTATATTCCTTGATTCTCCGTGGTGCATCTATTCACACAACCAAGGTCTAATTCCTCTTCCTCTTTGGGTGTAATTAGCTAGGGTTTGGATCTCTTTGTAGCCATGGTATTTTTCTGTATTGTACGTGACCATAACGGCAATGCTAACAGAGTTACCCCTTTCTAGAATATTTGCAAGCTAGGACTTCATTCTGCCTGTAGTACATTTGAGAAATTGATTTTCCAAGAAGTATTTTGCTTGTCTCAAATTAAAGCAGACTCAAATTAAGACATAGGTTCTTGCTGATTCTTAGTTGGGTTTTGTTTGATATTTTCTCTATAATATCTTATTTCTAAATACTTTCAGCAACAACTCTCTCAGACCCTGGCATATCTATCATCATGAGCAACTTATCCATTAGTTCTCCTATGCAATAGTCCTACAATGGAAACAGAGCCCGTACAAGCTCTAATTGCCTTATTTCCTTATTATGGTCCTTATCCCATCATTAGACTGGAGGGTTGTTTAAACTTGCCACGAGTATGCTGCTCTTGTGCTTAGAAGGAGGAAATAGATATTCTAAAGGGCAATACTTATTTAGTGTAAAAGAAATGATGAGCTACAAGGCACTTGGAAACTCATAGAGTGAACTTCACCTGCCTGTCACAGATAGCTCAAGGCGATTCCTGGCTTTCAATAGCTGTGACAGTAACACAACTAATGTTTGTAGCTTTCTCTTTATTGCGGCTTGTTATTAGTAGTACTTGTAGTCAAAGTATTTTCTTTCCTGGCTCCTGATGGAAACATAGTTACATAAATATTTTGCCTGGGTGTTCTTTATTTGATGCAAACATCCTTAATCTCCTACAAAAAAGCTAATCCTTCCTCTCTGATATCTTCTGATGTAGCTTGAACACCTGTTCAGTGGCTTGGGTACTACATTACTTCAACAATATAGAAATTTTTAGCATTGCTGCATTAGTATAAAGTTCCATATCACAGACCAAGGATAAAACTGTATTTTCTACTTCACACATTGCTTCTATTATGTACTTTCTACGTATTTTTTCCTTTACTTAATAAATTATTCCATTTTCTTTCTGTAATATTGAGGACTAAACTAAAACAAATTGAACATCAAAAATTCAGATTTTGTTTCATACTTTTAAAATTCTTTCCCCTTCAGTATAAAAAAAATCATGATCTCTATGAAAAATTCTTGATTTTAATTTTTGTCTGCTATTTTCTCGTTTGTGTTGGCTAGGTGAAATCATTTTAAAAATAAATCAACAGAGCCAGCTTCTATATAAACTGAATAAAAAGGATAAAAGTTAGGATTTTTTTCAAGATTGCTGACATACAGATTCCTTACATCCATCTCTGATTTTTCTCGGTTGCAGTTTCCTATTGACAAGAAATCACTGCATTTCTCCTTCCCCAGTGTCTTACTCTAGCTTTCTCTCTTCTGAGCAGCCATTGCTCCTTTTGGACAACAATTAATCTCCAAAACTGAGCATGCTGGAGCCTCAGCAGTTCCATGTTTTCCTCTTATTATATGTACAGGTCCAAATACAGAGCTATAGCCTCTCACCCATCTGTTACTCCACAAGGTCACTGCAGTTACCTTAACGACCGGACTCTCCTGAAGAGATTGTTCTCATGTCACTTATTATGTATTCATTTCCTGTATAACTGGCTTTTCTCTTACCTCTGTATTTCAAGCTACAGATCTTTTGTGTGATGTCAGCAAATAGATCACAATTTGCCCCTTTCTGGGGACACATTCTATTCCCATTCAGTAATTCAACCTTCATGGGCAGTTGCCTGCAAGTATCACACGTTTCAGATTGCTGTTCCTGCAATTTTAAAATAATTTGAAATATTAGACCTACTTAATACACTGCCAAGTACAATGTTCAACAACAATAACCCCCTCCTACATTTTCAAGCACTGCTTGCATTTTGCAAGAGAGGATTCATGTATTTTGGCTGAGTAGCTGCTCAGATGATTGAGGCTGTACCTCAGTTTTGTAATGGAGGATCACTGCAATGCTTTACCTGATCGTGAATATCAGCACTACATGAGCTACTCTGTCTTGGCTGCAATGTGTTCATATACACACATCTGCAAATGATTTCCTGCTGCTGTTTGAAATGTTGATTTGGATTCGGGGCTGTTTATGCTTTAGTTCACCGGAGACTAGCAAACCTGCTTACCTAAGACTCCTCATTTAAAACACTTTGTGCTAGTGAAGGTAAAGAAGGAATACTTCTGGAGTAGCTGTTGCACAAGTGAAAAAAACAAATGTGGCAAGGGGGTATTGGGATTATTTTTTAAACCGGTAACAACTTTGTGATTCAGTGGAAAGACTCAGTGCAGTTGATGGCCATATGTCAGTCTTCTGAAATTAAACATCTGCAAGCAGAGTGATGTATCTCAAGTGATGCAGCTCAAGTGATGCCAAAAGGTACCTTGTAAGAAATACCTGGAGTGACGCAGTGTTTAAGATTACTTACAGGGAAAAAAGTCACTCAAAGAGAAAGAAACCTCTGGGTTCCGACTGAAATGTCTCATCCATCTTTATCTAAGATATTCCTTAAATGATGAGGGACAGCAGAACTCTGTGTGTGGACAAGCACTAGACATAGATCAATAACTGTCCTGGAATAAACAACTCTCCTTTAGATTGTCTGATACAAAGAGTTACAACCTAATGTTCAAGACCATCACCTTAGAATAAATGTAATTCTTTGGATTGTGTCAGAATAATTTTCAAAAATCTATGTGTATATGTTTTCTCCTGGATGCAACAATGTTAACAGGTTCTTTCATGGGGTCTGTCAAGACTTCTGTTAGCAAAAGTTCTACTTATCTTTTTTTATATAAGACAAATTGTATTCCTCTTCATCATTTGTATATGTGTAAACCTACATTCTTAATTATCTCAGCAGAGCTCTGGGAACAATTTTTGTGAATTAACTTCTTTTCACTCTGCTGACTGTCTGCTACTGCAAAGTACAGATTACTGAAGAAAATAACCCTAACTTTTTTTTTGTTCATGTGCTGATCTGTCTTTCAAAGTTTTTGAATAAGTGTTTTGGATTTTAGAGAAAGTAAAACTAAAAGCTATATCTACACTGCTTGATATAATTTGATATTCTATTCCACATCTTGAAACTATCCAAGAGGTGAACTGAGGACTTTCTTCTCTGATTTTCTTAAAATAGTAAGGTGTAGATTAACACCTTGCTTTATATTCTATATATCATATAAAACATAACTTGAAAATATATTTTTAAATAAAGGGTTATATTGCTTTCGCTATAAATGATTCAGCAACATTTCTTCAATTGGGAAAGCTTTTTAATGACATTTCAGTCTAAGAGGATTCCTTTTCCGCAAAGTACTTGCAAGGTGGTCCACTTCAGCCCAAAAGAATGGCTTTTCAGAAGAAAAAGGAGGTGAGGTCATCACTACAAACTTGTTGGGTGATTTTACTTCATACGGTATTATACTTGCTCTACTGGACTGAATGAAAGGTTGGAGATCACTAGCTGTGCACTTAGAATATGTCATCTGATTCCGTATTATCAAAAAAAAAACGAAACAAGTCCGGTTTTTATGTCCTTGTCTGGCATTTGAAAGAAAATGCAGTAAATGGGCATGACCACTTCAAAATCACACTCCTGGTATAAACTAAAACACTAGTGTAGACTCACTCCACACAGCAGGGAAACAAATTGGTTGAGAAGATTCTTTGTCCATCTTTCTTTCATAGTATTTAGGAAGGGAGACAGAGTATGAAGATTTCAAATTCAAAGCTTTTCAAAAGGTTTTAATATTTGGAAAGATCTTACTTGAATGAATAGATCACAAACACATCATTAAAAAAAATCATGTCTTAAAAATGCACACAGTCCTTCTTAGTCTAGCGAAAAGTAGAGGGAGTCAGAAAGGTAAGATGAAGAATGATATGAGAGAGAAAACTGGCTCAGAAATTCCTGTGATACAAGGAGCACTGCACTTCTGCTGTAGGTCTAAGGATCATTTAATATCTCTCTGTGATTCTTGTCAAAAATAATTTGGCTGGTTTTATATCATCTTTATTTTGTAATCAGTTTTAGATTAAAGAGAGAATTTTCCCTACAGCTTATGAAAGCTCTCAATGGAATTCCGGAGAGGCAATGTCACAGTGCTGCCAACAAGGCAGGCAATGCAGGTCTAGAGGGAGTCATGTGGTGATGGATCTACATGCTCTGATTTATAAATCTATATCTCTGGATAGTTCTGAATACTGAAAGCTAGCATTACGAATTCCAGAGTTTATAAAACATGGAATTAGCTAGTATACAAAAAAAAAAAGAAATTTATAAGACAGGATGTTGCATGTCTCATTTTTCATTCATTGAAGAGAATGGTTGAATAATACAACCTGAACACTTCTAAGTTTGGAAAACTATACTGGTGTGTGCTTTCTATTGTAAACAAGCTGCAAGCAATTTTTTAATATCTGCTTTAATAATTTTTGCAGTTGTATGTTCCCTGCATTTGTTTAGACATGAATGAGAGAAAAAGTGCAGTCACTGATACATTTAAATCTCAAGCATTGACATTCTTTGTAATTATGTGGTTTGGAAGACAGATTACCTTTGCTTCTGTTGCTGTTTTCATTGTCATTTTCATAGAAGATTCAGTTAATGTTACGTATAAATTAACAAGGAATTTTTTGATTAAGCAGTCATAGAGTGGATTTTATAAGTTTTAGTCATAGTGAGAACTGCAAATTTCACATCTTTGCTGGACAGATTTTTCTTTGAAGTTCAGAGTACCTAATTGCCTGCAAATAGTCTTACGCTTAATAATCTAAAGACAAGTCATTTTAAATTGTGTATTCTCAGGCTGCTAATCTGTTCCATTTTCAAATAAACATTGAAAGAGCACTGGTAATATAAGATTACTCTACATGTCTACAACTGAATTCTCTAATGGTCTGGTTTATAAAAATGGATGTCACTGGGTTGTTCATGGAATGTGATAAGTAATTTTACACTTTGGTTTGCTGAGAATCCAGTTCTGGTGCAGGTTAAATAACAGTGATAAATTTCTTATTCAGTAATTAATCTAGCACACCAAATATTTTTGATTTTGTTGCTGTTGAAAAAGACATCTTTATATTCTTCTTTTACAGTAGAACCTATCCTGTCCTTTGGTTGCATATTGGTCTTTCCACTAAAAGTCATTAGTACCTTTCCTTCCTATATTTCTTCATCTTCGATGTGCAAATATAGCTGTCCCAGCTGACATTCTCTAAATGTCACCCGTAATGTTGTACAAAGCAGGTTGAACAGTGTCTAATTAGTATGTCTTAAAATAACTAGAAAGAAGATTTACTTTTGCCACAAAAACAGAAATCTTGTGAATAATTTTTAATTAGAAGAGTCATTATAAAATAAATTTTAAAAAATGAAAAATACATTGGAAAGATCCTGAAAACTTCATAATGTAGAAATAAGTTGGTATAGAACAGTCTGCATGGGGTAATTCACTTCTCAGTCAAAATCAGTGTCTTGATAGAAAAGTTACTGAATTTCTATTACACTTTTTGTAGAGAAAGGTACCACTTCACAAAATTACATCGGTACTTGCAGCATCCTTCATTAAAGAGTCATCAATGGATCAACACTCTATTGAATCATGAAAATCAAGTAAAATTCTCATTGAAACCAGAAGTTCTGTATTTGTTGTGTTAGCAGTAAAAATACCTAATAAGATATTGCAAAATACATGGAAGACAATGATTTGTACTCTTTTTTTAATTGCAATCACTCTTCAACACTTAATGAAATTGAATGCAAAGTAAACATTTAGAATAAAACTTTTAGAAGACAACTAAAATATCAGAGAAGGAAAAGCATTTGTATTGGGTAGGCAGAAGGAAAGGGTGAAAGAGGGGCTGGTGAGTTTACAGTGTAACAGAGATATTCCCATCTTTTCATAGACTCAGATGGGAACTGAGAATGTTAAGTAAGACCAAATTTTACTATGGTAATTTAATATAATATTCAAATCTGCCTTATTTACTCTTTTAGCTAGATAGTTATCTAGCTAGTTTTTAATGATTAAAAATATCATTTTCTGAATACAATGGTTTTTAATGATTAAAAATCTATTATTTTTTCTTTGTAACAAAACCTTTCCCTTCTTTTTTCTACTTGCATTTTGGACATGTTGAATATTTTTGCAAGTTGCCAACTTACGCTATTGCATAAAGTTTTGATTGATCTCTGATTCCATTTTAGTTCAGTACTTTTCTTCCTTTCTCCATTTCTCTGGAGACAGGCTGTTCAAAAATTGTGTTTGATGTGTTATGTTCTATTTATCTTTCCATATGTATACTGACTACATTCTTTTAGTAAGGATACAGTAGCAGAAATTGTTGTTTTACAAAACATATGGACTGCAATTATAAATTCAGTCATACTTTAGTAAACTGGAATGTGGCCTACATCTTCCGAAAGCAGTAGTCTCTTAGTTTTTGTGACAGTGTTGGCAAATGTTGGCTGTCTGGTCTTCCTGTCACTGTATTGGAAAAGTAACCCCTTAACAGTAACATATCTGCAAAGAAAGTATAAAATTATCTTCTTTACTTTGATGCTGTGATGCATTTAAATTACAGCCTAGGTATCCTATATTCTTTCATCAGGCTGTTTCAGGAGTTTTTTGCTACAACTTGTGCAGCTTACCTGGACCAGCAAAGCATATTATATACAAAAAGCAAAGGATTTAGCATTAATCTAACTGAAATCTAAACAAAGAAGAACTATTATTATTACAGGTCATTTATTAGAGACAAAGAAAGGAAAGAAATTATTACAGAAAGTCTTCAATAATAGTAGGCTTAAAAGCTCTGTATCAGCCTACCTTTTTTTCCTGGTGTTACACTCACACTTTCACTGCCCTGCTTATTCCCAATGTCAGTAGCTTACTTGTGAAGCTGTACAACAGTTCATTTAGGAGGAGATGTAAGCATTTGGGTGCTAGTCTTTTTGTTTCATAGTTCTCTACCCTGGAAGATAGGAATGATACCCTGCATCACAAAATCTTTACATTACTTACGTTCCTCTGATGTATTCACTTGATTCTGCAGTTTGTATGCAAGAACAGCTAAGATGATAATATTTTGGGTAGTCTATAATTGTCTTTTACGAAAGTCTTTGTGGCTTTTATTAAGAATAAGAGATCATTTTGGATTTAGGTTTATAATTTTTAAGACAGTGACTGCTGAACAATCCATGCTGAAATGGTATATGAAGAGGATTGTTGATGTTTTATCATTCCATAAAGGAAAGAAAGATTAAGTGTAGTTCAGATCCAAAATCAGCTTTTATGTGTCCTTTTGTCGACCAGTAGAAACTAGTGAAGCATTTCTATTTCTTACCATTCTCTTTCGAGTTATCTGAATATTCATTCAAAGAAAGCAGTGGAGTAATTTTTCTCTTCCTTTCCCTGTATTGTCCTTCGCCTTTCTCAATTCTTTAGTTTTTATTATAAAATTAATTGTAAAGTGGAACAAAACAAAACAAAAACCAGTATATTAATAGTCTGTCCTTTCTCTAAAATAGTTTATTTGATGCCAGGGCAATTACAACCTTATTTCTTTTAAGACAGGTAGTTGAGAAAAAATATACAGCCTATTATGACATGTGGCAGAACAAAGCAAGATCCATAACTGCGTATCCACAATTTACTTCTTCCAGGACAGTGTACCCATTTGTTTCCTCTTATAATTAGATTGTAAATTTCAACAGGGAAGGTTCTTTGTCATAAATCTAATACCTAGCACCATATAGTCCAATTCTGCCTGGAATGTCTTAGAATATCTATCATAAAAGTAAAAAGTATTGAAGACTTATTTATAAATATTGCATTTCATTTGTCTCTCAGCATTTCCCTAACACAAACCAGCAAGAGACACAACAATAGGTAATGATTGTCTTCCCTGTTCTTACTCCCAGAATTATATGAATTCTCAAATGATACATGTATACCTTCCTGTATGTGACACAGACAGGACACACTGGAATACACACTTTCATACTAAGCATTAAGAAGAAGAATATTTTCTGTGCTAGTAAGAAGACTCCCTTGAACATGGAAACATGGTCCTCTGAAGTGCCTTTACTGCCGTGGTTTACGCATTTGCATTTTTTCTAGTAGTTCTTATCTATGTAACAACTGGCCTTCAGACATCAGCAAATGTAAGAAACTGCAGTATTCATACTCTGTATGAAGATGGAGAACTTTTGTCTTTCATGTGACTTGGAAATCAGTTTAAATCTCCCTAGATAAATGTCTGCATATCTACAACTTGGATAGTTAATTACTTCTAACCAACAGGGAAATGTCTTTATCTGTCCTGTTCTGTTTACTGAAGAAACATATCTAATTATTTCAGTCTGCCCTAAAGTGAACTAGTACGTGTTAGTGGCTGGCAGGGATTTTATGAGTTCTTCAGCCAAAAGCATAATAAAAAAGAGAGGAAGTAATGATATCATTTACAGAATTAAGAAATAAAAATATGTTCTCGTTCCCACAGTGTTTCTGTAAATTTTTCACAAGAAGTTAATATTTATGGTTTTCATAATTTCCTATCGCGGAAGTACTCACCAATTCAAATTGAAAATGCTGGCATTTTTTTTCTTTGTGTATTTCAGATCTATCTTTCATTGAGTTGACTTATGTTCACTCGCTGTCTTTCTGAAAAACTGATGAGAGTGTTCAGTTCTGCAGTTCAGGGAGATAACGAGGTAGTCTGCAGACTACATTAATTTCACACATTATTAACATATGTTAAATCTAAATCAAGTTAAACAGTGTTTTTAAAAGGTGGTCCATATTTAGGATGAAACTTTATAGTTGTATTAAGAGGTGGATTCAGATCTCATTACCAGTTCTTGTCCTTTCATCTTTATGCCACACCAGCATGATGTGTCTTATAGTAGGCTAGTTATCTTGATCTAAATATCTTGCTGAGGACCGGTATTTTAGCTTTTCACTGTCGTTTTGCCACTTATCTGCTAGTAATTTATTTAGTACTTTGATCCTGTAGATTCTTCTGTTGTATTTCAACTTACTACTAAATTAACTTACCACAAATTTAATTTACCACAAAATTCTGAAGTTGTAATTTCTGATTATTTTCTCAGTGCTAAAATCATACCTTTTCCAAGTGAAAATGTAGCTGTATTCACTGCCTCAAACTATTCTATCTTTTTTTGTTAGGTCTACGTTTTCTTCATGAGTTCTACCAGGTGTTTTTGTGGATCTACTCCAATTTTTTAAGGACCTTCTAGGGACAGCATTCATTGGATATTGTATGGTACTCTTATGCTGTTTGGACTAAGATAGCAGATTACAGACCATAAAATGGGATTTTGAATACCATTTTAGTAACAAGCAGTGAACATTTCTTTGCTTCCAGTTTTTTAATCAATGAAAAAAGGGAGACAGTTTGAGAAAAAAGGGAACCATGGGAGGAAACAATTTTTACCCAAAGTCTCAGGATAATTTTATGATTCTTATTGTTTGGATCTATACGATTCTATTGAGAACTTTTACAACTATAGGTAAGAATTACAGTCCCCATTTTATATTAAATGTTGCTGATTTTATTATTACTCCAAATAGGAATGGAACAGGATGCTTGGGAGGTTTCAGGAAAGATCAAAGTTTGCTGGAATCATAAGGCAGGTAAATGCAGGGTACAAAGAGAACCTGGGAAATCTGGGAAAAGAACAGCTATGATGGGTTTTGCAATACTACTTTTTGCTTTGAAATTATTTCACTATTTCAAATTTGTATGTAATCTAACCAAATAAAAATGTTGTTTTCACAGAGGTTATGCAATCTTCTGTGTATAAATTATGTTGGATCATGTTAGTTCTTTTGCAAAATAGATCTGAGGTATCAGAATTTGAAAAAAAATCTTTTTTTCTATATTAAATATAATATGCTTTTCTCTCATGGCAGGCTGCTGAACATCAGTCACAGGATGAGAAAAGCAGAGATTCACGATTGACGCTGAAAATAAAATGGAGACAAATTAGTTGCTCAGTGGTCTCAGCTCTTACACAGAGGGGAGAACATTTTGTTAATAATTAAACAGGCTTTTTTGAACCTTATTTTGAATCTTCAATGACATTTTTTCCAGAAATTAGACCACTCTTTCAGATCTTCATTTAAGCCCAAACAGAAACTCTTTTACAGTTTTCAGTACAACACAGCTTGAAGAAAAACCTAGCCTTCCCACTTCAAAGGAAGTACCAGTGAAAAGTGTTTAACATGGGATCCTTACGTCCAGATGATGAAATGTTACTCGTATAAATCTCATTCACTGGATGAAATTTAGAAGAGATTTCTCATTTTTCCTTCCGAGTAACTTTTGATGTAGTTATATTTCTATCCTACCTTTGAAAATACATAAATTAAGTATTTCACTATAAAGAGCTGTTTGCTCTAACTGAATATATCACACATCTGTTACTTTCATCTTTGCATATTTAAAATACAATCATAGAATCATAGAATGCTTTGGGTTGGAAGGGACCTTTAGAGGTCATGTAGCCCAACTCCTCTGCAATGAGCAGGGCCATCTTCAACTAGACCAGGTTTCTCAGAGCCCTGTCCAGCCTGACCTTGAATGGTTCCAAGGATGGGGTCTCCACTGCCTCTCTGGGCAATCTGTTCCACTGTTTTACCACCCTCATGATAAGAAACTTCCTCCTCATACCCAGTCAAAATCTACTCTCCCTTAGTTTAAAACCATTACTCCTTGTCCTATCACGACAGGCCCTGCTAAGAAGTCTGTCCCCATGTTGCTTACAAGCCCCCTTTCAGTACTGAAAGGTTGCAACAAGATCTCCCTGCAGCCTTCTTTTCTCCAGGATGAACAGCCCTAACTCTCTCCGCCTTTCCTTGTAGGAGAGGTGCTCCAGCCCTCTGATCATCTTTGTGGCCCTCCTCTGGACCCGCTCCAACAGGTCTATGTCCTTCTTGAGTTTAGGGTTCCAAAGCTGGATGCAGTACTCCAAGTGGGGTCTCACCAGGGCAGAGTAGAGGGGCAGAATCACTACCCTCAACCTGCTGGCCACACTTCTCTTGATGCAACCCGGGATACGGTTGTCCTTCTGGGCTGCGAGTGCACATTACCAGCTCATGTCTAGCTTTTCATCCACCAGTACCCCCAAGTCCTTCTGGGCAACAGGCTGAGGGCCCATACTAGCACCCCGTCCCTCTAATCATTGTGTATCATCCCACAGGTTGTCACCAGCAAGCCTGATTATGTTCCCCCTCCCTATTCACATCAAGTTTACAGACCTGTCAATGAGCCCCGCAAGCTCCTGAGCAACTAAGAAGCTTGTTTTGTGTTAGTTTTATTGCAACTTTCTCTCCTGTGATTATTTTTTTTAGAAATAGCTTTGGAGTGAAGAAAAGTGTGTATTTCACAATTTTATCTTAACTGGACTCAAGTATCTCAATGCAGACATAAGGCTGCTGTGCAATGTACATTCAAAGACTGAAAATATTTCTGTGTGCCCAGGTATCTGCAGAAATACTCTTCGGATTGCCCTTAGGAATAAACACAAAACCTTGTATTTCCTCCACCCTCACTTGAACCCTTTCTTCACATTATAGCCATAAATATGGCTAGTCAAGTCCTTTTTAGTTTCCTTTCAGCCTCTTTACTTGTTTTCATGGCTACACAGCATTGCTGAGAGGTGAATATCAGACAGACTTGTGTGGGAAGTCAACTAAAATTACTGCATCTGTGAACATATACTGTTACAAAAGATGTAGACACCTAATTAAGAGTACTTGGGTTTTAGTTTGATTGTTTGGGGCTTTTTTTTGCTGCTAGACAAATATGCTAGTATTGCCTGTGGGATGTCGGGTTTCTTTTTTTTTTTTAACCAAGTTCAAAACTGGGAAAAAAAAAAAAAAAAATTTAGTACTGTGTCCAGTTCTGGGCTCCTCAGTTCAAGAAAGATGAAGAGCTACTGGAGAGAGTCCAGCGGAGGATTACAAGGATGGTGAGGGGACTGGAACATCTCCCCTACGAGGAGAGGCTGAGGGAGCTGGGCTTGTTCAGCCTGAAGAGAAGGCTGCGAGGGGACCTAATAAATGCTTATA
>Ga0065711_1001868_pt1 | contig 38610 bp, 10 predicted proteins | sample Hoacrofraction12_FD_59098 | JGI IMG/M metagenome (GOLD analysis project Ga0065711, IMG submission 59098) | Hoatzin crop microbial communities from Cojedes, Venezuela - Epithelial fraction 12 v2 (version 2) | ecosystem: Host-associated > Birds > Digestive system > Esophagus > Crop | place...
CATTTGCCTTTGTTGAACCTCATCAGGTTCCTCTCTGCCCAACTTTCCAGCCTGTCCAGGTCATGCTGAATGGCAGCACAGCCTTCTGGTGTATCTACCACACCTCCCAGCTTGGTGTCATCAGCAAACTTGCTGAGGGTACATTCTAACTCTTCATCCAGGTCGTTGACTCTTCAGTCTTCCTAAGCAAGCCTGGGGACACATACAGCCTTAGAGCTTAAAGAGCCTTAGAGTTTAGAGAGCCTTAGAGCACTCCTCGCAACAGGGGAAAAAAATCCAGAGTACTGCAGATGATGGAAGTCTTTTCCAAAATCAGTGTTCCTTTCCAGGAAATATTCGGCCCACAGCTCCCTCTCTTTTACACTGCTTTATATCCACTCATCCCACAAGATTAGGTTAAGGAGGACACACTCTTTTGTAATTCAGTTGGAGCACCTTATTTAGGAGTTAAGTCACCCTAAGCAACACATGCAGCTAAGAAGGAGAGACAGACACCTCCAGAAAGCATCTGAGCTAACCTAAGATCAAATTCACTCTGGAAGTGCTTTTGTCTTCACTCATTACTGAGAAAGCCCCAGATCAAGCTTCTAGCTTGGAGCAAATCTCAGCAAAATGCTAAAAAAGGATCACTTAGGACTGTAGACATTTACAGAGGTAGACCAATACCTTAATCCAAACCAGAAAGCCAGTGGATATCACAGCTTACTAACAATATGTACTCCCATTTTGCACCAATGTTCTGTAAAGAAAGCCAAAGTGTGCAAAGGACTTCAGATCATCTGTGAAGCTGCAGGACAAAAATGACCTAAACTCTTGTCCTTTCATCCATTCTCAAACGATAACAACACAGGAAGGCTTCCCATTTAGCTATTTCTATTCATAATTGTTCGTCTATGAATAGCAAACAGGGAAATATATTATACAATGTAATCACCCCAGTATAGCATTGGTGATGTGAACAAGATGAGCAGGAGTCCAGGATTCCACCATGGTGGTCCTCATCAACCAGCCACTTGCATTACAGAAATTGTGCTTGTAGCATATGCCAGCTGTTCAAACACATAGCAACACATAGTGTCAATTCTGTTCAGAAGACAATATACAAAATTGGTCATCACTTCTCCAATTCTCAAACTGAGATACTGAGATTAATAACATTTTTCCGTAGAAGCAATCTGTTGCATCCCAAAATTCATACTTACCAAAAAAAAAAAGGCGTTTTCAAGTTTCTGAGCTTTCCCATCTTTCGGGGTAACAAGCCATAGTGCAACAAACTTCTTTTTGAGTTTTGCCTGGGAAAGGCAAGAATTCTAAATGCCATAGAAGATACTCCACAGTCTTTTCCCCACATGTATGTCATTATCCCAAAAGCCCATGTGGAAGGTTTTCTCGACACAGAAGCTTTGAAGCTGACATACAAACTAAAGGAGACCAAGAACCATCAGGACTGAAGCATGTGAATCTTCTCTGGGAATGCTATGAAGTCACTAAATCCTACTGCCTTTTAAGATGCAGTGGAAAGGAGGAAAGGACAAACTAACTTCAGCTTCAAGCAAGACCAAACACCTTCACAAGGAACATATGAAGTGCATCCAAAGTGCATGCTTGAAAAAGTAGTTTGAAAAAACAAGGAGGCTTTTACACAGAGTTATGATAAAGACAGGGTCAAAAACATAACAAATGTGGACAGAATTGCCTGAATCCTTACCAACTGCTGTAACAGAAGAACCTGCAGATCGACAGCAACAGGAAAAACAAGGAATGTGTGCAGGCTCAGGAGATGAGAGCCTGGCAGCTGAAAGACAAAATGGGAAGTCAGGGGATGAAGAAAGGATAGAGACATCCAAGGTCTCTGAGCCTGAGCCAAGGCAAGCTTCAAGTCAGTTCCTGCAGAGGAAGCTAAAGGGCTGGAGTAGATGGGGCTAGTGCTCTTCCAGCTTGGGTCAGCCCATCAGACAACTCTGCAGGGGAAGAAGTGGCACAAAATATAATGGCTCTAATTTTTTACTCTTCTACCTTCCTCTGGTGGTTTATAAGGACAAGAAATCTCCTTGCACCACACCAGAAAACAGTCAAAACAGGTTTTTCTGAGCACACTTAAAAGGAATTTGGGAGATCTAGAGGCAGAAAAAAATCACAGATGGAAAATAGAAGTGCCACAGACCCTTAATAATGGTAAATAACAGCTGTAGCAAATTCAGAGAATATTTTGATTAGTCTTTGCCAGAGATAAGAGAAATGTTGAGTGACCAGCAACAGATTAATTTTACTCTGTAAGATAATGCTGTTCAGTGTCTGAATTGTAGTTATTATGCTACTATTATCTGAGAGGCAAAAATCTACTCAACGATTTACTTCCTCTTGCACAGAACATTAAATCCAGGAGTAAGAACTCAGCAAAGAATTAATATAACTCGTTAATTCATGTTGGTGAGAGACACATACATTTTCCTCCAATTGGAGCTGCTCACACTTCCAGTAGCTAATATCTAATTCAGAAAGGCTGAATTTCAGCCATTATATAAAGCAAGGAAAGGACTTATGGTTAGCTACAATGTGGTGTACCAAGGCAAGCGTGCCAGATTTCTATTATCATGGTGAGATTCCATGACTACATTAAGCCAAGTTGCTTGACAGCTATGAAAAAGACAGCTTTATCCACTTTTATCAGAACACTGACCTTTTCAAGAAATAATAGGATATATCCTGCTATCATTTCTCACATGAAACTCCTGTTGAGGTCAATAGGAATTTGGCGTAAAAATGTGAAATCAGTACTTGGTCCACAATGTTTAGTGCCGCATAGCAGGCTATTGGGAAAGGATCCAACGTTAAGCATCAGTTCTCATTAATTACACTGCAGATTCCATTTGAAAAGACTTTCTATCATTTATTGTGCAAATTAAATACTGAGAGCCAGATCCTCAGCTGATGTAAATCAGAATACACACGATGAAGTCAAAGAAATAAGGTCAATAAAGATCAGTCAATGAACTCAATAGAGCTAAGGAAAATTACACCAAAGAGAATCTGGCCCAGTGAATAATTCTCTTGTCTAATCAACATTGTAGATTTTTTATCTGCAGTGATTGATCTTTGCTGCATATTCTGTACTTCTTCACGTGTGGAAGGTCAAAAGATGAAACTGGTGGAAACCCTGTGCGAACAATATACGACAGAAAGTTGTAGCATGAATAAATTCAGTGCTGGACTGTAATATAGTATTTTGCCCTAGTATAATAAATAATGTCCTTTTCTGAATTTAGTTTGGGTTTTTTATGATAGAGCAATATTGTAATTTACTGTCTTACAAGCTTCTACTTACGGTTCAGAATAGAGAAGATGATTACTTTTGTAACTTGCCTACTTATTGTGCTGATTTTTATAGTCCTCTGTAATATGGGCAAAAGGAAATAGTTTGAATGTTCATTTTGAGATGAAGTAACTGCTAAGTATGAAGCTTTGTCTCCTCTTGTCTGAATCTGAATTACCGAATCTAGAGCCCTGGCTGATGTTTCTGGATCCACATTCCTAAGAAAATACATTTGAACTACCTTATGGCTTATGAGATTATAACATATGTATTTCTAGAGGTCAAAAACCTCTACACAGGCATTCAGTCAACCAGATATAAACTTCTGGACAATAGTTTTAATTAATTCATATAACTCATTTTCCCAAGACAACAAATATTTTTAACTATAATAATGCATAGTACCATAATGTCCTAACAAGAAGACAGGACTCTACTATGCTAAGCACTGCACAAATGCAAACCAAGATGATAGTCCTTTCTGAGAAAAATAATCATCCAGTAAGTTCAGCCACAACCTCTACTACACTCCTGAGAGCAAAGAGTAGCCCCTCCATCTGAGAAAGATGAAGCAGTCAAAGATGGAGTCAATACAAACACACTTTGCAATGCTGTACGGTAACAAGTCATCTTCTCTCAGTGTATAATTTGGGCAGTGGCGTTTGCAGGACATCATTGCAGCCTTGGTATTTATTTGGTAAAACTGAAAGATGGAGATGAATCTAGCATATGTCTTAGACCATGCAGTATTCTGACAGGTCCAGCAAAACACTAGAAGAAGCCCACATAAAAAACAACTCCATTACCCTCCTCCCTATTTGTAATATACTTTCAACTTGTGTTTGAAGGCCATCAAAATATGAAATTGTCTTAAATATGGAAGATGCATGACAACATTTCAATTAAAAAGCTTTTAGGAAAGGTCATGGAGAGCATCTATAATATATTTCAAAAGGTCTTCGAAAGGAGGAGGGTACAATATGGGTCACATCACAGTTATGGTAAATTGGGTAAAAGACAGTTTCCTGAGACTGCTCCAAGTAGAATAAAAGTGATGGAGAAAGTCACAATATGACAGGTATTAATAACTACTACCTATCATAATGTCTGGTATAGTATCTTTTATCTAAAAAGATCCCAAAGTGCTTTGTAAAACTCTACATGGAGTAATTTCTTTTATCACTAACGCGTTTCCGTATTTCTGAGAAAGCAGTGCACTGATGAACTCTACACAGTAGCACAGCATGAAATTTTTCAAAATCACAGGAAGTGAAGAATACCATTGCTGTTTAAAATTCGGGCAGGAAAAAGGTGCATTTATGGCTAAATTCTCACTAGCGTAGTACATTTTCAATAGCAAACATCCTGAAGTGCTGAAGTACTTCTGCCCAAAGCCAAGAACATCTAGCACTGCTGTGCACTTTGTAACAACTTATTTACAATAAGTTCAGAAGAGGAGCATTAGTTACTGAGTCACCAGGAATATGCCCTTCAAAATCCATGTGCTCTACTGAGGTTTCCTATAGAAGTACTACCTCAGATCAAGATAATCTGACTTCTCAGGCCTCAAAAGATTCCAGCCCCAGTGACACAGCAAATCATACACTCCTACACTACTTAACAGAGAGTCAGTAAACTACCAAAAACCCTCTTGAAATCTTCCTAATACCTGGAAGGCTGTGGAAAATGACCTGTATTAAAATCTGTACTGTGTTTAAAAAATAAAACCAAAATAAACGAGGAAATAGATAGATTGCTGAAGAGAAATCTTCAAGGACCTGGCTGTGATGGACTTGTCAATATTAAGCAAAAGTGTATCCTGAAAGTATGTAAGAGGATCTGAACAAAGCCCTAACACCAAGTATAAAATATCTCCACTTGGTTCATACTGTCATCTTCTTACCTGTCTCACCTTCTGTGCTCATTCTTAAATAAAAGAAAAAAAAATATCCAATGAAACAGCAATGGAAAAATGGTAATATTTTCCTGTGCCCACAAGCCTGGGAGGAAGCATGCCTGGTGTTAGAAGGATGCATAATTATAGGAAAAGAGCTTCCTTCCACAAAACCTGTCTCTTGTGTCTTGGGAGGAGTTTGACTTCTGCGACTAAGGATTTTATTTGGGGATTATTTTTTTACCATGCCTGTGAAGGTTAGCAGAGTAATTATGCTGCAAGAGTTCAGTCTAAGAAAATGATTTATTTGCAAAATATATACAACTTCATTTGTTACTCTTAAAATTTCCGCTTTTCCAGGTCGGACAATTTAAAATGTACTGCTTTTCATAGGGTTTTTCGTAACTTTGGTGATAGCAAGACAAATATCCACTTAGTTTTTCAAAGTCAGGATAGTTCAAGGTCTTTAAAATATCAGTGGAATTCTTTTTATTGTTTTCAATATCTCTCCAATGAGGACTCAGTTTTCCAAAATATGAAACCCTTCCATATTTACATGAATTTGTCTAGGTCATGCCTCTCTGTTGCCTTGAATTTCTCCCCTCTAAGCTCCTGACTTCAAAGCCTGGTTGACGTGTTTTAGCAGACTGTGTAGGTAAAAGAATACTGCAATACTATGGATCCTATGAATAACCATTCATATAATTTCTATTATTTCCTAGAAATCATCTAAGATCTGCAGATGGGGATTTCCTCCCTCCCCAGCCCACCACATGCACATGTGCATGTGCACACACGCACGCAAGCACACACACATACACAAAGGATTATTTTATACTGACATTCAGCTGCCAGCTCATTTTATCCTGGTCTTTATAAAATAATATCCTAAGTAGCCTATTAGCGTTAAGGTCAAAATCTTTGTCTATTTTCTAAATCTGTTCTCTCTTCTCCCCCCCTCCCATTTCCTTTCCTTTCATTACCCTTTCCTATCAATTATCTCATCCCTGCCTGCTGCCCATCTGAGCAAGCCAGCAGGACCCCCTCAGTGCCCGCCAGATTGTCTCATTCAGCTAGCTCTCAGGTTGCTGCTGATTGCCGTCTTTATTCATTACCAAAACACTTGCTACATGGTGCTTGGGCCCTGGCAACCAAACTCTAAATCCTGCCAGCGAGAACGTAATTACTACTACACCACAAACAGAGAATAGAGTCTGCTGTGAGTTGTTAGAAGCAGCCGTGAGATAGACCCGGGCTATTTTCGTGTAACTGGAGCTGACTACTTGTTTGTCAGTTGGTATGTACTAATGATTGGCCTCATTCGTTTGCTTCAGAAGCTTTATCTAAGACAAAATACATCTCTAAACAAACCTACAGATCTGTTAAGGATAGCAATTTACAGGTATGGAATATGGTGCGAGAGAAGCTTTACATGACCTTTTATCTACAGATTTTATGAAGCATCTGGAGCCATTGGTGCTACTTGGAAGGTATCACAAGAGCCTTCTCTGATCCTTAGCTGTTTGTTGAACCAAAACAGTTACTAAACACTCTGTGTTAGGCAGACCAAAGTTCTCGAGTGATGATTTGCCTTCCTGAAGTAGCTGAACTTTATTTACAAGTGACCTCGGGCACAGATTATCCTTTTTTCTCCTTGTCTGCAAATTGCAAAAGTCCTCTGCTCTTATTTGGTCCTCTGTATTTATTGCTCTTCCCTTTAAGAACCTGTTTTAAAACTTTACTCTTTCACTGGGGAAGTGAAGCTGACCAGTTTTGTTATTTCTAAAGAAATATTTATTAGAAGAAGATCATTCTGACATCAGCTGAAAAGTTCTGTGTGTCTTTTGTATCTGCTCTTCAAATCCTTAATCTTTAAAGTGCTCACAAACAAGGTAAATACCTTAATGCTAAGCAGTCTCTAGCAGATTTAAAAGTTAAATGCAAGCAGCATTTATCTCCCCATCAATGGGAAGGATTTATCCTATTACCTATCACTACCATTGACAAGAATTTGTCCTGTAAATCTCCAACATACAAAGGGAAGCAGACCCATCTAAAACTTTTCATATTAAAAAAAAAAATCACTCATCATCCAAGCAATACGGAATTGTATGACAACAGTTATAGCAAGACTACTGCATATCACACGGAAAATAATTGATATACTGAAAGAAAGCCAAACAGATCATTTAAAAAAAAATAAAGGAAAAATCTTTCATACCACAGAGTTAAGAAGACCTTGCCCCTCGATTTCTTTGCAGTGCTTTGCTTAAGATTTAATTCTATTGATTACACATTCCATTTTCCAAAGTGCCATTTGCCTGAAGGAGCAGGTGGTGTTTGCTGTTTCCATTTAACTGATATATTAGCCATGTGGTGCACTGCATCAGTGGGCAGTATTAATCAATTTACGGCAAGATGACAGAGAGAATCACTCACAGCAAAATTGCAAGGGGGGAAAAAAAGGACAAAAGCAGGAAAATAATGACCACTAATGGGGAACTTGAAAACAGAAAAAAAAAAAAAATCTGTGCTTTTAATACTTCTCTTTCATAGCAAATGGAATTAGAAGAATTTAGGAACAGCCAGTGTTTGAAAGGAGACCGATATCACTGTGTTCAGTGCAGTACTTTTTGTAAGCACTTTACTGTTTGGCATTGTGTGATGAACACACAGTCAAAGATCTCAGACAGAATCATATAAGATCAATGCTGGTGCAGGTCTTTTCTTGGAAGATCCATTAAGTATCTATATGTGAGAACCATTTTTGTGCTATATTATTTTATATATTATTTTAATAAAATATTTGATTTTTTGAATCTGATATGAAGATTTCTATGACACTGAGGTGGTTAGCTTTCAAATCAGCTGGTTCCTTCTATTCATAAAATTTTTCTCTTTTTTTTTTTTTTCCCAAATAAGTGACCAAGTTACATGTTGTTCTGTAATTATGCTTCTTCAAAAATGTACCTTGATTTAAATTCAGTGAGAAAATAGAGAAAGATACATGTAGAGGAGGGCAAGTGACTTCCTGTTTGCAGTCAGGAAATTCATACCTTTCTTTAGTAATCACAGAAAACACACCAAACTTCAGCTAAATGGTTTCACACTCTGAATTGCTTTCTCAACCACAAAGCAGTAGAAATAAATAACTGGCAGGGGAGCTTTAGGCTCCCCAAGGGTGTCTACAGCAGGAACAGGGCCTTGCTCTTCCCAGTCATCTCAGTCACACCAGAGGATGAGAAGCACACCCCTGTGCCACAAATCTAACTATTTGTGTGTCTTAGCATCCAACCTTTTCTCCCTGTCAAACCAGTCCAGGCCTGCCCTTGCACTTCTGCACGTCCTTTCTGCAAACAAAAAAATGCACTGGGTTAGATCCAGAACTGGGTTCATTCGACTGGTCCAACAGAGGTTCATAGCCCAGCAAATTGATCTGGTGACCAGAAGCCACAGCAAAGACTCACAATGGCTGAAGATTCCTTAAGGTTTGCAGGATCACAGGATCCCACTCCTCAGAGGCAAGGTGATGCCTTCCAGTGGGGCTGGTGGTCTTGCAGAACTGTAATGAAAATGCAAGCCCTCACATTAAACAGCTAGCAACAACCTACCAAAGGCTTTTGGAAGACAATAGCATAGAAATGCCTTCCATAACACAGCAAATGCATTGCAAACACAACAACCAGATGTAACAAGAGGAGAACAGACACCATATTTATGTCAGGATTTGAATATGAATGGTTTTTCAGCATCTAATTATATTTTAAGAACTGGACAGAACTTTGATGACTTAGCCCCAGGACTCTATCCCACCTCTCAACCCGATGTCAAAGGAAAAAGAAAACCTCTTCTGGGGAAGGAGAAGCAGAAAACCCATTATAATTCTGTCAGGTCACATGAACTGGGATAAGACTGAAGATGGATGCAATTGTTCCACCCCTCCAGGTGAAGAGTGCAAGAAGAAAACTTCTTGTGTAACAGTGAAACATAAGCAGGGAATAGGAGACAGGTAAAGGAGAGGCCAATGGATCAGCAAAATGTTTCTGCATTCAGCCTGTGAAATGAACACTGGACACAAGTCCCAGATGCCACACTGGGGAAACGTGGAAAATTGTAGTGCATGTCCATAGTTAACGAGGTCCCTGAAAGTTTTCGTCTGAGCTTTCACTGTAAAAGTATGCTCATATCCATGTAGCGTAACATGTGTGTTCCAATAATGGCTTACAATAGCAGGGAATTAAAGAAATATAGATTTACTGAATCCAGGAATTATTGTAAGGGCAATTTAGAAATGTCAAGATTAGAACGAGAGGATCAGAAACTGAGAAACCAGCAAACCCACCCTTCACAACACAAGTTTCATCAAAATGCCCGATGCACATAGTTTTGTTAGAGGAAGGAGATAAATTCGACAGTTTTGCTGAAATGCATTCTAGAACTGAAAGGAGTGTGACCACATGTAAAAGGAAAGACAGCATTTAGGAAAACTGTCAGATGGTCCTGAGGGGCGTGTGATATATCTCCTTTATCTCCTTACACACACTGTCTCCCAGAAGCTTACTTATCCCTGAGTATCTGGATGCATTTGGTTGTTTAATATTCTATCGTTCCTTAATATTATAAAGCACGATGATACACTGAAACTATTCTTCATAAATTAACAAATAATAATAAAACACTGCTTGAAGAACCTGTCTAAATGATATAATATTAGCATGAATCATAGCCTTAATGAGAACTAAGGAAACATTTGACAATGCAGTATGATATTGCATAATTCAACACAATAAAGTTATAACAGCTCTCAGTAGCATCACATCATTAAATAAATTTAACAAACTTTTCAATTAGACACCACTTCCTGGATTTAATAAACTTGCTAATAGTTTGCTTTTGTATCTTTTGTAGTTTTTCTTCTTTGCATCTCTGGACAGAGAAGGCGTTTGAACATCTGAACAAATTTACAGGGTGTAAGTGAAGATGATAAGAAAGCAAAAAGCAGAACTGGGAACATCACTTTAAAACATTAAGTGAAATTATACACAGGCTAATTTAAAGACTATGGACTTTTAAGGGAATTTTCTTTTATCCTCATGCGTTACTTCATAGCAAAACATTATCAGGAAACCATTTCACAAAAATCATGCCAGCATAGAAATTGCCATGATTAATGAATCTCATGGACCAATCTTTCCCATTGTTCTTTCCTTAACAATGTCTAATAGCATGTATTTCAGAAGAAAATGCAAAAAAGCCCCAAAGCCTTATTTTACACAGCTATTCAGGTAAGGTTACTCCCTTCGCTCTCTTCCTAATCCCAAAAATGAAATAATTTAATGCTGAAGCATATGCTTTAATATTATCTGAACTTGTTAGGCAATTAGAACACTAGCTTTTCTTGCTATGCGTTCAAGGATCTGATCTTAGGGGAGCATTTCTATGTTTTTGGTGTCTGTCAGACCTGGTGGCTAGGAGTTTCATACTGGATTCTTCACATGGGGACTATTCCAGTAGCATGTACTAATCTTGCCAACTTGTGGATAACTATTATTTTTCCAAGATTTATATCTCCTGCTGTGATTTTTGTTGTAACGCACTATGTAAAGGAAAAGGTGTTTTATAGCAGCTGCTGATTGTTCCACCATCTTTGCCAAGCTATGCAGCTCTCTCACTCGTGGAGGCAGACCTTGAGTAGGAGATGCCAATTAGTTCAGAAGATGAAGTGTGTCCAGGCACCAGTGGGAAGGAATACTCTTGTTTTTACCCACTGAAACGCAGAACATGGAAATGGAGCTATTATTATCTGTTAGAGACTCCTACTTTAATATTCTCACTTAGAGCTCACCGCTCAAACATTAAAATGTTTTTAGCTATGGTGTAAATCTCACTGCAATAGATTACCGAAAGTCGTGATGCAGGAGCAAGGGTCTTAACATGTCTATGTCATTATTTTAATTGTTTTCTGTTTTACACACCCAAACACATAGTTCTGGGGTCAGGCTGCTTATCTGCTATTGTGAAGGGGCTAACAGAATAATGCTACTCAGGCTTCCTGAGAGAAGGGAAGCATTAGTAGCTGCAAGTGCCTTCATCTCTAAAAGAGGAGTCGTGGGAGACTAGCATGACTGACCTTAGCAGTGGAAATGATGCCATTCATGACTATGATCCCAGTGCACATCCACTACGCATGGCAGAGCACCTTACAAGGTTGCTCTTTTCCTCTGTCTGCCCCACTGCCTTCCAAGTGCAGCGTGATTACAGCCATAAGCCGATTCCTCTCCTTGTCTCCAAAGGAAGACAAGCAATTTATTTTCTTGACTGTAGCAGTCTCCTCCCTCCCGGCCTGGCACATCACTTAAAGGTAGTTGGCATGATGTAAGGGAGGGCAGAGGCGGGCAATTCTGCATAGATATGCCCACGTAGAATAAAAGCAGCCTTTTCCACACCAGGCTGCTTATTAAACAGCTCTTAATGGTCTGCGAGACCTTCCCTCTTCCCTCTGCCTCCAAAAGTGCACGTCGCTTTATGGGACTTGTGGGAACTAGAGGCTGACTACGTAGAACTAGAAAAGGATGAATTCTAATTAAGAGATAATGTCAGTGGAATAGAACTTTGTCACAGGATGATGATCCCCTGCTGTTAGATAAATATGGAAGCAAAACTTAGGCAGTTTTTGAAAATAAACAGTGAGGTGATGCCAAGATGTTTATATTCAGAAAGGGAAACATTTATCCCTCTGCAGTGCTTCTATTTCATGGGGGTTTTTAATTAAACAAAACCATTCCTTCCCTCCCATCCAAGAGAAAATATCTTCATTAATGACCTTGGTCTTGCAAACCATCATGAATATATAATCCTTGCTGAAATCAAAAAAAGATGTAAAGCAGTACCGACAGATTCACTCTACGGTAGTAATAGAGTTTGGAGAATGTCATCAATAAAGCTTAGCAACTATTAGTAATATTTTTCCACTTATTAATAATGAAATTACTAGCTATAATGAGCCAAACTACCTTCTGGCAAAACTCCTTTTTGTCAATGGATGTATGCCAGCAGGCAATTTGGTTCAGTGTTTTACATTTACTGTATATGTATTCAGTGGGCAAATTTTGATCTGTTACCTGTTTATATTTGGAATACATCAACAGAACTCAGTGGAATTACAAAGTAAAAACTATGCAAAATCTGCTTATTAATGTTTTCACAGTGTACTTCTTTAATTTACAATTTCTTGGTAACTGGGAACAAAATATGGAACACAAAATATAGTGACTTCTTAAAATCTGAAGAAAAGCACCTCAGAAGTCAAATCATACGTCAGTGACTTTGCTATGTCTGCCAGAAGTAATTCTCTTCCTCCAGTGCACGGGGAAGTTGCATGAAAATCAGTGGGTTACAAATGTGTAGGGAGAAAAGCTGGCTGCTTCTTCAGGTAGCAGAAAAGGAGATCAGAAACCCCAAGCTTCGAAGCTTAGGGTAACCAACCACAAGCTGTGTTTTTTACCCTCTGTTTAAGGGCAAAACCTTGTTCTCACTCCATTGCATCATTTGTGAACCTAGTAAAGGCTACAATTAAGGCACGCTTGTAGATCTCAAGCCCTCGGATATCTTTTGGGTAAATCCTACAGATGAATGCCAGCAGCAGACTGGCGAACAGGCCTGCACCCGTACAGTTATACCTCGCTGATACCAGCGCTGGAGTTGCTTCTCTGTTAGCACCAGCAAGATGGTAGGAAGAAATACTTAAAGGATGCCATCGAGGCATCGACATGCCAATAAGAAAGCAGAAGCTCAGACATGCCAGCAGTTGAAACTCAGCTCACATGACAGAACCTATGGCACAAAGATACAGCTGCTTTCCTTTGCAATTTAGGCTCCGTTCTATCCCAAATTATGGATTCTGTCAATTGACATTAAAGTGTTGCACAGATCTTTCTGCAAGAATAAGCATAGTTTTAGTTAAATTGGTTAAATGAATCTGGTACACTTCTGTATTATTTTTCTATTCTGTTGTTTTCCCAATATGGTATCTAGCTGTGAAGAATAACATTCAGGAAAATTCAGAGGTTTATGCTTTGTTTTGTTTTGTTTTTCTCTATGAGCATGTGTAAAATAAAATCAATTAAAAAAGCAGGAATGCAATTTCTAGTGGCACTTTGCAATGACTGATTAATATATTTTGAATATTTTCCACTGTAAATTTGCTTAGCTTGATTCTCTTCCCTTGGAAACTGCTATTTAGTAAAAACTAATCAACATGTCAACATTTTGTTTATTCTTAAATAGCATCATTTATTATTACTATTACAGTGTCACTTTGTTGTTTGCCATCTAGAGGATTCCAGGAGCATCGGCTCCCTGCGTGGCCCACCGATTTGACATTCAGGGTGCTTGCCCCTTCTTCCATTGCTATGACAAGGTTATACAAAGTCTGCAGCCCTGCGAAAACAGGTTCCTTTGGAAGCTGAAACTCTGACAGACTTCGTACACAGCAAGGCATCCGTGACATCTTGGCATCTGCCAGCTCCATTCGTGCTTGATTAGCTCTTGGTTACCTCAGTGATAATGTCTGGAGGCACTGATTAATGTACAATAATGGTACATCTCACTGGAAAGATAAGCTTATAGAAGATCAATTAAACAGTGGCAATTTCACAGGCTACAAGCTGGAAGAATGGTACTTGCAGCCTTTTCTTGGAGCTATTTTTTAATCAGTTTCTCTGCCTGCTCTAGAATTTTCATGTAAAACAGTAACTATCATAGGGGGAAAAAAGAAATACCCTGAAAATGAAAGGTGACGGTACCTATTAAAATTACAAGGGAAAATGAATATGAATCAAGGCCCCTGAACATTCCTTTAGCTGTCAGAAGGTTAAAAATTCTGCTTTGATGATAAGACAAGAAGTTTTTTCAAATGCAAACTTGCCATAAATGGTACATAGGAGAATGCCATTGTTTCATGCAATTACATTGTTGCCTGGGCAACCATGTACAAAAGTTAATGTAAGTACAGGTTTAAAGCTGAAGTGTCTCCTAAATTGGAATAAAAATCCATTTAATAGTATAGATGATCCACAGGAAAAAAAAAATGACCTGAATAACTATAAAAAGACCTCTTCTTGAGCAGGAGTATAAATTAAAGGTTACCTTCCTCCTTCAGTTTTTAGTCGGTCGTTTTAATAATAATAAAAGCAAAAATCTTCAGGTACTATATGTTAAATAGATATAACCATGAAAATTTAAAGAACATGGATATTATCTTCCTATGAGAAAACTTCAGAGAGATTCATCATGTAAATAACAAAAATTTCAATAGATAGCTGGTTTTATAAGGGCTTTTACAACAGACAAGAAATTATTTTGACCTAGAAAACAGTACTACGGGAAAGTATTTTATTGAAATGTATCCAGAGATTGTTCTTCCAATAATTATATTTAATGCAGAGGAGGGAGGGAGAAAGCCTACATTGTACTGGGCAGTCAGTTTTATTACTGGAATGACTACACTTCTTCCTATCATCAGCCTGTATTTAACGGCAGAATTATGGCCCATTATGTCTATTGCAATGAATTCTCCAGAACAGGGTGGCCAAAGATATATTTGAATGTGGAACTAAAACACGTTGTTGAATTTATTCTTTAGGGTATTTTGCATTCCTGGTCACATGCCAATGTGGAGAAGAGTCCAGAAATCATGAGAGAGAGAAAGAGAGAGGCCATGAAACAGCAAAAGAGCAGAAATAAAGAAAAACAAAGATCACCTTTGTTATACATTCCAATTTTTTAAAATCAAAATATAATCTGCTGAGAACCCTGAGAACCCTGCGTTTACACCCATTTCTAATGACAGCAGCTGCCTCTGACGATGATAAGAAGAGGAGAACTGCCTGTAGAATAAAAGGAATACTTTTCTCAATTTGGAGGGAGGATTAAAAATATTCTGCTTTCTTTACTTTCCAAATACGTGTATTATTTCTGAAAGAAAGATAAACTGTTGTGCAGCCTTTGTCACTACAACCTCAAACAAGGACGTCTCTAGCATTTAGGAGGGACAAAACACAAGAAAACATATCAAAAGGAACAATGCTGTACTACTGGAGACATGGAGTAGCTGACCTAGCAGGTCTTTTCCATCTCTTATTTCTTTGACTCTGTGAGAAATGGTACAAACACATTATAAAGTCCAGCACATATTCACTAAGGCACCAAGGAACTGAAATACATAATAGAACAAAATAATTTTGCCTGTTAGGAAACAGTAACTGTGTTTTGCTGGAAAAGTCAGGTACGAAGAAAAGAGATTCCTGGCTGATGTTGAAAGAAAAACCTCTTTGTGCTAATCCAGTTGGGCATGATTTTCACAAGTGCAGAGCACTTAAAACTCCACTTGAAGTCAATAGAAGCTGCAAGTGCTCAGCACTTCTGAAAATCAAGCCCTTTGGGAACTGGTGAAGAACAAAGAGCAAGGAACTTGTGCCTCAGATAAACTGACTGTCAAAATTTGTAGAGCTGCCATCATCTTCTCATTTAAACATGTTCTTAACACCTTCCTCTGCCTCTGAGTGATAGCTACAAGTCACTCCAATCTGGCACTGGTTAGGCAAGCAGCAAGCTAAGATTTCTGCATTTATGCTAATGCATTTGGTTTAGAATTATCATCTTGCCCGTACAACCCCTCATCTGTCCTTATTTACTTATTTAACATGCCTGTTGTGTTGTTTTCTACCCAGGTTGAAGTTATTAGAATGGATACCTTAATAAAATAGCAATTAGAGGTAATCAGTTTTCTTTTTTTTTTTTTTTAATGCATTATTATGGATCTCTCCAAAGTTGGAAAACCAAAAAATTCATAAATTATTCAGCTTCAGCACAGTGGTTATTAACCTGAGCTTGTAGAAATGCAAAATTATCAAGTTGACGTTACAAACAATGGGTAATTGGAAGGTATCAATCTTTGGGTGTCTGTCAGATTAGAGTAATATATCAAAACAGTTATGAACAGAAAAGAAATTGGACATTGAACAAACCAGTTTCTTAAAAATGCACTGGCCTCTTCAACAATTGTAGTTTGCTCCTGAGGAAATATGAAAACTTAGAACATCATCTCTGTGCAATAAAGAAATGAGATCGTATTGGAATTCTTATGAAGAGGAAGAAATATCTTAGCATGATTCATAAAACAATAATAGTATGAATAATACTTTGCATTGTTTTAGTGCCTTCTATCTCAGAACCTGAAAGTAACTTTATAAAAATTAATGGATTAAGCCTGACAATACACCTTTGTGGTGTACCATTATCTTTGTTTCACAGATAGCAAACTGAAGGCAAACTGATTCTAAACGTCTTGCTAGACTAACACTTTGCAGAAAATGCTGGCCTTCTGTGGAAGCAAGGCAAATTATCAGTTCGTCCATCAGTTTAATCCAGATCATATGAAATTGCTTTTGAACCTGATGGTTGGTGACATTTGAAAGAACTTCAGTCTCAATAAGTGGTAATTTCCTCCTGAAGTCTGGAGGCTAGTGAAGCCAAAGATCCAACAAAGTGTCACTCTGACATCAAGGTCTACATTTTCCAGATCTTTTGTTTGACAACAATGCCTGATAGCAATCACGAACATAAAACTCAACACAAGCCATAGTTTGTTTCCTTTTGCCCCGGCAATCTCATGGAGCACATTCTGGGGAAAGGGGAAGAATTGGGGTTATCATGGTGGGGTTAGTGGACACAGGATACAGATGTACAAGATACCAGGGTTAAAAAGTTCTGCTAACAGAATAACTATATGTGCTTAATTAATATATATAATTTAGTTCAGAACCAGTCCCTTTAGAAAAGAACATCAAATACCTAAGTGCTAAAATACATCTTTCAATATCTATCCTTCATTTTTGCCTAATGACATATGCTTGGATAGCCACCAATCCAGCGTACTTTGGAAAAGATCTTAATCTGTCTGAAATAGAAGAGCTGTTACACTGAGATAAGCTCAAAGACCACAGTTTTACTAAAACATGCTATCTAGAAATTCTTTCTGTAGCAAGGTAAACAGTTCCAGCTAACCATCTTTCTACAGAGTCAAAGGAAATATTTTCAAAGGATACCAGAGCTTCACATACCAAAACGCAAATGAATTTCTCTATGCCTGCTTATATACTTGTGTTTATTGTGACTGGGCTTCTATCACAGTGTCAGTTTAACAGAAGTGAAATTCAAAAAACATCTGAGTCCCTTTGCATAACCGCAATAATACTTCACTTTATGACTGTAGGCATAAATGTCATCACACAGGAATGTGAATAGGTAAGCTCCAAACTGATGAAAACTTTGGCTGGGATGCACATCCTGGGGACAAGCCAGAACTACATGGTTTATTAAGACCCTTGGATTCAGCCAGGACAGATCTTACTGACCACAGCAAATTCTGAGAGTGTACTGTTGTTGGTGTATTATTCATGTACTGTTACATAAAATTAACACAACAATGAGGAAATATTGGCTACAATCCCAGTAAAAAAGCTCTCACCTAATATGAGTGCTATTACTAATGTGTGGAAATAAATTATTTGCTTTACCTTCTTCCTGAAGTGATACAAGAAGTATAATGTGAGTTCCCAAATGTAACCTGGACACTTTTCAACCTTTTATAGATTTTGAAGACTGGTATAAGAGTCATATGGATCCCTTCAAAAGATAAAAGTTTTTTATATATGTGGTATGGAAGACTATGTACTTCATTTCACCTCAGCCGTAGAGGTCTAGTGATAATATATAAATTATTATGCCACCAGGGCTAGGTATCTTTGAAGGATCTTTGTATTTGAAGCTCTCCTAATCTCAGATCTGATTCTCTTTACCTCTTCAAATCAGAAGAGCATGCAGTATGTTAGAGAGCAATGTGGAAGCATAGCTGACGAGTTCCCCATTTACTAACAACTGATGCTAAAAATAAGGAATTTCCAGGACTTCAGAACAGTCCCACGGACAGCTGCCTTCGCTCATGCTCATCCTCTGTATTTGGAAGCAGTTAAGCAGCAGATTGATTTATAGACATGACTTTGGAGTACAGTAAGTTTACACGGGACCAGAAGGTTCAACAAGTTTGGCTCGTTGCATGACGTGATAGCAGCAATAAGAAAGAAGAGAATCTCACCTGCACTTTTGATCCTTCAGCATAAAGGCTCCTAACTCCCAGTTAGCGAACACACCAGCTAAGCATACCGGAGGGAGAGCAGCACAGTGGCAAGACTCTGACAAGCAGATTCGATTTCAATTAGCATTTCAGCTTCAGCTGACAAGTCAGAAAGACGGAGTCAGGGAAACATATATGCGAGACAGCGATACTCTGCGCAGAAACTCAGCAGACAGGGAAATAATGTAAAGGCTTCTTGATTTGCAAATTGGCTCATGCAGCAAAATCAGTTTCCTTATTATTATTTTACAAGACAGAAAATTAAGGGGGGGATATATAATTAGATCAAATTATTTAAATCTCAAAGAAAATGTGAACAGTTCAGCCACTTCTTAAAAACGCTGTAGAACTAACAGGCAGGGGGAGCTCTTCTACTGGTCGGAGGTGAAAGAAAAACCAGAAGGTCCAGGAGCTGCTGCCATCACTGAGAAGAGGCAAAACTGGCCACCTGCTAGTTAAAGGGAATGAGTTAGCTACCAAAAATTTTAAGGCCATGGTATTTCCCGCCAGTTACAAGATGAGTGGATGCAAAAGTGAGGATCTATTACAACTGGCATTTTTGGTGAAGACGAGCTACACTTCAGATCCATTTTCCCTCGTGGTTTTGAAGAAGGGGGACAGATGGTTGGATAATTTATACCATTTGGCATGCGGTTACATTTGGAAAAAAAGAAGAGAAGAGAAAAGAAAGGGAACCGAGAGAGACAGACAGACATGAGCTATACATATCTGAGCAGAGATGCAATCATTTTAGACATAGACTTTCTCAGGCAACACCACCAGTACGTGTCACTAAATATTACAATGGCAATTTTAAATGAAAGATAGGGACTAGTAACTCTTCTGCAAAGAGGGTAGAGTGGACAATATGAACATTAATTTTCTAAACACCCCTATTTGAAGATCTCAGAAAGCTCTTGCATTCATTTGTTTACATTAATATATGATCATACTTTTCTCTTCATATTCTCATTCATCGTAAGATCTAAGCTTTTAGCAGTTTTCTTCCTCCAGAACTCCATCTTTAAGTAAATACTACAATTTTTCTTGTACAGTGATCAAACAGGTCAAGTTCTAGCTAGTACTAGATCATTCTTCAAAGTGATCACATTAAAAAAATTTCAAATGTGATGTTCAATTGCAGTTTCATGAACTTTAGGGCACATAAAAGTGAACTCAGTGGAGTAGTAAAGGCTCCACGTACTCAAACTGAGACATGGAAGAGCTTCTACAGGGCACTACAAAGGAAAACATGGCAAACTGAGGGTCTTTTTCAGCCTGGGTTCCTGAAGAAGCGAGTTTATGTAGAAATCCCCTCTAATCTGTCTGTCTTCTCCACAACACTGTACCCACTAGCCAATTTTAACTAAATTTCTCAAAGACATCTGATTGATACTGCAGTTAGACAGGTTATACAGAGATAGATAAAGGAGATGCGCTCAAACTAGATCCCCAGCTGAGGGAAAACTCACAACCTGAACGTGGTGGTGTCGCTACACACCAAAGCGTCCTAATGAAGCAACGCTGCAGGGAGCCAGCGTGCCTACTCCGCTGCTTCCACATCGATCTGCAAAACAAATCTCAACCTCTAATTTCCTTGAGGCCCCCCTGGCTGGCAGAGGTGTGACACTCACCTCAGCAGCCTCGATTTCCAACCCTGGCACTGCTCAGCAGCTAGCATTTGCTCTCTTTAATGTGTTTCTCAAACAGCCACCTCAGGAAGGTCTTGGAAAAAGCCAAAGCAATCAGAATACGTAAGGAGAACTGTGTCAGATCTAAAGCTGTAAATATTAAAAACCCATCGCATGAATATTGCAAAGCTAAATGCTGCATGTTGGCAGAAAGCCCACAGTTGCCAGTGACCTTCTTCGGGAAGGGAAGGCCGACCTCCAAACAGCCGTACAGGGGTTGCGTGTGTTTGTGTTTATCGTGCATATAAATACACTCCGGTCTGTTGACCAAGTTTGTGGGACATTTACAGTAGTTATTAAACCCGATCTGTATTGTTTCAACCTTTCCAGAGCTCTGCCAGTGTTTGTACAGTAAATGCTCTCATCTACAAAAAAAATGAGGGAAAAAAAATAAAATGAAAGCATGACTATAATGGACACAGAAGCTCTCGCAGCCTCAGTGGTTTCCTAGGCATGGGCAGGTGGTGTACGGGAGAGGTATGAGACCACCATGGGTACTCGGTGCTGCAGCTTCAACAGACTCCGCTTTTTAAAAGTTAAAACAGAAAACAGCAGCTCCGTCCTGGCCACACACAGGCCACTACAGAGGCTAGTACAGCCTCTGCTGCACTTACACCAAAAAATCCTGTTGCAACTTGTTAATGTGGACTGGGAGAGAGATGCAGCACGAGGCAAGCTGAAGAGCAATGATGAACCTTTGGAAAGGCTTAAAAGTAAGTGCTCAGCATTCATAGCTTATGCACCATGACAAGAAAGCCTTACTTTGTTCCTTGAGCTTGGAATTTTGGGTATGAAACCATCTCCTTCAGTATTAAAAACCCAGACAAACCCTGCCACAATGAATCTGAACTTGCTCTGGTGGAACTAAAACCAGAACAAGTGATTTTCACAGGGGGAAAAATATACAAAAGATGGTCTTTTAGTAGAGGAAGAGTTGGTGAACACCTTAGACACATCTCTGGCACTAGAGGTTTTTATTCACTGGGTTTTTAATTTGTTTTCACAGCGGTTTGAACAAATTGAATTTGTTAATTAAAGCGGTAAAATGAAATGCTGAACATTATTGACTAGATGCTAATTACATTAGAAGAGATATCGGGGGAGGGAGGAGTCCTTGTTTTCAATAGCCAGGACAAATCATATTAAGAGAGACAAGTGATCAGTCTGAGCCTAAATTCTGCAGGGAAAAAACTGTTTACATGTTGTGGTTTAATGTTTATCATTCCTGATCTTCAATTGGCAATACCAATAGAAACATGATTACTTCAGCTTGCTATTGTACTTCTTTTCAAATTTCACTCTAGTTTGTAACATTCACTAAGCAGAGGTCATTACCCAATTAAATGCAATGATGCTCACTGTGCTAATCAGGAAGGACATTATTTTAAAGTTGGCCTCATGAAAATGCAAGCAGCTCACATTCCATCTCTGAAAGGCCCTTTGAGTCTTCAAGCTGTAATTTTAGTATTAAAAAAATTCATATCAAGTTGATTGTTTTGTTTCTTCATACTACCTTTCATTTTATGACCTTAATTTCCATATGAGCATATTATTTTCAGTAAAATTTTAATTTTACCCTTCATATATTTGTATGAGAATGGCTGGAACTTGGTACTACTTTATTCAATGTAGTTTAACATTAATCTATACCATAATCCTTCCTGTTAACATCCACGAAACAGTTTATATTATGGGGATAAATAGCCCTAACCCTACGTGCATTATTTGTAAACACCATGCATTCACCATATGACTATGATCACCGTCTTCAGAACAACTCTGCAAAATCCCATTGATGTGGAAATGCCAAGAGATTTTGGTTCCTGAGGTATCTAACTCATATCTGAAAATCCAGCTGAGCCCCTAAATCACTTAATTGATAATTAAAGTTGCACTCTACATACATAAATTTCTTTCGTGACTGAAGCTGTAGATACCAAAATGTGTGAGTCAAAGTAAAATTCCAATTATGCTTTCAGAGTTATATTGACTCTGCAGTACTAACAGGCATAATAAAGATTACTAGGAGCTTTCTGTGTCACTACCATCAGACGATGATTCAGAATACAGAGAGAGAAGATTTGCTGAGTAAGAGGAACCATTTTCAGACTGACAGTCTTCTTCCTCTCCATCTTGCTCATAATCATGTTCCTTTTTTTGAATGCCACTAGGATACTTAGTGATTTACAAAAACAGGAGACTTTTAGAAAGAATGAAGGCATTTCAAAAGACATCAAGTCTCTGCTGCTCGTAAATACACTGTAAACAATAGATGATGCCGCATTATAAAGAAACAAAGAACTATTGTAACACATAGAATCAGTTTTAAAGCTTGCTGGGCAGAGGGAATAAACATTGTTCTTCCTTTAGAGTCACAGCAGAGAAGTGGCAATAAAACAATAAAGAACTGATAAATGCAAATGAAATAAACTGAAGCAACAATTTATATGTCTAAGAAATAAGAGCAGAGCAAAAAGACATAAACTGCAACCATCAGTAACAGCAAAACCAGCTGCAAAGCAAGGCACGACCACCTGCATTAGCTTAAACAATGAGTGCAATAAAGCCCAAAGCACAGGAGGGTGATAAATTAAAGGTTCTCAGCTCTGGCATGTTGAGACTGTCTTAATAGGGACAAAGAGCAAACAAACAAATACTCTTCCTGTTAGCTGTTAAGAGCATGTGCTTTGTCCTCCTTTCCAGTGTGTACAAACAACACACAGAATAGCCTAAATGCCACATTTCTTTTTTATTTCTTTTGGGAAGTTAATTGCCTGACAGCAACACAACCTGGCTGGGCTCAGTATGGTCCCAACATTACGAACACTCACCCCATGTGTAACTATATGCATTCAAGCAGGTTCATTGAATTTGGGTGTTTGCACAATGAACCCTTCAAGCATGGTCAGAGCTAAGGAGTGTGGTGGCCCTGGGAACTGTGCTGCTCCAAAGCTTCCCTAGCCTGGAACAAAGCCAGTCAAATCACTGCACATACATTGGCACTGACTCTGTGGATGTGCAGTTGGTCTAACAAAGTCAATATAGACTTACGATGCATAAATAAGGTGTAAATTGCAGCTGATTTTCACAATGGTTCTAGCTATTTAGAATAGTAGCAGATTCCCCCAAAAACAGTTCAGGCAGTTTGCCTATCGTGCCTTTTGTAGTGGATGCAGAATGTGACTTCATGATACAGAAAATCAGATACAGTACAGGTAGTTGACAATTACAGCATTGGCCGATGGGTTTGTGGAGACTCCTTCGAGTTGCAGATGTACGGCATGAACCTCTGGTAACCCATCTCTTAGGATGACACTAACTTCAGATAGAATCAGGAACTTATTCTCTGCTTATTCCTTTTCAAAGTTCTTACTTAAAGATAGCAGAATAACAATCAAGAGTCTGATCCTTCCTGCCGAACTTCATTCTGCTCTTCCACTGGCAGAACTGAGTCATTTGGGATCTGAAACAAACAAAACCTGGGTCTGGGTATTTCAGGCTTCTATTAGAATTCTTTGCATCAGCCACTATGTCAGAAAGGAATCTTAGATCATGATATATTTAAATATATCTTTGCTATATCTAATAGAATATCTGTTGAAAGACTACTCTCCAAGTTACTTCAGTCCTCTCATACACAACTTCTTCCCTTTGCTAGTTCTAACTCTATATTGATATACACTTGATTTACTCTCTAAACTGTGAGTGATTTGGGTATTTTGTCTGTCTGAGAAGCCTCCTGAACAATTTTCCTTGAGCCTTTTTGAATAAAGCGTGTATAACAAAGTGAAGTTTAAGCTTGAGCCAAATTCTTGGCCAAAGAAATGGAAGAGAGAAAACCCAAGAACTCAAAGTAATACACATGGAAATGCCATACAGAGGAAGTTATTACCACTAACACTTCTGAGCTCCTGCTGTGTTGATGGGGTTTTACAGATACTCACTGTAGGGCTGTCACTCAACAAAAGAATTTAGCTCTATGTTTGCATGAAAGAAGTAATAAATTTGTTACAATCAGTAAGCAAAATCCAAAAGGATTGGACATCTGCCTTGGAATCTGCTTGCTATACAGAAAACAGTTTAATATTGGCAACAAAACAAAACTGAGAAGTGCACAGGCTCTAATTAAAGGAGACGTGCTTAGAAAACAGATATTAAAATAACAGTCCACTAGTTCTGGATTAGAGATGAGAAACTATGAAGATAGACTATAAGTTTTAAGGTGTTGATTTTCTGATCTTGTTGGGCAACCTACTTTTTAAAACTCTGTCGGTACCAGCACAGTACAACACTAACAGTGGTTGAAAGGCCATGGAGGCAATACCTTTCTATAATGCTGTTGATCTCTAACAGTGCCCTTCACTGCTGATCCTTAAGTGCCTGTCAAAAAATTTAACTTCACAAACACTGCATGAAGGTTTGAGCATACACCTTTCCATCAGAAATACACACTAAAGAAAGGAGAGGATTTATGTCCTTCAATATATCTGAGGAAAGCACATAGAACAGATTTACCATTAATTTACTATTCAGGTGTTTTATTGATACCTCCCAGAAATATAAAAATAAATGCCTAATATGGCAAGTTTATGTCTGCACTTTTTTCACCTTTCTCTTTTCAACCAATACCCAAACTGAAAAGTGTGGGTTTGCTTGTGCCAAGAACTTTGCTGTGGGACTGCTCCATTTCATTCACATTCTGGCCCGAAGAAGTAATCCCTGGCACCAGAGGAATATTTGCCTTTTTTTTTTTTTTTTTTACTTCATATGGGCCTTTTATTTTTTCTTCCTTTATTTTTCTTTCTTTGGCTTAAACAATTTAATTCATGTGCTGATTTCTTGAGAGAGAGAATTTCACAATTTCCATGTAATGGAAAATTATTTCTACTTAAACCTTTAAGCATAATTTTGCCATTTACTTCACTGAGCCACTAGACCTCACGACTGTGTTCTGCAGGACACACAGCCGTGACAGTAAGAAAGCTCTGGGCAGCATTACCCTGTGGAGCTGTCTACATTTTGAGAATTGTGTCTGGACTCCAAAGATCAAAACTTTGCTTTCTACCTTGCCTTCCACTTGCATTTCAGAAAAGCAAGCATCACAAGGATTGCTTGTTAAAGAGCACTCCTGGCTCTCAGAAAAGTTTCAGGAGCTATAGCTGGCTCAGAGGAAACTAGAATTAAAAGATGACCTTAGTGACCTCTCTCATGCAGTTCTGTGGCAGCTAGCAATAATCTGTTTCATATTTGGGGAAGTCAATGGAACATCACCAGGAAGAAAAGCTCTAAAAATGAAAATAAAAAGGCAAGGGTATCAATATTAGCACCAAATTTAGACAGCCATTTAAGTTTAAATTTCCACTAATTCCTGAGTGTGGTCAATGAACATGAAGAATTTCAGTACATTTCCTCCAGAACCAATAAAAGCTACAATCAAAAGCAATAAACTAAAACACAGAATATAATTGAAGAAGTAGGAACTGAAAGTCCTTGGTCAGCCTAATGGATATAGCAATCGAAGCAATTTGTGACCCCTTGTTGAGTTCCCTCTGAGCAGTCCCCTACCACACCAGTGGCGAGGCAGTAGACCATAAAGTTTGTCACAGGGCTGTTAGAATCAAGTTAGCAAGGAGGCAAAATGTATCCATGAAAAAATGATCTCCAGATTTGGTATAGGAGCAGAATAAATGTATATTGCAGTTGTTTGGACTAAACCTATTGCATGTTTGCACTTATTCAGATCTGCATCTGTACTGAAGGTGTTGCCAAAGCATTAATATAGAGACATGCACACACAGCAAACATTTTCTCATAACACTTCTCCGGCAAAAGTGCACCTACCTACACAAAACCTAGACTGTATTCTACCTAAAATACCCCAAATTAGACGTGTAAAGCTATGAACCTCCCATACATACTACATGCTGCTATGCAAGATCACCCTAACGCGAGGGCTATCCCAGCACTACAGCAGGTGACACTGTGAACTAAACACTGGCATCCCTAGTACAAGAGGTAATCATTGTATACTCCATTACAAGTAACACTGCACAACTGTTACCAGTAATGATACCCATCACATAACATTGTAGCTGGGTGATTTAAAGGAGAGGAGTCTGGACTTTGAATTTGTTTTGCCATTCACATGCTATGGAGTCTTAGATCCTTTTCAGAGCTGATGTTATGTCAATGCACTCATTACAGTTTAGCTGAGGTCTGTGTATTGTTCTTCATATATATTCACAGCATACAGTAAACTCTAATAGCTCCTTTGGAGCTGTTACACTGTATGCTGTAAATGGTTATTAACAATAGTATTCATTCATTTACATGTAATGGATTCATAATAGCAAAAGTAGAGTGAAAATCTTACGCTGTAATATGAAAAGTAGATACTGCATAAAGGCAGCTTTTTAATACTCAATACTCTGACTGTTTTAATTATTTTTTAAATATCAATAGGTCCTGCTTCAGTAGCTTGTAAAATTACACAAACCAAACCAGCCTTTAAGTCAAAGGAGCACAATGAATAATGTGCACAAAGCCAGAGATCTCCACAGGCCTAATTCTTCCCACAGATCTGCCCATGGCGGGGATGGGAATCCTCTCACGTCAGGATCTCTGCCAGTGCATCGGCACCAGGACTGAAATGATCCCATCCCCTGCAGTGCCCCACACTGACCGTCCATCCTCCAGCTGCTCACAGGTGCTCAGGCACTTGCATTCCATGTGCTAGAAGGTGGAAGAGAAGCAAGAAGAAAACCACCAAACAGAAATTCATATCACTTTCTAAAATCAGCAGGCAGGTGGTATAATCTCAGTCTGTTCACCTTTAATACGGCATCCTTCAGCTACTAAAAATTCTGTGGAAGGGAAATTAAAGATGCCACAAAAGACCAAAATGGCTACGTGGAATTCAGAAATGAAAGCCCACATCTCCCAGAAGTGGTGGCAGAGAGGAACAAATCCTGCTCCCCCCAAACAGGAAAATCCCTAAAAGACCTCCTCAGGGAATGCATTCATTTTCAGCCCCAGTGTACACTACCAGAACCTCATTTTTCTATTGCCTCAAATAAAAATACCAACAAATATGTCAAATAGATCCAATTTAGGATGGACAAAGACACTTCACAGAAAATGTCCGAGGCACCCACTCCCTGCAGACACGGTGGGAAATGTCCAATTAAACCCAACACGTGCGAACTCATTGCTGGCACTGGGAAAGGTGCAGAGAAAAAGCAGCAGCTCTGAGGCCCTTCCCAATAAAGTGAAGAGAAAATGGCCTTTCTTTGCACATTTTTTTAGGGTTTCTTTAAGTTTAAATCCAGCTAAAGCTAAGCAAATGAACAGATTTGAAAATGGAGTTACTAGCAAACCATGAACACGTTATAAAGACTGACTGACACTGCTGTGAAAAAGCAGCTGAGCTTCCAGTGTAGGTTTGTTTTATTTAGCTAAGAGTTTAGTACAGTTGGGAGCATATTTTCCATGGATCTTTTTTTCATAACTTGGGATGATTTCTATAGTGCTTCTCTCAGCACAGTCTGAGATGGAAGAATAACACAAGAATATCAGGTCTCATTATTTCAGCTTAATACTTGGTTTCTTTAGTCATCCAGAAATCTAATGGAAACTGTAAACATCAATACAAATTTAGCTTTCGTTGGTATCCTCTGAATACCACTAATTTAGCCATTAGTTAGATTGCCTCATAACCTAAATGCAATGCTTTTGTTCGCAAGCAACAAGATGAAATAGAAGAGGAAAAACATACATGTATTCATGATAGTCAGAACAAGATATGCAGTTAAAAGGAGTTTTTACCAAAACTCTGAGCAGACTCATATACGGAGCTTGTGTCTAGCATAGCATAAGAAAAGAAATAGAATTGTGAAGTATTCACTGGATAAGCTGTTTTTTTGAAGCTGAGTCCAACACCCAGTAAAATCCACCAGCAGTTATTTATCACAGAATAATAATTTGTTTGAATACTTGAATACGTTATGGTCAACAGTAAAGAGCAAATATTGTTCTTTGTTTTATTGTTTCTTATTTTTAATGGGTTTTACAAAGATACTGATGTAAACCATGTTCTAATTTACCTGTATTTTACAGATGTTGTTTTTGAGCTTACACTAAAGGTCAACAGGGCCATTTGTATCACTGGCAAGGGCGTTCAAACAAATCTTACAAATCAGTAATATTTTGGAAAACAGAATCAAGAAAATTATAGCTGTAACGCCTTTTGCCTGCTATTAAACAACTCTTCCAATGTATTTTATATCTGTAACTATTTAATATAATTAGCTGCATGGCAATGACATTTTTTATAGCACTGGAGATCAAAAGCTAATATGTTAACCCTCAGGACCCAATCTTTGTGAGGTGAGAGTTTGCTCATTATATTCAAATTAGTGGAGATACAACAGCATAGGCAGTTATACAGCTTATCTTTTCTGCAAATATATGTAGACCACTCTAAAATTATTTGCTTTTTTTTCTTGCTATAAATAACTGGAAAGATAGACTTCTGGTTCATGCTAAAACTGAATCTTAAACTGTGAATATCACAGAAGAAACCAGTTGTTCTTTTAGATCTGAATGAAAATGTTTACTTCTATAGCATAACTATCTCTTTGTTCATACGAATGAAAAATAAAGCTTAATGTATTCCGAGCTTCATCGCTATTAGCAACAGACAAGCCTGCTTTGCCTCAGATCGCAACTGATTAAAAATAATATTCAATTCTAACTATCAAGATTGTTCGCAATCACAAGAGCTACTATATTGCAGGCATATTCAAAACTTCACAGACTGAGGGCAAGGAAGGAGGTTAGCAAATCTTAGTGTGAAAACAATTTGTATGATCGGCATAGCGCATTAATCTACAGTGAAAACAAAGTCATTTCTTCTGCATTCCTAGTTTCTATTTTCATGTTAAACTATGTTCTGAGTGGTGCCAATTACTAACGTGATAGTTACAGACTTGATTATCTCCCTGATTTTAGAGAGTCCTGTTCCATTGATAAGAATCTCTGGTATAAAGTCTGTATCACATAATGCTGCTCCATCGCCTGATATTGAGTTAAAAGGACCATAAATCCTGCTTGGCAACCTGGTCCACTGGAATAATGGAGAGTGCTTGGCAGCAGTGGCTGAGCTGTAATTCAAGCTCATCTCCTCAGACAACTGGAGAGGGACACACATGGCCGCAGAACTCATTTCGGAGTCTGAAAGCCATTAAACATCTTTTGCTGGCTTCTACATGAAGAAGTGTGATGCCAGAACCTCAGTGCCAAGGGATACCCAATGGGAAGGCATATGGTCTGCTTTCACTTGTGCTGAAGAGTTCATTCTTTTTATTTAAAGAAATAATGAAATGCATGCTTCTTTTTTTATCAACAGCCTGCCTGTTTTAAAGAAGGAATATTGATACATGATCAAATCAAATACGGTATTATAGCCTCCTTCACACTGTGCATTGGTTGTACCTACAAGTTGTGGGACATTCAAAGAAGGAGGGGAAAAATCCCAGGAGTCCCAAGAGGCAGTCCAGCTGATTTGCATGTTCCTCCAAGAGTGCCTGGAAAGGTGCAAGAGGCATCACTCATCTATGTTCTACCAGTCACATGGTAAATCACACTGTGGACGCTATCTGTCCACGGGAGAAGTAATGCTGCTTCTGATGTATAGCAAGCATGGAAGATTCACTCTCTGGCAGAAATGAAAGCTTGTAAAAGCAATCAATTCTTCCCCTTGTGTAATCAGCCCTTACATAATCTAGTCTCACATCAAACCCCTCATTTTAGCACGCAACTGAAATCTACAAAATTAATGTCAATATTATTAAAGTTGTCAGTGCAGCATGTAAGAACTGTGTGCAGAAAACCTAGAGCTGGTTTAGAGCAACTGGAACAGCAAAAGGTGATTGTGAGTCTTTATTTCATCCTAAAGAGAAAAGGAAATTTTAGTCACTGTACGATTCACAGGCTGGCTTTGATATCAACACTAAATATAACCAGCAGCCAGCAACAAGGAACAGAAAGAGCAGGTACAAAGAAATGAAGGAAATCAGTGAGAAGAACCTGGAATGGGGTTAGAATTCTTCGGATCTTATACCAAGCCTATTTGTACAGAAAAAGGAGTGGAGGTGGTGCTGCTGTATAAGCAGACCAATGCTCAAGCCTTTTAGATCTGCTACTCTTACAGCTCATTTAAAGCCTTGGCTATGTTTGTTGAATCAATACTCAGGCAGCTGTTTTGATAATTTCACTCTGATGGTATTTCTCCTTGAAGGACAGACAAAGGGGAAAAAGCAATCATCTCAACAAAGTCCAAAGTCCTCAAAGGTTTCCAGGACAGAAACAAACTGAAACATCAGGTACCAACTTGCTGAGATCAACACCATGAAACCCAACAGCTAGTGGTCTTGTGCAACTTTAGGTGACTGAATGTGAGAGAATGAACGTGGCAAGATTAAAAAAGTTGCATTTGTAACAAAAATGTAAACCAATTTACATATATCAATTCCTTGTTATAAAATACGAGTTAATCTTTAAATACCTACATTGGCAACTCTACAAAAATCTGACTTCTAAATAGATCCAATGCAAACTGGATGCAAACCAAATCTGAAATGCTACGACATACTTATTCCTTCTTCCCCTAACCTTTTAGCCATTTAGGAAATGGAAATTTCACAATCAAATGATTGCATAAAAAACAAGTTTCATAAAAGAGTTAAAAACCAAGTCAGATAAATGAAAGCAGGTACTACACCTCCTAGAGTAAACACACTAATGGAGGTCTAATTAATCCATTAAGACAGAGGCTACAACAAGACAATGAAACTGAACATAGAAACATCAATTTTATAACTCACTGTGCTATAATTATTCTCTGGCTCAGTGAATGCACATACCCTTTCAGAAACCTACAGTGCCTTTCATCTTACATAAAGGATTAAATCTTTAACTAACCCACACACAGGAAATACAGCTTTCTGTAACGTTCCCACATTACTCTCTGCACACAGCTAGATATTGTTCATTTATAGTAAAATCTGACTGTTTGCAACATCTGAGGAATTTTGTCTGAATGTTTTTTTCAGGCATCTGTACGTATCTCTGCCCTGATTACATCTTCCACAACTACACGTCCAAGAGTATAATGCTCTTCTGAGCAGCAAACTAAGCTATTCATGGAGGAAAGTTGGGAAGAATTCAAAGATCTTTAGCATGAATGTTAATCATTCTGCCGAGTTGGAGGATAAAGGCATTTCCTTTTTAAAACCAGGAATGACCCCTTGTAAATAATACAGCACAATTTTTAGGATAAGTGATCTAAACATATTTTTCAAGCAACACTCATCCAATTAAAATCACACACAAAAAACCCAATACAAATCAAAATACAGTGATTCAAGAGCTTCACTCGTATATTCTACAATTCCTGAATGCAAAACAATGTGTGATTACATGGCAGATCTCAATAATATTCTTTTCTATCTCCATGCATAGGACACCTAGTGATATTGAGAGGAATTTGTATACATAGGGAGACTGAATCCAAATTAATCATGTAGAACTTTGAACAAGATTGTTCCTGTAAATTATTTGTGAGGTTTACTTGGTAAACCATTAGTCATTTTTGTCCTCAAGTCTTTGTGCTTTCAAACACAATCACTAGTTTGTGCAGAATATATTGCTAATTGTGTTATATTTGTATATGAAAATACTGTTTTACAATACTTTGCCGTAACAACACCGCACATACATCTGGTAAACTTGCTGATAACACTCAAAGAGAGAACGCTTAAAGTTCATTCTGCATTATAATATCTCTGTAGAGCTGAATAACAACAATAAGCAGAAAGTCATTCAAAGGTTTTCCTGCAAAACACAAGGTTAGTAACCAACAGTCAACTTCATTTTCTTTTATCCCTATCAAAAGTAAATCATTGCCACGCTATTTGTTTGCCTTGAAGCTACAGAAACTAGGCACTGCCTCCCTCTGCTCTGTCATTCCTGGTCCTATCCTTTCAGTTGGTGAAAGTGCCAGTTTAGTGCTATCAAATGCAAAGAATCAATATGCTGGCAGACACAAAGTAGCACGTTGAGCCATCAGACCATAACAGACTGAAAGCCGTTTTTTTTTTTTTCCCTTTTTGTTTTTGTGCCGTTTTTTCCCTACTGTCTTATCCGGAGTCGCTGGATAGAAGCCATCTATCAATCAAGCAAAGTCTCAACAAGGTTTATTACTCAGCTGCTCAAAACAGGGAATAAAGATCAGGCCTCATTATTATCACGGAATATGCTAAACTCTGCTTTATTTTGCAGTGATCCTTTTTCTTTGCCACATTAACTTAATGACATAATTTTAATTGACCCACAGGGCTACAGACTTACTGAGAAATGTAGCTGAAGCTTTCTATTTATGAAAGGTCCCTGAACGACTTGGAAGAAAATTTGCGATGCCAGTAATATCGCTGATAAGCAATTTATTTACCTTACTTGATTCTGTTTGTACATGTGCCTGCAGGAACCGATGGCCACAGACCATTTCAGTGAATTCTTGGAAATGTCTTCTCCACAGCAATCAAAATTTATGATTCCCTCCATCCCAATGCAAAGCAGAATGTCTTCCAAAACTGTTCTTCAATGTCTGGTTCTTGCAGCAGAGAAAACTGAGTACTTTTGTGCTTTCCAACTTCAGTAGAACTAATCCTGAAATATGAGTTAGCCATATATTTATGTACATCCAGTGGACGTAGGCCACAGAGAGAAGATGATTTGCAGAGATGTGGGTCTCATGTGAGCCAGACACCACCTCCACACTGGATTCATCTGTCCTCATCTGTAATGAAGCTGATCATCTGAAGGATGAGTCAGGCTGGTATAACGCTGGTGTACAGTAATAGCTTTCTTTACTGCTGCATAAGGGACAGGAGCTGGCTCTATTTTCTTCCCCCTTAAAAACTGAAGTTTTAAAATTAGGCAATCTCATTGTAATTTTATCATAATTAAAGACTGAGGCATACAGTGACAGCAATGCTCTCTGAAGTCACAGAGTTTCATTCCAGGATTTCTTAGTATCCTGTAATTAACACAATGAAGAACCTTGAAATTCACTTAGCAATTAGCAGTGATGAACAAAAATGAGTTGCCTTTAAGGCACTTAGGCCATATTCACACATCCTATTTTAAGAACCAAGCTGCTTAATTTCCACACCTGCAAACTAGGCTCCTGGAAGGATGATTCAGACAGCTTAAGTTAGGACTGAAAGTTTTTTATATCCAGGAACACACCGGCATAATTTGGATTCAAGCACACACATTACTTCTTAGGAAACTGCTTTCCTCCCTGTTGCTAGTCCCAGTGAGTGGCACCCTGGTCTCTTATTCTAAATCTGATATATGCCACATATAAAGGCTTTAAATCCCAGGTCAAATAGCAAGAGAAACCAGCTAAAGGCCAGCTTTGCATGTTGCAGCTGCTGTCCAGAAGGATTTCCAGGATGTGTCAGTATTATATATAAAATGCCCTGTACTTCAGGAGGCTTGTCAATAATTCTCGATTTGAGAAAGCAGGAGAAGCAGGTAACCGTAAAATGATGCTTTGCATATTCAACTATTTGATAAGCTCTGCAACTGAAATTTAATGGTACTCTACAAATGCCAGGATTGTTTCTCTTTTAAAAACGAAAAGATTAAAAATCAATATATATTGCATTATCTCTCCCCCGTGCCACCAAGGAAGATGCCAACCAATATTCCTCATAGAAAAAAAACTCTTTCTTCACCTCATATCTGCAGTTTACCCCTGCTCACGATAGCAAATATCTGTGATTAAGCATATAATCCAATTTCTTTGATGTGATGTATTAGTGACCAAAGAATTTAACTATATTTTATTTTGCATTTTGAATCTATGTTTAAATAGATGAAATTGATAAGAGACGTTATTTTAACCCCATTGTGTTTTGATTTTGTTTTATTTTGTGAATGCTGGGAAGGTGTTTTCTTCCACATGCTTCTAGAAGCCAAGAACACTGAGGGCAAGGGCTAGTTCCTTCCTAGGATTCACACGTGAGACTCCCACTGAGTGCAGCAGCAGTCAGCCAAGGGCAAGCAATGGGAAATACAAGGCCACTGGAATGTCTTCAGCTTTGTAAAACTCGGCAGGTTCTAGGTGTTTCAGTGATTGATACATATATTTATGATGTGCTGTCTCAATATTAGTAGATACAAAAATATTAATGACAGACTGTGCTAACCTCCCTTTTAATTTTTTGAGAAATGCTTATCATATGGAAGCCTTACAAAAAAGTATTTTTAGATAAATCTGTACTCTATAAGAAAGTTAGCTATATTTTTTTCTCTTTCCATGAAATAAGAAGACCAATTAACTTTTTGTTAATTCCAGTTTATGAGAAAGCAGTTATTTTTTTGTGATTACCTTTCTCAAAAGAAAAAAGCTTACCAATTTTTTAAATTATTTTATTAAATCATTAAGAAAATATGAATGCTCTAATATTCACCCAAAGAAGTTCACAGAACAGTTTTGGTTTGTACTGGTAATTGTGAGCAACAGTGGGTGAAGGCTGACAGGATAGTTCCATGGCAGCCTGTGAAAGGATGCGACTGTAGTTTACTGCTGATACCAAATACTTAAAACATATCCTGTTCAATAATACATGCTTTATCACCCTGTCTTACTTTAAATTGAAAAGTTTTACAAAGACTGCAACTGACATGCGTCATTTATTTCCACTTGAGCCAATTAAAAAGTGATGATTGGAAAAGCACTCTCATTAAATGATTTACATTTGGACTACAAAGCTGGGCAAATCTGGAGTTCTGCGATAACCTCATTTCAGTATTTTTAAGGGACTGGTAGAGAGAAGTGAAAAAATACCAAACAGATTAGGGCATTATCTATCCATTTAAGAAAGAGAAAGAAACACTCAGCTCTTGAATGATTTGGCCAGTAATGTATTTGTGCGCACCCATTTTTTCCCTTATTATTATAAAGCAATGACTTGCACCTATAATGCTTTTTCCATGTAAATATTCAAGCACTTTACTCAGTGATGGTTCAGTCTCATTTCAGTAAACTAGCTGCCACTCACCTCCTTAAAGGCAGGAGACAATAGGTAGGAGGAACCTTACTTTAAAGGTAAACATATTCACATCTTTTGTGGGCCTGGACCCAGTGGTCCAGTATTGCTGACTGTTGGTAAAAGGGAATTTTGTCGTTGACTTCAGTGGGAAGAGAAGTGGACCACTGGGCTACAAACCACTCTCCCAGAATTGTAATGAAACAGGGACACAAGACACTCTTCGATCAGAGTGCATTACTACCAATTACTACCTACTAGTGGAAGAACTGTCAGTTGGCATTCAAAAAGAAATTTCCAAGTAGAAATCTAAGAGATAGTATTAAGTAGAAGATGGTTATCAAAAGTTTAGCTGATATCAGTAGATTTCAAGTTAACTGATTCAGATACACGGAATTACAGGAGAACAGTAAATTACCTGTTGCATCTGGATATGCCAGAGTATATTAGAGCATATTTCAGCTTTAGCCAAGAAATTCATGAAGACTTCGTGGATGAAGAATGGGTCTGAGAAAGAACTTAGTCTTTATACTATCTTCCTTTGTGACCATGGGAAAGGCATTCATCTTATTTACTCCATCTTTAAAATCAGGCTAAATATATATTATTCGTCTTCAAGCAGGGCTGAGTTATTGATGACAATGGCTCTGTAACTGTTCACCATTATTTATTATCAGCAGTGAAAGCTTTGCAATAGATCAGATAATAGAACAAAATCTAATCATTTCTGTTTATCAGTGAGTCAAGCTAAACTGAACTTGATTTTGTTGTAACAGAACTAACATGTCTGTGGTTTCCTTCTCTTTCTCTCTTTGATAATCCAATGGCTGCACCCTCCTACACTTAGAAAAGCTACTGAGAAAAAGAATGAGCAGCAAGTTTGCCATGGAAATCTACTGGAGTTCCAGCGTCTTTTGAGATGAAATTTCTTTCACATACTGCAAAATATTTTGAAAGCTGAAAGAAATAGCTAATCAGCCTGGTACCTTTTAAACATCATTCTTATTCCAAGAACAGTGACTTCATGGTGTTAAAACCCATATAATCCATCTGCAACCTGTTTACAGTGAACCAGAGATAAATCACATTGACATCAGCAAAACCTTAATGCCATGCTTTGCAATTTGCAGGGGCAACTGATGCAAGTCCTGAAAGGAACCGGGGAATTAACAGTTAGAAGGAAACATGGAAGACTTGTGCCCAGTTACCAGTCAGAGTGCCAGACATCTCCAGGCCAGAGTATTTTACCTTATGTTCTAGAAACTTGAGGTAAAAGTGTCAAAATTTCACATTTCACAAGGCTTTTAAATAACATGCCATTCACTTTCTGAGGTAGGAAGCTCATTGAAGAGAGTGCATTACTGCAGAACTCAGGCACACAAATATTTCTGAGCTAACATGTTCTTGTTTAACGGAAAATAGATTGGCATCATCAAATCATGTGCTATTCTTTATCGTGGATCTCCCATTGAAATCAGTGCAAGTCCCTTCTCATTTCCCTTCAACACAGGGTCTAAACTGTTGCTACTAACTTGTATCTACATAAATTACACAGAGGAAGCAGAAGGTTGAAGCAAGAGTGTGAAAGATCTCAACTGTTTGTTACAATTTCATATACACACTGATAGTAATGTGAAGAATTTATATTCACATAAAATTGATGCTTAGAGCTTTTAAACAGTTATTGTTTGCCAACACGGTTTGTATTTTTTCACTTGCCCTAGTTATAATCAAAATAGCCCATGGGTCTTCAGAGATAGGTAAGATACACAAAGTGAAGGCTACTGAAGAAATACTGTTATTTGACATATTACAGTATTTATGAAAGCTAAGAAAAAATAAATAATTTTGCTCTTGTTGGATGAATGTCACTAACAGAAGCATAACTCACATCATCTTGGTTACCTACACAAATGATTAATTAAAAGAAAAATAGTTAATCAAGATAAACTTCCACACCTAGCTAACAGAGAATGGAAAGTTTATCATGTCTAAATATGTTTCTCATACATTTACTGCAAATTAGTTTCTGAAAGTGAATTTCAAGGTCTACTGACTCTGAGGTTCACTAATTCAGTTTTCATTAAGTTTTCACAAATGATCTACTGTAGCATTATTCTTTTATAGTGGTGCAGATTTAAGGCCCGCTATGGAAAGCAATTATACTGTCAGAAAAGTGTGTTTTGACTTGTTAAAATATTGAAAGGTTTCATAAAACTATTTATTTTGGTGTTCATTGGGAGTGCATACTGACAGTCTCATGGAAGAAAGCATTTTTCTGCGGTGTACCTCAGCCTCTTCTCATCATACCTTCTTGTTGAAAACTTGAGACAACCTTGCTTAACAGATACTTTAAAAACCTCTGTAGGCAATAATTACAAGGTACTTTGTGATTCTGCCCTGCAACTGGCCAGCTGAATTTGTTTTGCTAGGTCTGTATTATAGTGATGATGCATGTGTTAGTTAAAAGTATAATAATTTTGTTTTAATAAATACTGAAGATGTTTAAAAGGAAAACTAGATATTTAGCAGTCTGATGAGTTACACGACTCATGTCAAGAAACAATTTTGTCCAAATTTTGTGGATCGCTGGTTTCAACTGCATTGCATTAACTTTTTCCGATTACCTCATTATCTCCCAGAGTGTTATTTTTATATCCTATTTGAGCACTATTCATCTAAAATAACTATGACTCACAGAGTAACCATAATGCTGTCTTGTGGTAAAGGATGGAGGAAAGCTTAAAATATGAGCAAAGGATTTACCCTTCAATTGTTACATGGCACCTAGGAATAAATTCAGCTGTTTTCCTCTTGACTTCCTTTTCAGAGCAAGTGACTAAGAAGTATTTGAGGAATGGACAAAAAGGGGGTCATGATTGATTCAATTTGACTCTTGATCTTGCTACACAAAAGCCATTGTAGGAGATACAAGAGGAAGAAGGGATGAAATTGCTACTTAGAATAGAGCTACCTCTAGAAGACAATGCTTATACTGGTGTCAGCAACAAAGTTCTTCTCGCCTCTAAAAAAATAATATATAATTTCTTTTTTATCCATTCCAATTAGGTTAATTCAATTGTTGTGCATATTCATCATGAAAAATGAGAATTCCCAAACCTAACAGTTTTTCCTTTGGAGAGGGACTTTTTACAAGGGTGTGTAGTGATAGCACAAGGGGGAACGGCTCTAAACTAAAAGAGGGCAGATTTAGATTAGATATCAGGAAGAAATTCTTCACCATGAGGGTGGTGAAACACTGGCACAGGTTGTCCAGAGAATTTGTGGATGCCCCCTCCCTGAAAGTGTTCAAGGCCAGGTTGGATGGAGCTCTGAGCAACCTGGTCTAGTGGAAGATGTCCCTGCTCGTGGCAGGGGGGTTGGAACCAGATGATCTT
>Ga0065711_1028905_pt1 | contig 38609 bp, 20 predicted proteins | sample Hoacrofraction12_FD_59098 | JGI IMG/M metagenome (GOLD analysis project Ga0065711, IMG submission 59098) | Hoatzin crop microbial communities from Cojedes, Venezuela - Epithelial fraction 12 v2 (version 2) | ecosystem: Host-associated > Birds > Digestive system > Esophagus > Crop | place...
AACCGGGGAGCCCAGAACTGGACAGAGTACTCCAGATGAGGCCTCACTAGGGCAGTGTAGAGGGGAAGGAGAACCTCCCTCGACCTGCTGACCACACTCTTCCTAATGCACCCCAGGATGCCATTGGCCTTCTTGGCAGCCAGGGCACACTGCTGGCTCATGGTGAATCTGTCATCCACCAGGACACCCAGGTCCCTCTCCACAGAGCTGCTCTCCAGCAGGTCCACCTCAAGCCTGTACTGGTGCATGGGGTTGTTCCTCCCCAGGTGCAGGACCCCGTGCTTTCCCTTGTTGGACTTCATCAGGTTCCTCTCTGCCCAACTTTTCAGCCTGTCCAGGTCACACTGAATGGCAGCACAGCCTTCTGGTGTGCCAGCCACTTCTCCCAGTTTTGTGTCATCAGCAAACTTGCTGAGAGTACGCTCTAACTCTTCATCCACATCACTGATGAAAAAGTTGAATAAGACTAAGTTTCACAGCAGGAATTCCTGACCTGTTATAAAGGAATTGGTTTTGCTACCCAAGGATAACTAAAGGTATGTCACTCTGATGCAAGTTCCTCACTCACATATGTCCTTGTTGAAAATCCTCCCATGTGCACTAACCTTAAGCTTTAGATATGTAACCTTCAAATAAGTGAATACATATCTACTGAGATCCAAATGCTCTCTTATCCTGTGTGAACAAAATGAGTCATTTTGCTTCTCTTCCAGTGCAATGTATCATCCTAATAGTGTGCTTTAGCTTCTCCTCTCATGAGAATAAGGTTTCACAAGTCTGCTTGGCTTCTAATACGCTACAGGTTTTACTGCTTGACCCATGTGCTTGTTGTACTGGGTCTGGCTGAGATGGAGTTAATTTTCCTCACAGCAGCCCTCCTAATGCTGTGCTTTGTATTGGTAACTGGAAAGGTGCTGGTAACACAGCAGTGTTTTGGCTACTGCTGATCAGTGCTTGCATAGCATCACGGCTGTCTCCAACATTCCTCCGTCACCAGTAGACTGAGGGGTGGGCAAGATCTTGGGAGGGGACACAGCCAGGACAAATGATGCAAAACTGACCAAGGGGGTATTCTATACCATGTGATGTCTGCTCAGCAACAAAGACTAGTAGAGAGGAGGAGGAAGAAGTGGGGGCATTTGTTATTTATGATGTTTGTCTTCTGGAGAAACCGCTACGTGTACTGAAGCCCTTATTCCCGTGAAGTGGCCAGGCATAACTTGCTGATGGGAAGTAGAGAATAAATCTTCTGTTATCCTTTCCTTCTACATGTGGCCTTTGCCTTTTACTTTTTCTTTATTAAACTGCCTTTATCTTGACCCATAAGGGGGCTTTTTTCCACCTTATTTCCCCCTCTCCCTGCCCAGTGGAGGGGAGGGATAGAGCAGCTTAGTGATCATCTGACATGCAGCCAAGGTCAACGCACCACACTTGTCCGTAACAGCAATGAAAAGCTGGCATGACCTGTTCTATTAGTAGCAACAGTCTCTGAGACAGTAGGATATTTTAGAATATAAATTTGGATAGCAACAAAATTATGTTTGCCAGTGAGGTTTCAGAAATAGTTAAATCCTCATTTGTAAATTGTAAGTTGTGGAATAATTCTCTCTCAAATTCAAATATAGAAAAGACATGATAGACCTTGCTAAATGATCCAAAAACTGCATATTACTCTCAAACTATCTAGATTACTGTCTTGATTCATTATAATAGCAGTTCCTGTTCACACTAGTAAGTTTGAGATTCATTCCTACTATAGTAGCACATCTGTTCTAAATCACATTGCTCAGAGGTTTATGGCTTAGTCACTTAAAGGTGGCCTTCAGCCAAAAAATGTCTTATAGAGACTGTTTACCTTTGTGTAGAGACACAGACATAGCTTTATCTTTTCTGGTTTTCCAGTTACAGAGGGAAATAATAAAAGTGCAGTAATGTGTTTAGGAGCAGTGTAACAACAGCTCTACATAACTGGTGTCAGCAGTGAAAAAAACTGAGGCTTTGTCCTTTGAGGAAAAACTTTGCAATGAACGGTTGTGGGTTTGGAGATGAAAATGCTCTTCTGCAGGGTATTCTTCCTGTCGCCATTAAGAATGCCTTGTCTGCTTCATTGTGCGTTGGGGTTAACTAAGCCAGCCTTCCTGCAGAACATTAAACATCACCATATTGTTTTAGGTCAAGGGCTGGATTCTTGGGAAAAGGGAAGGGAAGTAATCAGCATTGAGGAGACGATGTGCAAAGGGGACATTAAAATTATTTTGTGTTTTATGATTCTGAACATGTTCAGTATTGACACACTGAGAAAACCTGGATCCTTCTTCCCTCTCTTGTTCAGTTTCAGAGTGTTAATCTCTGTTCATCTGCTTGTCTTTTAATTGTTCCTTTAAGGTGGAGAATACCTTTGTAATGTGTCTAGGAAACATGAAATTCAATGAGCTCTGTTCTTTCATTTGACCTGTGTCAATATGAAATGTAGTTACTGAAAAAAACACAAGAGATGTGTATTGCTCTGGCTGTGTTGTTTAGAACAGCAATATACTGACAGCATGAAATAGAAACTGTTAGCCATAACCTCCTCAGGGATCCCCTTGTACATAGGTGTTGCAGGTTGAGCTGTTTTGGGGGCAGGCAGGACAATGGGGTTCCTTTTTCTTTTTTTCTATCTTCCCGTAGGTGATGAACACTTGCTGTGCATAATCTGAATCATTTCACACCATTTGGCAATCTAACAGAATAGTAAAGAGAGGAGTTGCACAGGTTATTGTCAGCAACCCCATTTGCTGGTCAGGAGTGAGAGTAGTGGAGAATTTCTTCACACCTGTAACATTCAACCAGATTTCTGGTGTGCTTGTATACTGGTTTGCTTTGCTAGCACAATGTGCTCCTTTGCTTCAAGAACTCCTTGTGATACCTCTAGCTCCCAGGATGAAGATCCTTCCAAACTTTAGTTCATCCCATACTCTCAAGAGAAAGATGAAAAAATTCTTCAGTTTGAGGTAAAGTTCCTGTAATATGACTGCATGTTTCCTACTCTTTTTCTGCATTTGACCTTCTTCAAATTTTGGACAAATCTATTTTCCACTGCCTTCTCCTTTTGTTTCTTTTTGATGTTGGTGATATGTTACATTGGATCTCAAATGACCCGTTTTGTGCTACGGTTTTGTTTGGAACTGTACCTTCTATTTAACTTCTTAAAGGGTAAAGTAGGACTTTTCAAAAAGTATGATAGGATATAGTTAAGTTATTTCTTATGATTCTCAGGTGAATTGAACACCTGGTTGGCATTAGTGCATTTGAAACCTGCCTTTATTCAAATTGTTTAACAAGGGGATGAGGCTTTGATTATGTACAGAAAATTTTTTTTTTCCAGTGTACATGAAGTATCTCGAAACCACTCAGGAGAAGCCTACTAAATGATATTTTCTTTCTGAAAGCCTTTTCTTTTCTAGCTGAATCCCATTATTACTATTAACAAACTATTAAGTGTTCTGTGACACGAAATATAACTGGTTGTTGACTATTTATGCCAGTATGATATAATACTCTGGTCACTCATGTTACAGTATAATGAAAAAGCCACATAAATATTTATATGGAACTGAATTTAATAAATACAGTATAGCATAACATATATTTTACTTTATTAGTCTCAAGGTGAGCTGAAACTATATTGACAGCACAATTTAGCACTTATAATATGCTTTTATTAAAGCACACTCAGTAATGAAACTTTCTGAAATTCATCACTTTTATTTGTATGTTTTTAATCACCTTCAGGGACAGTTGATACCATGCATCATTCTGAAATACTGAAGCCTATTACTATTATTTTCATTCTGCTGGGCACTATTCAACCATGCTGTACATAGCATGCCTTTTAAATTATTCTCTTCTGATCCTAGAGACAGAAGGAGACTACAATAATACAACTTTTTTCCAAATAAAGTTTTCCCATGAGATTTAATTACTCCAGAACATAGAGCTGCAGTTATGACAGGGTGCACACGTAAGTACCTGATGCTGAAACTTGTATGGCTGAGTTAGCCATTTGCTGTACTGTCACTGCCCAGGTCAGCAGAGCTTCCAAATAGAGCTTTTGCCCTGTCTCATAGAAAAATGGATGCTGATAGGATCGTCTTCCCCATCTGCAGTAGCATGAATTTGTTCACCTTGGGTGTGTAAGCACAGGTCTTCCTCCGGAATGCTAGTACTGAGGTGTCCACTGGTGCCTGGGAGAGGGGTATCTCATATAAATTCCAGAAGGTATGTCAGGGAAAAATACTGTGTTTTAATTTTATGATACAGTTTTGGTTCACAACAAATGGACCAAGCTCAGGAGGATTCGGTTTGTAGGATCAGTGCAGATTTCCCTTTTTATTTTCCTTTCCTCTTACCTAGCACCAGAGCGAATTATAAGGGTTATATAATTACAGTAAGCAGGATGGTATCTCCTTAGTAGCTTTTGTCTTGTTTCAGAAACATACCACAGTAGTGACAGAGAGGATGGCTTTGCTTGTTTTCCATCTACCAGAAATCACTCACTCCAGCATACTCAGATGGTCTCTTCAAAGAATCTGTGCTTATAGGCAAAAAGGACAGTTATTTGTGATTCTACAGAAATTGCTAAGTATGGACCCTCAGTGATACTGCTGTAGCTGAACGCAGACTTCTGGCTTCACAAAACAAAACTGTTGCTAGAAATATTCAAAAGCAAACAACCATTTACTGCTAACAAGAAATAAGTAAAGGTTGGGGTATAACAGCATAGCAGGATTTTCTTGGATTTAAAGATCTTGGTTAAAATTTCTGGACTCAGACAGCACCAGTGAGAGATGTATGCCCATTAAATACCAGGGTCCACATGCCAGATTTTTCCCATGTGTTCTGAATAAAAGATACATGTGGCAACAGCAGTGCTGTACGGCAGGGTGAGGGTGGAAGCAATGATAATATTATTGTGCAGAAATTAGAAGTGAACTGAAACTGTAAGAGTCCAACGTGGAGTTCCTGGCTTTGTTCCTGTTCCACAAACAGCTACCCATCCAAATGACAGATTCTGCTTCTTGGAAGTCAGAGTAGTACCAGTGAAATTACTGGCAAGAAAACAGAGTAAGAAAACACCAAAGCAAACTGTGGTTTACTTAGTGTAAATTTGAGATTGTAATGAGGTGGGTGACAGATCTGTGCTGCAGTCTTGATGAAATTATTTGCCTTGTAATTAATATAAGCATTAGATTTTTTTCACAACTTTAGAATGAAGTTTTAACACACAAAAAAAGAAATTATTTTGAGTGAAGTGCTTTACTAACAGAAATTGTGAAACATGTCTGCAGGCAGTTCTCTCTGCTATTCAGGCCTTGGCAGAAGATCACTCACATCCAATTATATGGTGAGATTTTGGCATGCAATATAGGAGATTTTTAAAAAGTCAGAAATATTTTCGCTTGAGATATAAAAATACTAGAGTTTTTCATCATAAAAGGTAAATAAATAATTCTGGATATAGATGTCTAGGCATTCTGAATCTGCATATTGAGACTTCATCACTGAGGCTAGAGACTGAAGCAGTTGTGAGAAATCTTAGCTCCTTCGAAGTACCACAGATCTAACAGTTGGCATGGTAGACAGTGTATATTCAAAATCTGGAAAACATCTGACAGCACGTCATCTAAGCTATAATAGCTAAACTGACAATAATTGTTATTCACATAGTTTACGGTGTGCCTACGTAAGTTAAGACTATACTATTCCAAGACTGTGAATAAGACAGATATTTTAAAATATTAAGGTACCACTAACATATGCACCAAAAATGGATTCAAACACAGTGTTGCTGGTTTCACCTAAAAAGGCAAGCCAAAAACTGGTAAAAATGGCCATAGTAAAGATTGCATCCTTGAGCTTACATCAAACTCTTGTCCTTTCAAGGAGCTATTCTTGTTTGTACTTTATTTTGATCTGGCTAACACAAGTTAAAAACCTTTGACTTCAACTGTGATTTTTATTTTTTTATTTACCTTTTTTCATCTTAGAAGACTTGTCGAAGTCTCTGCCCTGTTTCTTGACCCATTTTATTATCTCAGGTATTAAAACAGTTATTCACAATTGCCATCTGTATTGTAGATCTCTAAATGTGCTGGATACACTTCACCTATCACTTACCTGAGAAGTACATGAAGTAGAAAAAAGTTGTGGAAGAAAATTTGGCTTAAGCAGAATCTCTGCAAGGTTGCTTATTGCTCAGAGTCAGTGAAAACAGAAAAATATAATATAGAGGGCTCATTAAGCAGCCTGTGGTGGTCAGGCTGTGGTAAGAATCCTGAATTGCCACATGATTTGTGTCAAAATGAACGTTTTAACTATTGATGCTACTCCTTAGCAGTGGAACAAGTTAAGAGGAGACAAAAGTTAGTGTGTTTCCTCTGACACTGGTAAAAAGAAAGTGATGCAGCTGCTTTATACAGCTGCTTTATAGATGATTGTTTGATCTATGAACAATTTTTATAGTGTACTGTTGACCTCCACTACTCTATTTCATGTTGCATACAATAATTGAGAGCTACAGTATCTCAGAAACCCTTACCCTTGGTTATTCGCTGCCCTTTCTTTTCTTATGCTGAATCTGCTCTTTTTGTTAGGTTTTCTTAAAAGATTGTTTGCTCCACAGGACTTCTGTATTGGTTATCTCTAATATTTTAAGTCAGATTATAAATGAATGATTAACACAAAAAGAGTACAAGTTTGAATTAGAGAAGAGCCAGGGAGCATGGCAGCAGGACTTCTTGTTATTCAATAAGTTGTGGAGAGAACAAAAAAACAAGAAGTTTTATGGTATTCTCTTTCCTGCTGTTTGCAGATTTGTTTTTTTTTTTTTCTCCAGACTCCCATTTAATGAAATGTGTTAGCTTAAATCTCAAAGAAAAAACCAAGGAAAGGAAAAGAAGAGGGGAACACAACAACTTTTTTATTTTTTTTATATCCCACTTAGTTCTGGGGCGTGTAGAAGAAAAAGCATGTAACCTGCCTGTCTTTCAGTGGTGTATGGTCTAGGGGCCACATTTATCCCCTTCTTCCATTTTAAAAACAAGGTCTGGTACCACCTGCCTTTGCATCTTTCTCCAAATATGCATACCAGCAGAAATCTGAGAGCAAATTATAAGTTCCCTAAGAAATAACACAATAGAAATGCATTTTAATCTGTAGCCCTAACAACTATGGAAAAATGGCTGCCTGAAGTAGAAATGCAAAAATTGAAGAATTTACAGATATATTCTTATTAAGATTTTTAGATGGATGAAATAAAAATTCTAATCAGAAAATTAATTTTGGTTCTACTGTTGAAATGCTTATTACAGCATCTTTTCATAATTAGTGAAAGTAATTTGCAGTGTGATGTCCAGAAGTAGTCCTGGTATACATATGTGAATCCGGAGAGAAATACATACAAGAGTTGTGACACTCTGAATTATTAGGCTAACTTTTTGACTGAGAAATATTACAGATTCTTATTCTTAATGGTTTGAACACAGAAGTGAATGGCTGACAGTGGGAAAACTGAAGATAATACCTCTTCCCAAGTTCACTGTCCCCCATAATTACTTGTGTCACTTCAGTGAAGCCTGTGTCAAAATAGCCCAAATAAAGCTTTCTCCTCAGTTCAGTGAGACAGACATAAACATTTGTATGACTGAGTGCCTAAATTAGAAAGAACTAAAGAAAGATCCACTTTTCTGAGGATGATTGTTTTATCTTCCTGTTTCTCTGTTATATTTTTTGCATTTTGCACAAATGCAGCAATCATTCAATAACTGAACATTAAGATGCTCTATTTCACTCTTTAGTGGAAGGAAAGAGCTGGTCTATTTTGCAATGTAAATAAGATGGAGATCCTAATCCCACCCTGCTCTCCAAAGTGCAAATATACTCAAATACTCTTTTCAACATCTCGTAGTATCAAAAAAAAAGCACATAATTTCTTTCATCACAATAATTAAGTTACTCCTTTTGCTATCTGCATTTTACATACTTTCTGCAATTGTATTTTTTCTAAAAAGATATTTAAAACTGGATCTCAAATTTCTATTTTTTCATTTTGGGCTGAATTTTGCATGTAGATAGAATAATTCCAGTAAGTGCAAGCATAGTGATGTTATTGGCAAACTGTGGTTTTTTCTTCCCTTTCAGGAAGTATTGCTCTTAAATGCTTCCTGTTATAGCAGTGTGCTGCTTCTCAGAGGAATTGCTTCAACCACCCACTACTCATCCATTCATGGAAAGACAGACCAAGGCTTTGTAACACTCTGAGACAAATATTAAATAAAATTTGACAATTTTTTTGAATCTACCTTTTTAAAAAGCGGTAACTCTGCCAATGTTAAAAGGGCTGCAGAAAACTGTGAAATCACATGGCGGAGGTGAGAGCTCTTTAAAGATCATTGTTTCTAGGGTTGACTAATTTGAGAACAACAGAACAATAAGAAGACAAATGTAGATCTGTAATACTGCTGTGATCCTTGACTGTAACTACATGTCTAATAGCTCTTTGCAGTCACAAGATCTTCAGACTATGATGCTAGGTGAAAGGTAGGTGAAACAATGTTGAAAACGTGCATAACATTTCAACATCTAAAGTCCTCAAGTGTCCTTAAAATTTAAATACAAAAACACATTGCTGATTGAATATGAATACCTCTGACTATTTCCTCAAATATGCATTGAGAATCTTATAAAGCATATTTTTCGTAAGGTCTCAGGAACAAACTTTAAAGATGAACTAGATTAATGTTTATTTTACATATATGCATGGTAAAAAGGGAGCAACATGCTCACTTCTCAGGTGAAAATGTCTATATTGCTTTGTTTGCATTTAACACTTGTAAATGCATATTTCTTGTAATAAAAAGACATCTCACTGTGCCTTGAGAACAGTGAACTCTCTTCTACAGCTAGCTAGAGTTTATTCTATTACTTTCTAGATTTGACTAACTGCCAGTGTATTTTCTTGTTTTTCCCCCTTTCCCCAGCTGTAATGTGTTATGTGATGGTTACAGGGAAAATAGAAAAGTTGCTAGCATTGTTTCCATCTGGATATTTAAATTAACCAACATTTATTGGGGAAATGATACTTTTGCTTTTGAGAGTTACGAGGAGATGAAATTTAAACTTTACATATGATAACAGAAGTTTGGGACCCTATTCATCATATTTGTCCTCAGGACAACAGCAATCCAACACAACAGTTAGCAGGGAAACTAATAGATAGCATGGAAGTGTAGCCCCAGGCAAGAAAGGGTGGATAGGAGATCATCTCCCATAAATTTCTGTTTGCTGGTCTCTTTAGTAAGCAGCATTATCTTCTGTGGTTCTCCTGGGAAGACAGTAGAATTATCAGCAACACGTTGTCCTGTCCCACTCAGTGGGTAAAGGTAGGTGAGCCTTTCAGATCTCTGTGTAGTATTCAGGAGTCATAACAATGACCCAAAAGGTTCAACTAAAGCCAAAATTTTACTTGGAATTCAGTGAAATTATAAAAGACATTGACTTCACGAGTTTGTAACGACATTGTTTTTAACGCAGTGGGGTTACAATGGGTATTGACTTGGAAAAACTTAGAACAATATAATATCTGATTTTGCAAAACTATAAAATATAGCGGATTGACAAACTTACAACAACATTACCCTTCTGTGTCTGTAAATCAAGCCAAAAATAGAGAAAGAGAGGAAAACAAAAGGAGAGATAAGACAAAAGATATCATGACCCTTGGATCTGGCGGTGTTTTCTGCTGGTGGTCAGGGTCCTCTGGTGGCAGGTGCACACCAAGAGGCTTCCCATTCTCCTTTTATACCTTTTGGGTGCCTGTCGTCCCTCCTCAGGGGAGGAGTACAGTCAGAAAAGTTCTCAAAATGAGTCGGTGGGTGCGGGGGTCTTGCTAGTCTCACAGATCCTCTCTGCAGAGTTTACCTTCAGCCTTGCACAAGCATTTAACTTCCTTGCCTATGTGGCATCTCAGAAGGAGAGAGATGGGTTTTGCAAGACAGCATCCTGCCTCTGCAGGGTTCCACTTGACTGCCACGGCCCCTTATCAAGTGAGGAAGTTTGACAATGTCTCATTTATAAGTTTGCTTCGTTCGAAAGTCTCTGTCTCAGTTTCTCAAGACGGAGGTTTGCAACATACGTTAATGTAACACCCCAAAGAATTATGGACTGGAGGGACATAATTGCTCATCCATCAATTTGTTGTTAAGCCTTGTGTTCAAGTACAGTACAGATATTTAGGATCTGTAAGTATTTTCCTGAAAGCTGCACCCCAAGCACATTTTCCTTACTTCCTGTAGAAATGAGGACATATTAGTTATAAGGTCTACACTTCAGCAAGGATGCCCTGGACTATGACGTTAGAAACAAAAGCCACACGTGTTTCTGGCTTTTAATGCATATATATACACACACACACAAACACATTTATACGCATATATGTAGATACATATATTTTTATGCACACCTCTCCATGTACTGTATCTCTGTAGCCCTCCTATGTTAGCTTCCTGTCAAAATACTTGAAAATATTCATTATTCACTTTCCAAAGATTACTGCAGTTTGATCTTGGCCTATCAGTTCTTAGACAGACTTGATTGCAATGCTCAGAAAATAAATGTCTCTGCCAAAATCTCCTTCTAAAATGTAACTGACAGCAGCTTGCTTTCCAAAACTTGTCCATTGAAGAGCTCCTGAGAAAAACAAACAAATTTAAACCTAAATCATTAGAGAAAATTAACTTATCTTGGAAAAAACTTAGAGATTATTAATAAACCGTAAAGTCAAGAGATTGACTCTACTCTCTAGGCACATCAGGAATAGTGATCTCTCTTGAAGAATGTTACTAATAAAAGGGATTATTGGTTTGAAAAGTTTCTCTTATTTTTTTTTGTATACAGAGGATCAATAACAAAATTTATCTAATTTGACTTCAGAGTAGTGGTCCAGCTGCGATGGGTCCTTGTTCTGGGAGAGGCAATCTAGTTGTATTTGTCTAGTATGTCTAGCTGTTTTTGAACAACGGTGTTTAAAAGGATTTTTTGGTCATATGGTATAGCTAAAAGTTGCATAACACGGGGTTTTTTTGCATTTCATTAAGGCAAGGTTTTTATTGTTCTTTGTTTCAGAGCTCCTCTACCACCCTAAAGAAGTGTGAAGTCTCAGGATTGTCTGCCAAATGTTCCAAACTTTGCCTTGCAAAAAGAATAAGTGGCCTTAATCACCTTCCCCACCCCCAACATTCTCACACTTACGTAAGAAGATATAACTTTTTTCCTTACTTGGACACACTCATTTTTTTCCAGAGTCCTTCCCCATCCAGAACCAAGGGTTACTATGTAAATAAGTGCAAGAAAAATCCCCAAAGCAGTGAGGGAAAGTAGCCTTCTGACTTCAGTGAGTGTAATTGCAGAAAAGTGACCTTGTTTACTCCCACCCATTCTCGCTTTCCCTCTGTTTTTTTCTCAGAGATATTTTTACCCACTGATACATGATTTTGGTTTATCTGGTACTTCATAATGGATTTAGAGGTTCAGTAATTAAACTGATTTGAAAAATGAGAGCGAAGACATGTCTATTTTTCTTGGAGATTACTTAGCCTAGCACCAACCATGCTGCTTCTAAGTCTGAGCAGCAGTGTGGGTGCAGGGAGAGTGATTCCAGGTCATGACTTGATTCCTCCCAACACAGTACGATGGATATATATTCACAGTATGGTGTGGGTATAAAGGTTGAATAAGTGGAAAGGTAGAGGTCTTCAAACCCCTTGCATGGCACAGATATGGTGTGGGACTTCTTTCGAAAGCAGTAGTAGAGTAACTGAATGCCCTTCTCTCCAACTGTCCTGCCCATTTCCCTGTCGCAGTGACTAAGGACGCATTTGCCAGTAGAATAAAGCTCTATGCTGCTTGAAAGTAGGACTTAAGTTCTCATTTTTACAGTTATTTTAGTAGAATATTTTGTAGGGCTCAAGTAACAAACTTCAGAATCAAAACTTGATATGAACACTAATCTCTAAAAGTTTGGAAGACCTCTGGACCAAGACTTGGAAGCTAGAGTCATTTCATTTAAAGTACATCATATATTTCAAAGCCATTAAAGCCAGAGATAAAAAAAATAATAAATCCTAAATTGCAACCCTACGCATTTTCAAACAGCTTCAGCTTCAGTCTTCTAATACTGTCATACTTTTTTATCTCAATTTTCCACAAGCACTTAGAAGACTGCTTCTGTTCATGCCTAAAAAGGCTTCACTTTTGACAGCATTGAGTATTATAGTTCATACTTAAAAACAGTTGCTATCCAGAAAGAGGTTATTTTCTTCCCTTGTCACTTTCTGTCTCATGGATCTTAACACAGTAGTCATTACTAGAGGATACAGGTCATTTAAAAGAGAATGAGGAATATCTCTCCCTGCTTTCTCTGCTCATACAATAGCCACACTTAATGTCTTTGTACTGACTGTTACGAGACCCAGTTCATCTTTGTTCTCTACCTGAGGCAATTCTCATGCCTCTTGGGTGGATTGTAGCTATTTTCATGTAAGAATTTTTCCATAATTTCTTTGATATTAAAAGAAAAGGGGAAAACTATTAATAGAAAAAAGGGAGGTTATGATATCATAGTCTCAGGCACATCACTGGGCAGGAGAATCCTATCTTCCGTTTACTACTCCAAGGCTTATTCAGAAACTTTACTCTAAAAAAGTCATTTGACTTGCAACTCTCCTCTTGCACTAATTTGGGCTCTTTTCTCCATTTTTCTCTAGCAACAAAGTTTTTAATCACAAAATATATTAGGTGAGCTCCTCTTTCATACAGTCAAGATAAGAGATCCATTATCATCACCACTTCCCTCCTCTTCTCCCTCCCCTGCACTTTTTAATGGGCTCTTAGCACCCTTATAAAACATATGGTCTGGCTATGTTTTGTGCTTATGACTTACAAATATTCTTTTGATGCTTTTATCAGTATCACTGGCAACTTTTTTACTTATATCCTTTAGTCCAACTTGATATTAATCAGCAGTTTTAGACCAAAGATCCATTTACTGTATGTGGAAGCAGACTACCAACCTCCAGAAGAATTCCTGTGAGAAAATGGAGCTGTTTTCCTCCTCTCTGTCTGGAGAGGAACACCACTGATATACATGTAGTCAGGTAAAGAGCAGTTATTTAATTTGTTTCTAAGCACCACATAGCATCACCAGCAGAACAGCATGCTTAGGGTTGTAGGTTTTGGGTTGGTTTTTTGGGTTTTTTTTTTTTTACACCTTTTGCTTTGTTTTTTAAGACCACCAGCAGGATTTAGATGGCAGTTTTAGTGCTTTTTGTAGTCCCTTTTCTCACAAAAAGAAGTCCTAGCTGATTCAGGATCAACAGCAAAGCTCAAGACGTAAGGCAATGCCCTGGGTTTGATAGCAGATGCAGCTGAGGCCAAGTGGTCAACTGGTCTCAGCTGTGCATCAAATGCTGCTGCTGCCCTGAGCTGGGAGCCCGTAATGTCTCTTTGGGCAGTATTTACTGGGAAAGGAAAGTGCTTGTTACTTTATGTTTAAGAGAAAAGACAGTTTGCATCTTCTGTGTAAACAATATTTCTCCAAATACAGGGCTTTTATCAGTGATGTTTTCTGTGAATAGGAAGAACCTAAAGAACTTTTGCTTGGGCTGAGAAGGGTCAGCAATATATCTGCAGGCTGTGACAAGCTAATCAGCTATTAAAAAAAAAAAAAGAGAAGTGAACAGACAGAAACTGCAAGAAAGCAGCAGTATTTTAAAGGTAAGCAGTTTAGATGGAAGATCTGAGCTGAGGCATTTTGATAATGAAATACACTATGTTTTGCAGCTTGTATAGTTTGACTGGGTGTTTGAAGAAATTTGGATATCTGTAAAATTGATCATAACTAAGTTTCTTTCTTTCTTAGATGTCCTTAACATCTCAACTTTGATTATACAGATTTTTTAAAGCATATCACAGGAGGCAGAAAAGTTGCTTGCATTTCAGCCCCTGACCCTCTTCTCACAGAGGCTACCCCTGTCACCCTTTCCCTCAACTTTGCCACATACAGACAGTTCAGTGATTTTGGGGTTTTCCTTGGTGCTCGAGTAACTCCTAATGGCCTTTTCTTGCAGTAGCAACTACCAGGGGCATGAAGGAGAAGGGCAGATCAGAGACAGGATGCTTTGTTAGCAGGCACTGCTGGAAATTCAGGAACATTCTGAGGGTGGTAGTAGGATGACATGAAGCCATGATCCATCTTACCATACGGAAATGTGCTAACACATAAAAGTTTACATTTGGGAGGAATCTACTTTGATCAGCAGTAATACTGATATTCCTGCAGTAGCAATTGTTATTCTCTTAAGAAAAAAGCTAAAAAGTAGATGAACTGGAGGCATAAAATATATTCAAATGTTATTGTCACCTCTCTGCACCTCTGTACTTGAGATGGGTTACAGCGATGGAAAGGAAAGGTAATAACAAAAGTTGATCCTCTTTCAGGGATGAGATCTGAGATTAACATATTGCAAAGCTGAGATGAGATGTTTCTGTAGTCCTTGCTTCTTTACTGAGACTCAGGGTTCAACAGTATCTTAGCTGTATTAATGGTCTGAGGGTACGAGGCAGGAAAATGGTGATATTGTGTAAATACTGCATTGCTGAAAGAAATTTTATTGGCGGTGTTTCCAGGCTGGCACGGGAGAGCTCATGGAGGAGGAGACCAAATTCTAGTCTGGTAACTTTTAAGTATCTCCTTTCATCTGAAAGGGCATAAATACGTGATTGTCTTTCCCCCATGAATGTTGGGCCCTGCTCCTGCCGTTACTTGTTCCCTTCAGTGTTTACAATACTATTTAACAGTTGCTGTAATTTACCATCATCTGTTTAATGTTTTTATTCCTGTTTGGATGGTAAACATACTCACAAGCCTATCTTGTGGCTTAGTTAATTTCTAAACATCTCTGATGAACTCTCTTTAGAATTCCATTTAATAAAGCCATAATTGCTCAGCTTCTGTCACATCTACAGCACCTCACAGGTTGCTGAGGCCTGGCATAAGCCAAGGACATGGCAAGAGCCAGGAGGTTTTAATTCCTCTTAAACTGTTATTATGCAGTTTTCCAATGAGGTAGTTTCTGAGCAGAAGTGAATTCGTAATAGTAGCCATGGCTTTCTACTGTAAAGAAAGGAATATGGCATGTACCTTAAAGGAGAGCAAGGCCTCATCACTTGAACAGAAAATGAGGTGAATGTAATACTTGCCTTACTTTCTTACTGTTCTGTAGCAAAACTCTCCAGGTCTCTTATCTGGAAGATGGGGACAGCAATACTTCCCGTCTTTAACGATGTTTTGACAGCTATAAATAAGCAACCTGGATGTAGACTGGTAACATGTAGACTGGTAACTGTAGCTGGTAACATTTTCCTCTGAGCACATGCTTGTTTTACTAAAGCTCTTGGTCACAGCATATGGGAAAATGAGCTTTAAATTTATCACCGCAAAACCTTCCAGAAGGAGGTCATAATCAGATGGGACATTTTTATGTGGATGCTCTCCTTTAAGAGTTTGAATGCTGTTAATAGAGCATAGTCATCCAGAATGCAAGTCAATGCTTTTGCTGGTGAGCATACTAGATCTTGGGAAAGAAGATCGCACTTGATGTGATTTCAATGGTCATGAGGAAAGCACATGCTTTCAAAAACACACTCAAGCATCTAATTTTATTTTAGACAACTAAATACTTAAAAAAAAATCATGTTAATAAATCCTGCTTCAAACTGTACAGGTTAGATCATTACAATGTCTTAAAATTGAGGCTGTTGCTTTCATTGACTTTCTGTCACTTGTAGAACTTGCTGTTGAAACTGTTTTAAACTTTCAGATTTTATTTTCATTTGTATTTAGACAAACCCAAGAAAACTACAAAAATGCCCCTGGAAGGACCACATAACCTGTTTTATTTCTCAGAATCAGTAACTATTCACATATCTAAAGGAATAACCATAGAAAACCCCCATGGAGTCAATCATAAACCACCAAAAGTTTAAATAGATCAACTACTGGCTCATTGACTTCATGGATCTGATTCACTTTAGCAGTAGTGCTACTTCAGAAAGCAGAAGTTGTGTGAAGAGGTCTTAGTGTAAATGACAATCACAGTTGGAAAGACTCAATACTTGCATTTAGTCTTGTTTGAGGCAGTAGAAATTTAAAGCAACCTTGTGAAACTGAATATGCCTGATTCTGTGTTACATTAAGGCCACTTCAGTGACAGTATAATAGGACAGCAAAGGAAGAGAAAAATAACAACAATAACACTAACAAAAGAATACACAAAGCAAGTGATGCACAGTGCCATTGCTCACACCTGTAATCCAATGCCCAGTCCGTTCCTGAGCAGCGATTGCTGCCCCCCCAGACAACTCCCCCTGTTTATATACTGAGCATGACATTGTACAATATCGAATATCCCTTTGGCTAGTTTGGGTCAGCTGTCCTGGCTGTGTCCCCTCCCAGCTTCTAGTGAAAATTAACTCTATCCCACCCAAAACCAGGACAGGAAGGAGATTGTGAACATAGGAAAGCACAGAATTTTTGTGTTTTCTGCTGTACGATAACAAAATATTTTACTGTCTTAAAAAAAAAAAAAAAGATTAGAACCAACAACTACAGTATGTTACAAAACATATTAAACCAAGGCACTAGACTAGACTGTAAGAGCATGTTTGTAATGCAAATGTAAGCAATAAGTCACTGACATGTACATTTACATGGAAATTTTACAACTGAAGACTTGTCAAATATAATATCTGTATACAATTTGAAAAGAATCAGAATATTATTTTTTCTTTAAAATCGTTACAAAAATTTATCACTTCTAAAATTTCTTGTTTTGAATACAGTTTTTAACACAATAGGTTTGAATATAGTATATGGTACGTATTGTATTATGTTTACGATTCTTTTGGTTTTGTATTTGCCTTCTCTCCGTTCTGTATAAAAGGGGATGGGAAGGGAAGACAAGGATGCAGTGAAATTACTGTCTGGAGAGGAAAGCAAACCAAAAATCATTCTTTTTGTTGCCTATCATCTAATTCACAAGATGTTCACTGCAAGAAAAAAGGTGGGAGGGACTTATTTCAAATAATTTTGACCAGCTCGTGCTCTTACAAAGCATCCCGTAAACTATGCCTTTATGCACATGCTTTGTCATTATGTATTTTGTTATGAAAATGTCATCATTCCAGCCCCAGACACAAAAAATAGAAAGCCAAAAATGAAAGTGTGCTTTTACCTTGATTTATAAAGTATTATCTTGATTCTCACTGCTGCCTTTGCAATAGGAATACAACCCTATGAGGAATCTTCATTTACACAGATGAACCTTTTGTGCTTATACTAATGAATAAATTTCTTGTGAACTATGGAGAACTGGGTCTTCCCCTTGAAAAACATTCCCATACATGTGACTGCATGTCAGAATAACAATCTGAAAGTGCACTTCCATAAGATCTCCTTAATTGGCAACATCTCAGTGGACAGTTTTGGTCCAGTTCAACCGCTTTCCCAAAACAGTAGGAGGTCATTTTTGCTTTAAGTGCAAAAAGACTAAATTAGTTAAAATACTCCACTGTATAAAGATGCAATGGTAAAAATGAGATTCAAGCTGTTTCATCTTTATTTGATATTTGCTTCTTTAAATTTTTAGTCAGCAACTTCATTATTAAGAGACTAGCTCAGAGTTTCACACCTAATTAGTGCCTGGTCAAACACCACTTAAAATGTGATTTTTGTTTCCTTGAAAGGCAATTCTAAGGCCAGAGTTTCATGTACATTTGAATTGGCATAAACTGTCCCTCTGTCTAAAAGAAGCAATTTCTGTTTGGAGGTTAGGTCTGCATAAATAAATAAGTAAATCTGGCTCGTGTAACTGAGCAAAGATTATTTCTCTGCCCCATTTCATTGGGAAGGCACAGCAATGTTCATGTCAGCATCCAGAAGCAGGCAGGACAGGGCAGGGGTGCTTGCTTAGGAGGTAGTGTCATGGGCAACGCATCTCAGGGAAGTCATGGAATTTTACTTGAACTATCACCAAGTAACACAATTTTCTGATCATTGACCTGGATATTGATGAAAAGGACACAAACTCCTACATAAACCACTTGGGTGAAGATCTATCCTCCCCACACTCCACTTACCATACTTTTGCCACAGAAATGTCAGAACGAGGATACTTTTTTGCCTCCTACACACGTGTGTTGTCCTGCCCTGGGCTCCATACTGAGCATCTCAATTGGCTGAGCGGATGAACAGAGGGTATGATTGCCCTGCCACATTTTTTTTTTCCTAAGATTCTCATAGGGATTGAAAAAAGCACATTCTTGACACCCAGACATTTCACATTCTGGTTTCAAGCTTTCACATCAAAGCACGAAAGCTTTCCAGCATAAAGCACAGTATTTTTGTCCCCTAAAAGTAGGCTGAACTATTTTAAAGGAAACTTAAAGGAAAAAAGAAATCACTCCAGGGTAGACATGCAACACAGAAAATTTCAGTCTGAGCAGCTTAAGGTTGTCTGCTGTTGTTGCTAGACTAATTTAGGCCACAAAGGATGCAAACTGTGTATGGCAAATTAATTTAAGGGGGAAACACTAGACTCTTATAAACTCTTCATGTTTCTACATATCCTGAATTTAGTAATGAAATTCTTACTATGGGAAGTTTCCAGCAACATTAGCTAGGGGTGTTGCTCTAGGTAGATCCTTTAATGATTACACAAAGTGAAATCTCGATTTATAATGCATGCTTGCGCATTATAAACTGTACTATAATGTGTGGCTTGATAGCTGGATAAGCCAGGGTTTCAAATAGTTAGCAGACACAGCTGAAGTAAAATTTTCAGCAAAACTCAAATCAGGTGCTGAAATATTTCAAAACTCTGGAAGCAGTTATCAAAATACAGTTTGATAATGCATTTTGAATTTTAAATTTCATATCTTATTGTAGTTCCAATTTCCTATGTTTATGTCAGGGCAGAAATCTTTTCTATTTTTTTATTATGAACAGGTTTTATTCACCATCAGTGGTACAGGATTCACAACAGCTTCATTGTGTGGAGTTAGAAAGAAATATGACCTGTAAAAGCACTAGTCATTCATTATGGGTATATTAAAAAGTGAAAAAAAATTATCAAAACTTCAGCCTGTTTCTTTATATCACAAAGTTTACAAAATCTAATTGAAAAAAGAACCACGGAAATACTTTAACTAAAGTAACAGAAGGAAATTTAATGTTGAATATTTAACATCAAATACCTAAAGGGACTACTTAACATTATCATACTGTACAATGTTTAATAAAAGTTATAATTCCCACAGCAATTTTAATTAATTATTCTTGTATACAGGTAACATTTCTGAACAACTATAATTGTCATGGTTATGTCTTTATATGACAAAGCAAGACAATACTGAACTCTACTTGAATATTCAGTGTAAAACAGAGGACTAAGTTAATAATCTTGCACTTTTTTTATCCCATTACTTCTATTTGCATGGTACTGCTTTTAATCAAGATATTGTACAGTATGAACTACACTTTTTAATAGAATTTTCTGAATCTATGGAAATGCTGAGTAAAGAAAAAAAAAACAAATAACCTAAAAGAGAAGCATTAATCAAAGGAGCAGTCAGAATCCTGATCCTACTGTGCTTGTTTTCCCTAGAGCTGGTTCCAGTTTCATGAAATACACTATGATTCTTCTGATTTTTCAACCATTTCAACTTGATATCTAGTTAAAGGAGAAGAACCTCATTAAATAAATTTCTGGGCCTCAAAGTTCTAAAGAAAGCTTGGAAGTTTGAATCTCAAAAGCTCATGAAATCGTAGTTATGCGATAACCAAGTAGTACACATGTGTGGATATATAAATATATGTAGATAGATAATCAAAATTGTGTAAAAATACCTCTTCTAAAATTTGAATGTTTGTGGTACTGCAGAGTGATTAAAAACCATTGGATTCTGCAAGGTACAGAGCAGGTGTAGAAAATGAGGAATGAAATTTTGAGCTAATATTCTCTTCAGATTCCACTTCTCTGCTAATTGGCAATTCTGTTCTCACTGACTTCTTCATGATTTACTTCTTAACAGATTAACTGTTTTATTTGAAATCAAGACTCTTTTAAAGACTATCTTAAATCTCATTCTGTGCAGTGTGTTCTTGAAAATATGTTAAAAAAGAAATAATTTTCTGTGTGCAAGGCTCCGACTCCCTTATTCACTTGATGTTTTGTGGCTTTCCATCAACCTGGATGTTGGTCCTTCTCCCTACCAAGCACAGCTTTTTAATTTATTTTTAAGGCATCAAGCAGGACAGGTATTCAAGATTTCCTAATTTCTGGGTACAGTCTTAGGGGAGGTGGACTTCACTGAGGCGCCACTGCAGTATGTAGAAGTTCCTAGTAGAACTGTTCAAAAAGAGTCTAACTTCAAAACATTTTGATGGAAAACAGAGGAAAAGATTTCATGAGATCTCTCCTTGTCCGATAAAAGGTTTATTCTACAGCAATTTTCTGATTTTCCCAGTCTTCAGCTGAGGGGATATGTGGATTACAGAGTTGGCCAATACCCAATATGTGACTTGTGGCGTATTAGAGTCCCTAAGATCACAAAGATAAAACTGTCCCACTGAAGTTCTTTTTCTAAAGAAAGAGGAGCAGGAATTAACATGTTCAGGGTAGATGATACTATTTCTACCTTTTTTCCTGTTTGTTGTCAATAAGTAGTTGGCAGCTATGTTGTGGTGGGTTTCTCCTGTCGATATTTCTAAGCAAGAATCCTACTTTTATCTGATGTTCACAGTAAGGCAAGCTTCAGTGATTCCTTTGTAGATTGCTTTGGAAAGCTGCTAACTTTAACTGCTTATTTTTAGAGATAACATGAAAGAGGTTTCCTGTTCATTAAACTGTGGAAGGGTTACTCAAGTTAATAGCTGTAGTTACCTCTGCTGAAGTCATTATGTAAAATTCACTGACAGGGATGCAATTTATTGAGTATGTCAAGCCAATATTGTCCTAGGACTTGTTAAAAACTCTTCTTACTATAAGAATACACTAAATCTGTAAGAAGCAATTTCCAGTTGCCTACTGGAATAACAATACTTGCAAATTGGTTTTATTGTAGCTTAAATGTGTATGTTATTTAAAGAGCTAAATAAGTAGCTACTGGTGAGGTGAGGAAAATCTAAGCTGCAGAGCTAGGCAGAATGCAGTTGATGTGAGGTTAGGAGACTGAGATTTTTTATTATAAACAATAGTAAGCTTAATATCACAGTATCAAGGTTTGCTTTCTATTGCTATTAGCCTGTAGACAGATAGAGGTCAGGGGATTAGTTTATGCTTATGGTATCTGGTTTGGAACTTAAATGATTATTCTTCAGATGGCATTAACTGGAGCAAAAGCTGAACCCTCATCAGCAGGGAGCTGTGCAGGAATCATATAAACAGAAGTCAGTTCACTGCTGTGAATCTCCTGAATCGGGAGAATTCAGCCCTTAAACAACCAGTGCTTTGGTAAGTCATGAATGGTGCTTCGACTCCATTTGCATCCTCTACTGTTCATATCCACAAACCTTTTCAAACCTACCTGGTAGCTAACTAGTCACTGTTCATCTTTCTCATCTCTTCAACATTACTTCTCGTAGTCCATACACACCAAGCTGTGTACCTCTTGGCTTGCAAAGAACAGAGCGGCTTCGTAACCCCTTGCTAATGAGTGGTGGTTGTGGAAAACTGGAGAGAGTGACTTCTCAGCAGGACTGCCCAGTGGAACTTTTAGTTGGTGGTAGCTGACATTTCAGTGTTTTTTTAGGATCGCAGTCTTTGCCCTGTAGTCAGTCTGGATACTGTCAGAGTGTGCAGTGGGGTTGTTGCTGGCTTTACTGCCTGCAAGCTCACTGTAGTGGTGGTGAAGTGAACTAGATTTATGTCTCATTGTCTTTTTTTTTAGGTGTCATGCTTATGTCTAAATTTTGGAAGTAGGAAAGCGTGTCCCCTCCCTCTCTTTGAATTTCCTTGTTTTTCAGTTTGATTCCAAATTAGTGCTACCATTTGCATGCACTCCTTTCCTCTCTGTCTTTGATCCTTTTATATTTGTTCCATCAAAGTTATCTTTAGATTTGTTTGTTTGTCTTTGACTCAGACATCACTCAGCAGCATTGCCTTTGATAGCTGGATCAGTCTAACATTCTTCTGTGAAAATACAGTAATGTTTCCACAGGGAGGCACCAGTCTTCTGGTTTGCTTCCCTAAATTATACAGCCCCTCGCTGGGCGATGTTACAGAGGACATGCAGCAATCTCCAGCTGCAGTGCTGGTTTCTGGGCTTATGAGAAACCAGAATCCACACTGTTTTAGAAACTCTGGACTTGTTGGAGAGATACATCCAAATTTCATTAGATGTTTTTCTTTCCTTCTCTAATTTTCTGGAAAGGTGAAGTCTTATTATGTTAGTAGATAAGATGTAACAACTTCTGAAAAATATTTCTTGCAGATTTATCATAGCTATTCTAAGTGAATGTTATATGCTGACTCCAAGACAGTGAGTTACTGAACACTAAACAAATAGTTTTGAATGTTCTGTTATCCAAAATGGAGAGGCACCTTTACTGCTTTCTAGGGTGCGTGCATCCCCATGTGCATAGACTTAATACACAGATGTATCAAAAAGATATATAAGGGTTGGAAACAAAACCAGCACAAAGCATTTCCTAAATGCTTTTTGAAAAAGTAATTGTATCTCAGCAGCAGTCTTTGTATTCAGGCTTCACTAACAGAGTAAGTGCTGTACACATTAAACTTACTTACTTAAAATCATAACAAGAACATTAAAAAGACTGTCCTATTATAGCATAGCAATATCCCATGGCACTGTTCACTTTTAAAATATCATGTGCATTTTTGTGACGTGTACATAAGTATTTTAAACAGTCAGAAATCTCTTCAGTATCTTCTGCTATTTTAGCCTGCTCTTTAGAGTCCATGAAAAGGAAGGGAGGTCAGGGAGGGATACAATCAACTTTCGAGAATAAAATTGTATCTTCTTGCTAGGTTTCAGGAACAGATAATTTCTCATTTACAAATCTATCCTTCAGGCAGAATTCAATAAAATACATAAAGCTTTTGTAGCCTTGTGAGATTCTGTAGTGCAGAAACTGGATATATTTTTATTGAACCTATCTTTTAGAAATTTATTAACAGCCATGAAGTTCTGTTTCAGCTTCAGAGCAGTGTTGCAGTTTTATTATAGTAACATCCAATTGTAATGCTCTGTTTAAAGCTGTTCAGACATTTGTGCTATATCCCCTCTATTCAGAAGCTTTGATACGAAGTCAAACAGAACTCTGAAGTTTGTGATAAAATGGGCTTTAAGAAAATCCCTGATCATGAGCAAATGTCAATGTATTATGAAAATGACAGGTTATTCATCTTTCTCCCCTCTCTTCTAATTTTAACACTGTAATTCATCCATCAATTTATATACACCTTGGTTTTATGTCTTCATGCATTAGTCTATGTCATTTAATTTTTTTTCCCAGCAGTTAAGGAACTATTTCAAATTTTCTCCAACTTCTTGAGTATCTTCCATTTTTAGGGTTATTGGTTTTGGGTTTTTTTTTTTGCTACCCATGCTGAATTATGAGCAAATAGGCAGTAAGAGGTACTGAGAGAGAGAAGAGACAAGTGAGACTAGAAATTTTTAGATTTCTGAAGAGCAATTCTTAATGATCTGAAGTTGGAATTGTGGGCAGCAGAACCGCAGTTGCTTCTGCTGCCATTTCTTTTTGGAGATGCGAAATGTTTTGCTCCTGGAAATTCATGCCACTGATAATAACTGATTTTTTTAAATCAGATTTATTCTGAAGAACATATCGAAAATGTGTTGTTAGGTGGTTGTTGGTTTTGTGATTGGTTTATTTTTTCCCCCTCTAAAATCCTTTTTTTCATTCTGGTAGACAGAAAGCTTGTCACATGTGATAAGAATGATGTAAATACCTTTAGGTAAGACAAATATTCCTTTGGGTGTATTTACATCTTGGGAAAAAAATGCACTATAAAAACATTCATAACAAGTATATTTGCAAGAAAATCATACTCCTGGAATGTATTTGCAAGGAAAGGGGGAAGGAAGCCAGAGATTTTTCTAAGTTTGGCAATAGGATACAGCAGTGAATGACCAGGAGTTGAGAAAGAAATAAAATGAGAAGTAACAGAGAGACAAGGATTTTCCTGTAGTTTTAACACAAGATAATTTTATAATTTTTTTAAATTCAAAAGTGATTTGATCTTTGATTTATGGCAAATTCTTTTTCTTAAGGCAAACACTATGATAATATTAGTCTAAGAACTTTATTTAAAAATAACATTTTTTCAGTTATAATTACGTTAATTTGATACACATTTAGTGGACAACAGTGGGTTTTTAAAAGGCAACATTTTAAGCTGCTGCTACTTGTCTCATACTTTATTAAAAGGCAACACTGCTATTGCTATATCTTAGAATCTCGCCGCAGTGAATGGTTCTTTAGGTGCTTCAGTGCAAGCTGACATTTTACTGTTATGTTTTAAGATTAGGTCTCCTTCTGAGAAGAACACTAAGATAAAAGAAATACAGTCTGACAACAAAAATGAATGGTTATGTAAAGATATTCCATAAAGCTGTGAAGAAAACCTGTCATATACTTGGCTAGTCTAATGGCATAGCTATTAGAAAATAACTAGTCGAAGTCATGTACATTGGCCAGTTATCCTATCTAGAGGCATCCTTATATGATGTAGCACTGGAACAGGCTGCCCAGGGAGGTTGTCGAGTTTCCTTCTCTGAAGATATTCAAGACCCGCCTGGACAAGGTCCTGTGCAGCCTGCTGCAGGTGACCCTGCTTCAGCAAGGGGATTGGAGTAGATGACCCACAGAGGTCCCTTCCAAACCCGAACATTCTGTGATTCTGTGATTATATACAAAGCAGGTCCAGGAGAAGATAGCTATGTTGTCTCTGCTGAAAATAAAATCCTTGAACCAGTTCTCTTGTCCAGCTAGAGAGGAATTTTTATTTTGCCCACATAAGTAGGCACACATGTTTATTTTGGAAATCTGCCTCTAATTAGCAGGTGTTTAATATTTCAAATGTGTTTCTTCAGGTACCCACAAGCAAGCAAGCTTCCACTGCTACTCAGTATGCAGGGAAATTCTCATCCGTAGGTGAGTAACGGAAAGTGAATGGAGTTACAAACAGATGATGAAAGTGCAGCTACTGTCCTGAAAAGAAAGTCTTGCAGGTGTTCTACAGTCCTATTAATTAAAAAACTATTTTATTAAAGAAGTAAAAATGCAGAATAAATTAGGTCTTCTTTTAGGACAGAGGAAAACACATCAAATTATAGAGCCAGTCCCTGATGATATAACCTGAAAGCTACTTTTATCTGTGCAGACTACTAGTGGAATAAAAGCAGAACAGTGAAACTTGGACTAGTATTACATAGGCTGAGCTTTTATTACTGTGCCTCTTCTCATGGTGACATTGTGTGTCATGTCAAAGGCATTCTAAATTTATTGTACTAGACAACCTGCCAGTAATGGGGGTGGCTACGTGTACTCTTCACCCCTATAAAGGATTACTGCAAAGTATTTTAAAGAATGTCATCTATGCCTTATAAACCACAGTTCAGGACCTAAAAGCCAGGTTACATGGTTGCCAAAAAAAAAAAGAAAAAAGAAAAAAGGAAAAACAAAAAAAAATGCACCCAACCAGCAGAGGCATCATTATATGCACTATGGCATAGCATATAGCTTCACTGTTTCATCATAATTCTCCAGTTTAGAGGGATTACTGCACCACTGTGCAAAACACTTTTGAAAAGAAGGAAGGAGGAGAACACAACCTTGAAGTGACAATATTTTCATCACCAAAACAATAATTGCTGATCACTGTATTTGCATTAATACTTTGATGGAAGAGAGTTACAATCCAACCTTCTCATACACTAATTATTTCAAACAACAATAATCCTGAGAAAAATCTAAGAAAGGACTTTCAAATAAATTAGCTACAGCTGAGATCTTCTGGTTTTGGTGACTTGCTTGATGGTGCCTTATTTAAGTCTTCAGTGGCTCATTTAATTGTTTTTTTCTAGGCTTTTACTTGATATTACAGATCAAAATGATTGATCAAGCGTGCTTAACATCTGTTACCAATACCCACACTGAGCTTAATTTTAATAGGAGTGGTCCATACCATTTAACAGGCAGAAGTTAATTATGGGCATAAATTAATGAAGAGAGGAGATTATTGTAACACATGAAAAATCAGCAATAAGCTACATAAACCTGGAAAATTAGTGCTTGCTCTTATTTCTGTTATAAAAAAACCATGTCTTCTGCACCCACGTTTGATCCAGTGTGCTTTTGCTGAGATAAGATCCTCCACATTGTATCTGAAATATCTGAAATTCAGGCCTTGTTAGCCATATTAGTTGAGATTGGTTAGAAGTTTGAGTTTTGTGAAAAGTGGGCAAGCTTCATGGGTTAACTGCCACCAGCAAGCAGAGGTTTCAACAGAAAAGTCTCCATTCATCTAGTTCCATTCCCAGATTTCCTCAGGTAACTCTGTTTGTAATCTTTTCTTTAAATAGAAGTCAACTGTGTGTAAAATCCTTCATAATATTGACACCTATCACTTACAGCTAAATAGGTAAATGTAGTATTGCGCATCTTCTCCATGTTGCTGATGTACCAAATATCTTCTGCCTCATACAAAGAGGTTATTATCATGCAAACAATCTTTTGCTCATCTTGAAGCAGATGGGTTCTGTCTTAGTAAAATTGCCACACTTTCTGCAAATGACAGAGCCCTCATGTTTCCACATGTTGGATTGCTCCCGAAGGAGGCAGGAAAACAGATTCTGTTGCTGCTGATGCTGGCACACTTTCTGTTCCCTTTTGCATGGAACATAATAGTAGATATGTTTTACTCAGAAGTATCACGACCCTTCCCACATATCCTTCTTTTTAATTGATGTGGTGTTTAGAGGAGAGCAACAGGTTTCAAATAATAAGAATTAATTTAGATTTAGAAAGCTGAAAGTGCTGGATTTGGTTTATTGATATGAGAAAGTATTGATAGGGAAACAGAAAATCTTTCAGCACATCAAAACTGTTACCACAAATTTGTGTCTTTTCTGCACACAGGATAAGACTTAACAATCTTAATCTGTAGACAGAGGATTTATGTAAGGAGATACATCAGGAGTTTTTAAACAGGTCACACAAACATCTGCCTAGAGTGTTCCTAGGTATGCACTTCATCTTGCCCCAAAGGAGGAGAGTGAACTAGGTAATTCCATTGGATGCCTTTCTTTGTAATCCTGTTGGGTATCTTTTTTCGATTTGTTTTCTGAAATTAACTGGGCTTTAATTGAGAAGAATTTTCTTGGCCCTGATGTTGTAGGTCTATGATTTACTCATACAAGTTTGAAAAAGAAAAGAAGCTTTGACTCTTACACTATTTTTTTAATGAAGGATAGAAAGAAGTCTCTAGTTTATGAATCTTAGGAGATCATAATTTTTTTTAATTAAAATATTTTTTCAGTAATTCCACAGGTGCAACAACATTCAGAAGGTCTGATATTTGTTTCATTCCATCATAACAAAGTGAGTATTTTCAGATAGTTAGCTTCAGCTTTGTGTCAGAAGAAGATTGCAACTGTGCTGGGAAATAGCCAGGCCCTTCATCATCCTTTGGTTTGACCTCGCTCATTTGGCGTGAATCTTGCAGATTTTGAGAGGAGAATGGATTTTCTTTTAATTATTCTATTGATGAATTCATGTCTGCACCTAGGCTTCCTTTTCTTTTTTCCTTTTTTTTTTTGTTTTAATTTCTTTCCCATTCCTTACAAAGATCTGTGGATGATAGGTCTATTATACAGCAACTGGTATTGAAAAGTATTGCTATATTTCCAATTGTAACAACTGATGTGGCATAATACAAATAAAATGTCCAGGAGACTTTGCCTCTGTCCAAGCTCTGCTCAGCAGAAAAACAGTGCTGAAGTTGAGTATTTTCAAGCCACCTGCATCTTTTCTAGATTTCAGGCCATTTGTAAGCAGCCTGTAACGAATTATTTCAGCAAACAGGGATTAGACTCTCCCAGCTGTCTTGCATCAGTGTGCAAGAGGAATGATAATACAAGAGACAATACAAAGGCCACTGTAATTAGAATATTCAGGAGTAATCCTTGTCAGGCTTCTTAGTAAGGTTTATTGATGCTTATAGAGACAAAATTAAAGATGCATCAAAACCTCATAGAGTATGGCACTGTCAGGGAGGGAAGAGTTCATGTGAGGTGATGAAAATAAGTTGTGGTACCTGGATTTCTTTCTTGAAACTTATCAAAAGGTCAATCTTGGCAATGAAATCTGGATTTCTTTACCTTCCCCATGGTTTTTGTTTTCATTTTTACAGCAGCGTTTGTGTGGCTGATACTTTGCAAACAAACACGGGAACATAAGGGAACTGTCTCTTGCTCCGGAGGCAGTGTATATTAATAGTTAAAGGCCATACCAACACATATAAAAAAGTGGTTTTCATTTCCTTTTTCTGTGTAAAGGCAACGCGTATCCTGGTACACCACATCACTGTATTCGCAAACCGAAACCATCCAGGTTGTGTTATCTTTATGTATGTCTGAAATTATCTTCTGGGCTTATGATGTGTATTGTGATATTGCATTCTTTCCACACACCTCCCTCTCCATTTTGGTAATAATTAAATTCCTAATAAACAGTTTTATCACTGAGCTGAGACTCCCAAAGGCATAATTTCTCCAGTGCTGTGACAAGAGATAATAAAGCCAAAGGCTTCGTCTTGTATTTATTTTTATTGCCTCAGAAATGGTGCTACTCTAGAATATGCAAGATTTAAACTAGTATTACTGAGGTGAAAGGTTGAATATGCTCTCTCTAACTGCTCAATGCTTGCTCTTTATGCATCTCACCATCTGCTTGCAATTTTTTATTTTTCCTCTTCCCTTCACACTTGGTTTTCTGTCTCTGAGCAGCATTTGAAGATTGTACACCTGTCTTCCTTCATTAACATGTCACAGGGTGCAATTGCCAGGACTAAACAGGCGGTGTGTATGGTTCCGTGGAAACTGTAATTCAGGAGAGTGTAGGCACCCCACAGTCCTGCCATGCTTTTTGCAGGCTGTCACTCTGGGGGCCGTCTCACGGCTGCACAGGCTTGTAACGATTGCAGGTTTGCCTCTACCTTGGGGTGGTGGGTACTTTTGGAAGAAACTTTTTCCTAGCTTGGTGATTTATAGAAGGTTATGAAAACTACGGTTTTCATAGGGCCTTGTTACCATTGTTGTTTGCATCTACATTTTATATAATGTTTGTACCCAAATGCTACTATAGCAATAATAATAACAATGTTTTCTCATTTCAGGTGTTGATAGCTTGTCAATGCTTTATCTAGAGCAAATATTTCTCTCACAACACGGCTTCTTGTTAGTGATAGATAGATTATGACAAAGAAAAGGTTCTTCCCTCTTCTTGTGCATTTTATGTATTCCTAGACTTTCTCAATAGTAGTTTTTTTTAGAAAACTAGTTGTTCTGAGCTTCTTTCTTAAACATTTTCATTACACTTTAGATTAATTTTCACCAGGTGCCAAGAAATAGTTAGGGTTGGTTAAGAACTGAAAATCTAGGTTGTGTTTTGGGGGTTTTGTTTGTTTGATTACTTTTTTCCAAAAGCAAAATGTGTCAACTTGGAAATCTTGTAGTAAAATGATCAGAATTCTAATGTTCTTGGCCTTATACATGCTTTGTGACCCACTAACAATTTTAGCTATATTGTTCCTTTGTTTTTATACTTCATCATCATTGTCATTTTATGTCTCCGTGAGGCTCCACTGACACTTTAAACCTGAGTCATACTTGGACTCCCTGAGTTCTCTGTGCGCTCTGGAGCCCTGTTTGAGTCATACAGTAAGGACTTTGTTACACTAGTAACATAGTTCTGGCAACAGAGCATTGCTGGACTTCAGTTGCTTTGAGGAGAAAAGGCTTCTGTGGTTTTTCCCTTGGTTACCTGATAGTAAAAGCAAAGTTTGTATAAAACTACTTGCTCTGGCAGAAGCAGCAATTTCCATTCTTTTCTTATCAGTCATAAATCTTTTGAAGATGTGAAATAACATCATATATTGTTCAGAAGAAAATTTGCCTTAACAAAAATGCCTGCTGCCTAGTGTAATGCCACCAAAGATCCTCAAGGCTGTTAGATGACATACAGTGCAACCAATACAAGGTTGTGATATTAAAGGATGTTCTTTCAAATATACTTACAGAACCGTTTATTGGTATGTGAAAACAGAATCCAAGAAGAACAGATGTTTCAGATTTTTATTTTCTATTGAGTTTTCTAGACTTTTCAAATACGTAAATTTGCAGATACTAGCCCATCCAGACACCCAAAGGAATATGAAGTTTAGTTTTGGTTTTTTATATCTATCAAATACATGTAAGTTGGGATGATCAGCCCAACTGTTATTCCATTTCTTACAAATGAGGTGGCTAATTGTGGAAAAGACTTTACAGAAATGCATTTTAAGGAATATAATTGAAACTTCTGCCATGTACAGGTATTTTCATAAAAGAGATACTATTCAGTGCTCTACATATCTCTTACATGGCTAATTAAACTGTTCATACATTTGTAGCCTATCTTAACTATTTTAAGATCACAAGAATGTAGCTTTATTTAACTGAAAGAATTTTGAGACCAGTTTTTGTATTCCTAAGGGCATACAGATGTACATAGAATTCTCTTTTCATGTTGTCAAAATTTAGGGTTTTTTTCTGAAGTCACCAATACTTTTGCCAGTTTACAAAATTCATTTACCAGCAGAAAATTTTTGAAGTTAAGACAGAAGATTTTCTTCATTCTTTTCTTCCAAATAAGAGTAATCATAGATCTTTAGTAATAGATATAGTTTAAAAATCTTTTTGTTTTTATGACGTATCAGTATACTAACATGCAGAGGAGCTAGTTTTCTCCAACAAATTGTCATCAATGATTCAGAGGGACACATGAATAAAGTATGCTGAATTAGCATCTCATGTATGGCTATTAAGTATGTTTCTTAACATTGAACATTAGAACTAAGTAATTTCAAACAATCACCTCTTTTCTTCCATTAAATTATGATATTCTTTCTGTAACTAATATTATTCTGTTAGTCTTCCAGCCAAGATAATAAAGCAAAAAAAGGAAGATATCTGTATAGGAATCCATCACCAAAGAAAAACAAAATGCTAGCAAGTATCATGGAAATAAATAATGAATGAGTATTGTGAGTGAGTGATGTGCTATTTAACCTTTGAAAGGCTGAACAAACAGAACAGTGAAAACATACAAACATTAACATAGGTTTGCTCCTGTTGGTACATAACCTTCCATGCCTGAGTTATGCCAAGTGTTTGCTATGTGGCATTTTAATAATGTATAAATGACATTCAGATCCAAGCAGGTCCTGAATAAGATATATTGTACCAGACTTCTAAATATTGACTGTTGGTACCGTATGTCAAAAAGCGGCCCTTTCATTTCCTATATGGTGCAATGTATCCAGCTGGGGACATGGCCCCACAGCGTGTAGATCATTGATGTATTGACGATGCCTGTTCTGCAGTTTGCAGTACAAATATCTTGTGGTGATTGGACTAGTCTCCTTGGGAATACCTGAGTAACGTTGCTACCACATGCTTCAGAGATGCTCTCCCAGTTCTGAGAGCAGGTGGAATTGATGGTATTGAAGGGGAATTGTTTCTTGTTAGCAGAATAATTTGTCTGACCTTGTAGATGGAGAGGAATTTCTTCAAGGCTGCCAGTCCAGTTAAAAGACTTCAGTGTCATTTTTTATTAAAATATCCGTGGAAAGGTATTTGTCTTAGGTTACACGTTTAGGTAAGTAATTTGTATACATTATGTATTTATGTATCAATTTAAGACATTGCAGCTAATTTCCTCCAACTTCAAACTTTGACTACTACATACCCCTTACATCAGCATTTTGCCTATTCAGAATACAGTGGAACGGTCACTCCTGAGCTTGACTGTTTCGATCATATTTCTCTTGTTTTGAATTCTTTGCACTTATGAAGTAGTTTAGCTTGATTGGTTTATAAAGTTTTGAATAGGATAGGCTATATTTATGGTTCTCTCTTTTATCAAAATACCTATGGACAGTGTTTTGATGCTGAGAATGCATTGGCAGTAGAAGCCTAAACTGAGAAGATCTCGTCCCCACATGCTTACTCTTTCCTCAAAATCCAGCTCGTTTCACCTCTCGGTACAACCAGTATTAAGCAACATGTAAAGGAAAACCTGTAATGTATATAAATAATCACTGCTTTTCTTATTAAAAGATGAGAGGCATTTTTTCAGCTTACATATATCCTAACTGATGTTCATCTGTACAAGGCAGTTCAGCTGAAACTGTGTTGAAGGAGTATACCTCACCTATAAAAACATACAATAGGAGAGAAAAAAAGCTCTCAGGATTTTTGAAAAGGAACACAAGACCTTTTGACTTCGTTGCTGGAAACTCCTGGTTCTGTGGGAGGGAAGTTTGATTTCACAGTGGACTTCAGCAAGCAGCATTTTACCCCAAGTATTTTCTTTCCCTAGAAAAAGGAGGAAGAATTAATTTAGTCAAAAGGAACAAATTTACAATGGGAAACTGGTATAATAATTAGCTTAAACAATTGCAACAGTGAAATTCTTTTGTGACTCTAGTTTGTCACACCTTAAAGACTGGTGATTTTTTTTAAGGAGTCTGATATTCAACATCCTCAGGTGCCGAGTTTCAGCATCCGTGCAGGGACAGGAACGACTCTCACACATTGATGCAATGCACAGTCAGTTCACTTTATTGCTCTACTTGGGTGGTTATATACATTTTTCATATCTGTACATGTGATTATGCTTATTCAGATAGGCTACAGACATAAATCATGCGCTGTTCATGCGCCCCATATTGCCTTATGATTGGTAACTATGCACTAACACCAATAGCAACAGACCGCCTCCACGTCCTTGAACACATCTTGTTTTTGCTAACCCACATCATGTGCACTATCAGAACTTTCTCAATTGCTATTCTTAGCTTCCCCTTCCAGCGGCCTGTTCAGTTATGCTAATTGTTTTGCTTAAGCGACCTAGTCATGCTAACTCTCAAGCTACATCAACCCCAGCCCTCAGGCTGGGAAAGTCTTTGGATTTCTCTCCCATCCCTGTTGATAGACCATAAGATAACAAGGTAAAAGCTGAAAAGACCTGTCAGCTCAAGTCGTCCAGCTCTGCTCATTCAATGCTCCTGCTTACTGTGCTTTTTTAGCACTTTGTAAAGGCCAGGTTTCAGTGTCTCACTAAGCTCTATTGAAAAAATATTGCAGAGTCTAACACATATAATCAGTTGTATTGCTGCGGAGCACTCTGACAAGAGCCTTTTTCTGACTTGTCTCTAGTTTTACAATGAACCCCTTGCTTTGAATTATTTTTATCAATGTTCATGAAAGTAGAGTCAGAACAATTCAAATGCATCATATTTTTAAATACGACTGAATTGTATTTAATTCAATAATACTGTTGTATTTATTCATTCCAAAAGTTGATTTGAGTGTGGCATTCTTAAGAAAATACTTCACAGTATGATTAGCTCTTCTGTTTACTTATTGTCTGTTGCTTTTTTGGGGGAATATGGATTTAAAGAAAAAAAATCAGTTGCAGTTTTACTGATTGTATATTAGAAGGATCCTGTGAGGATTAACAGCTCATTTTTCCTTAGAAGTCAGATTTAAGGACATGTTTTTCCTCATTATTCTGAGTAGCTCAAATCAGCAAGTGTTGTCATCGTTGCCATCATCATTATTATTTCACAGTAAAGATCACACTGAACAGGATAAAAAAGGTCAACTACTTCTTTTCCTCTACAGTGAGACTCCAAGTGCCTCCATAATTTTCCTTCAAAACAAAGTGGGTTTTAGTTTAAAACCTCCATGCTCTGCAGGTCATTCTGTATAAACATAAATTTTTACGTTTCAGAAGAAAATGCTGTTTATGTCTGTGACGCTTTGATGGTAAGTTAAAATGGATAAGTATGGTAAAATGCCTTTTCATTGCCTATATCTTCAATAAAATGTCAGATCTGACAGGAGATAACCCCACATGAATACACAGATGGTTGAAGAAATTGGCTTCATGAAAATAAATTCAGGCAATGGATCCTGCTAGGATATTGAGTAAATAACAAGTTGAAGACATGAAGTCTTTTTTTTAAATGTAAAATTCTTTCTGATTAGCCTGAGTAAAAGATGAGGTTAAATAAAGTTATTCTAGCACAGAGAGAAGTAACATGCTCACAGAGCCGAAAAGATTAAAGAAAAAAAAATCTTGAATACTGCCAGTCTATCAGCCTTGAAATCTGTCTGAGACAGTTTGGGAGACCCAAGCAGCCTTTCTACATTTCGATTTGCTTTAGCAGGGAAGCCAATGAGGAGGTGAGCTCTCCTTGTTCTGTCCGCGCAGGGCCACTAGAGGATCCTGCTGACAACAAATGCGCTTGTGAGACATTTATTGCACGCCAAGTCTTGCCTCGGATGTTGCACTGAAAGTGGGATTGGTTATAGTTCAACATGCTATTCTGCACACATTGCTGCTTCATCTTGATTCCTTTGCAGCCTCCTGTTTCCTCCTCGCTTTTTAGTGTCAACAACAAAACCACAAAATAAAACTCAATAATATCTGTTTGTATCTGTTTGTAACCAAAGTAAAAGAGTTGCTTACACAATATGCAGTGCTGTGAATAACACAGCTAGCTGGGGAAATTACTATCCTTGACACTCACTCGTGCCCCATTTTTGAAGACGGAGTATTTAAAAGGCCAGTACAAGAATTAAAATGCAGTAGGACTTTTTATTTCTCTCTAGTCTTTTTTCTGTTTACACCTTATCCCTAGTAGGTCTGTAAAAGTCATACAGCTCATTTCACAGCAGACTGAAGGAGGGGCAGTCATTTTGTTGAAGATATTTGGAGTAGTGTAGCACACAAAAGAAAATGAAGATGAATAGGGTATTTGTGGTGGGTAGTGGATGTCATAGGTTGCTCTGGTTTTGACCTTAACTTTACTTCACCAATAGCTTTGGTTAAATTCAGGCAATACAGGCAAATATTAAACCAAAGAGGTCTCAAAAGTTATATTTGAGGTGAACAGTTACATAAACAAAGAAGGGGTTCAATTACACAGGAGGTGCTGTAATTGATATCATTTTTTATTTCACAGTTTATAAACATCTTCACAAAACCCTCAAAGTCTCCAAAAGGTAAAAACAACATTTGCATTTGTGATAAACTTTAGAAAGTGTCAGAGTTTCAAGACAAGTCAAGGACAGGATGCTTCTATTTCAGGTTAGTCCTTTTAGAGAATATTCTGCATAACCATCTTGCAGAGACAAGCCTTTGTGAAAGAACTGGGATTTTCCCATGCAACATTTGCCCACCTTTCAAAACCAAAATCTTCCAGGAGACTTTCACTCTACCATAGCATGTCAACAAGTCCTAATTTCAAGGTGGCTTACTTTTAGTTATTAAAATTTAGGCTTCTTGTGTAGTTTGGGTAATAAAAAAATATAATGTAATCTATGATATACATAGAATTTCTCTCCTTGTTTTTCTTTTACAGTTTCAGTTATTTGTTATAAAAGTTATTTGTTACACACAACCTGATATTCCCCCCCCCCAAAAAAAAGTTAAATCTGCAGCTAGAGATAACTAAGTAGATTTTTAACATTGGCGTCCTTTTACAAGTCACAGACTGTAAAATGAAAACAAAAAAAGGCCAGAACTTTAGTACAAGCTTTCTCTTGTGTTTTAGATTGATACAAAAAGACCTATTTCCTTTCTTCTCTACTCATCAAATTGCGTTTGTCCTGCACACGTCACACGTCATACACACTGTTTTAATGCTTAGACTGCAGTTTCCACATGTTGGTGTCTACATCTAGTACATGCCCTAATGTACGCAGAGGCAAGACCCTCAGAGGTATTAAAAATCAGTTTGAATTATACAGAAATGCATTTAAGGATCTGTGTCAAGTTGCCTTGAAATACTGAGACCTAAACACCATCTGGTTCTATCAAAAGCTAATATGTTAGACGAGTCGAGCAGTTCTGAAAAATCAGGCCACTCAGAGCTTTAATAAGTAGCGTGCTGAGCAACTCCTGCTCTTCAGGATCAAATTGCGTTTTAAAAACTTAAGTTTGAAATGTTGGACATAATTAAATTTCTGCTACAATTAGTTTGAGGCCAAACAATGGGATACAGTCACAGATCCAAGCTTTGGCTGGATACTAAGGACATCATTGCTTTGAAATGTAATATGCCTGAAGAGAGAGAGAGTTAGTCCCACACTCTTTGTTCTTTATGAGAATATAAATATTTAATGTGGGAGAATGTAGAATTACATTTGAAGTCTATGTACTGAATATAGCTATCTAAGGCACTCTTATTACATATTTCTTTGTTAAATTTGTTCTTCAGAACTCCTTTTGATGATTTATTTCCCATGTCAACAGCCATTACAGGGAACATTACTGAAACATTTCAAGTTATTGTTAATTTTTCATTAGGTTTTATTATTTTAAATTAGTACACTGTTGTTAAAAAAACCCCCACACTTTATTAACCAAAACTCCTAATGTAGTAAAACTACATGGTATAATTTCTGCTGAGCTTTTTGTTTGTTTGCTAGTGTTTTGTTTATGTTTATCCTTATCCAAGGTCATAAATAATGAATGTTTCTCTCAGCAGGCCTTTGCAGCCTAGTCCTGAAATCCCTGAGCTTCATGGTGAAAGACTGTTGAGATCCTAAACCTGGTATCACCCAGGCTAGTATTTCTTTTGAAAGATTTTTTTCATACCATGTACATCTTCAGCATTACAGTTTGTAGCTTTCACTAGTCTGCAAGACTTATGTCTGTATATACTGTCTACCAGAAAGTGAGAGGGAAATGGAAAAGGTGTTTTGCGGGCAGTCACCTGTTCTTTCATCACACATAACAATTCTGCGTTATGCTAATTTTTGTTCCGCCTGACCTCGTCTACTGTTATGGTTTGGCTGCGGCCGGCAACAAAAGCACCATGCGGCTGCCCCTCCCCCCGTTGGGGTGTGGAGGAGAATGGAAAGAAACAGGCAGAAACTGGTGGGTCGGGATAAGGGCAGTTTAACAGAACAGCAAACAAAGGGAACAGGAAAAACAATGATACAGATAAGGAGAAAACACAGCACAAACTGCACAACCCACAGAGCCACTCCTGCCGCCGCACCCTCCCGAGCTGCGAGAGAGAGTTCCAGCCGCGCCGCCGCCCCCACCAGAACCCAGCATGACGGCACATGGTATGGAATACCCTGCTCTGTTTGGCCAGATTGGGTCAGCCCGCCTGGCTGTGCCCCTTCCTGGACTGCGGTGAAAATTAACCCTGTCCTGGCCGAGCCCAGGACACTGTCCACCCCTTATTCCATACCATCTACGTCATGCCCAGGTCCCCCATTGTCCAGCTGATCACCACCACTTCTACTGTCTCCAGATATCATTCCCTTAGTCTATGGATCATCACTCTAAAGTGTCCATTGAGTTCATTTAATCCATGACTTCGGGCTCCATCTGTCATAATGGTCTTCTGTGGCAGGAGAGGTGATGTGTGGTGATGGGCGGTCACTTGCTGCATCCAGAGCTCACGGCTGATGTATCTGGTGTGGCCCATGCCCACAGTCTGCAGGAGATGTTGATCTTGATGAATTTGCTGGCTGCCAGTTGTTGAAAACCAGGTCCAGTTCCATCATCACTGTGCTCTGCTAGGTTTCATCAAAAAGTCCATCCTTCTTTAATCTGGACGATTCTTACTATGCTACTACTGGTATAACATATAACAATTATAACAGTGATAACAGACAGTGACAGGGTTATTTAATAATTAACTTTATACAATTTATTTCTGAACTATTCTCACCCAAAATCAAATCCCCATGAGGTACACATCGGACTTCCCCATCCTTCCGCATTACCCACCAGGTACACCCAGGTCCTTGAGGAAAAACAATGCCACGGACGGGCTTGCCTTTGCCTGAGGCAGGACTAACCCAAATTGTCTTCCCTAACATGTTCCGCATGTGCACTACAGGGACTTTATCCCCTTCTATGGGGCGCTGAGCTTTTGACTGGGTAGGACCAGCCTGGCTGGTGGATCCTCTGGTGTTAACCAACTAGGTGGCTTTTGATAAATGAGTATCCCAATTTTTTAAAGTCCCACCCCCCCATTGCCCTCAAAGTGGTTTTTAGCAGCCCATTGTATCGTTCGATCTTTCCAGAGGCTGGTGCATGGTAGGGGATGTGATACACCCACTCGATACCGTGTTCTTTGGCCCAGGTGTCTATGAGGCTGTTGCGAAAGTGAGTC
>Ga0065711_1001869_pt1 | contig 38604 bp, 16 predicted proteins | sample Hoacrofraction12_FD_59098 | JGI IMG/M metagenome (GOLD analysis project Ga0065711, IMG submission 59098) | Hoatzin crop microbial communities from Cojedes, Venezuela - Epithelial fraction 12 v2 (version 2) | ecosystem: Host-associated > Birds > Digestive system > Esophagus > Crop | place...
TTCCAGCCTGTCCAGGTCTCGCTGAATGGCAGCACAGCCTTCTGGTGTATCCACCACTCCTCCCAGTTTTGTGTCATCAGCAAACTTGCTGAGGGTACACTCTAACTCTTCCTCCAGGTCATTGATGAAGAAGTTGAACAAACCTGGGCCCCGTCAGTTAGTTATAGAGAGTGGTAAGGTCTCCCCTCAGCCTCCTCTTCTCCAGACTAAACAATTCCAGTTCCCTCTGCCACTCCTCGTAAGTCTTGTTCTCTAGACCCTTCAGCAGATTCATTGCTCTTCTCTGGACACACTCCAGCACCTCAGTGTCCTTCTTGTTGTGAAGGCCCAAAACTGAACACAGCACTAGAGGTGTGGCCTCACCAGTGGGAAGTACAGCGGCACGATCACCTCCCTATTCCTGCTGGCCACACTATTCCTGATACAAGCCAACCAGGATGCCGTTGGCCAGCTTGGACAACTGGGCACGCTGCTGGCTCATGCTCAGCTGGCTGTCGACCAACACCCACAGATCCTTTTCCACCAAGCATCTTTCTGACCACTCCTTTTGGAATGACCTGCATGAACATGGACTATAAGAGGACTTCCTCTGCCATCCTCTGTCCAGGCCCATGTATTAAATCATTGGGATAACGGGGTCCAAGGTGAGTTGTTGTATGCTTTTTTCACACAGAAATAGCTATACCATCCTTTTAAAATACGGTTTTATTAATTAATTTCTATGATATTGCATTCTGTTTGAGTAAGCTATGTCTGTCAATCAGTCAGTTGCTCTCCATGGAACAGAAAATTTACAGAATTTATATCTGGAAAAAATGACTGTTTTACCAAATGTAGGAACTTTTTTTATTCTCATTATGATTTTTAGTGGAGATTCACAGGGACATTTCATTAGTCAAAGTTTGAAAATATTTTTCTAGTATGGAAAAAAAATGGCTATGTAGTTTGCATTCATTAATGAAGATGGCAAATTGAGAGACATATCAAAACATGTAATAGTTAACTAAATATTCTCAGTGTAGTAAAGCAAAAGCAGCATGTTCCTTTTATTTCAATATTCTGTGTGAAACATTCTGTTTTCACAAAATGCTGTTTAGCTAGAAATTCGCTGTGGCAGAAAACAGCATTATGCATTTGAGCAGATGCACTGGCTCACTGCATTAAAGATGGACACCTGGGTTCCTGCATTAGACTTGCAGAGAATATGGAAATATTTCAGATGAAAACAGATAGGTAGAAAGTAGGTGAGTGTGGATTTTCACATTCCCTAGTTAATGAACTTTTGGTGATATGAGTAAGTGGCTCTTTACATTCTCTTGAGTTACTGGTTTAAACATTGAGATTCTTTTTGTTTCAATGCACAGTTCTGTAGGGACCTGAAAACTGATTTTTCACCTTTAGAGGTCTTCCTGAAGACCTCTGGGGTCTGTACTGCTGATTACAAGCATCTGTAAGGAATGTAATGTAGTAATTCATTTTTATCTGATAATTTGATTACATCTTTCAATATCTTTCACTGTCCTAGTTTGCAGCACAGGTAAGGTTATTCTTTACCATATTCATTGTCATAGTAATCATCAGTTATCATATTGTTGTTTCCGCGTATTGACAGTCACTTGAAAGTAATAATTATGGTTGCTCTTGTTTGAAGTTCCATGCTTTAAACAAGCTTGTGGTGGTGTTCTCTGTGGATTTTTTTTTCTAAACTTTTGTCCTGCCACGTGATTTAAAGCAAACGCTGTGGCAAAATCAAGTGTTTCAGGTTGCTGATTACGTGATGGTGTGAATAATTTGCCTTACAAACTAACAGTAAGTTAATAGTGCTAAGGCAGAGTCACTACGATCAAAAGAAACCTCATGAGATCTTAGCAATGAAATAATAAGTATTGTAGTTGCTACTCAGACCTGATGAAGATCTTTTGGTTGTACTAAACTCAGGTATACTGGGTCAGGTTTCAGATGTGTTGGGTTAATTCCTTGAAAAACTCTTACTGAAGAAGTCAGGAAGCAATGGAGATGCACGAAGTCATGTTGGAGACTCACAGTTTACCTGCCTGCTCCAACACTTGCTAGACTGCTAAAAGGCAGCTACTGCTTTGTTGTGTGCTGTTACCATCCAGGCTGGGTACCTGTGCCATGTAATTTGCCTGAGATGGAGCCAGTAAGCAGTTAAGAACTCTTTAAGTTGCGTTTAGGGACCTCTCTTCTGCCCCTTACTTCCAAGAGTATCTGGTGAAACATAAGTCTTTTCTTGAACAAATCCACTTCTCCTACCAAGTGATTATTCTGATTCCACTGCAGTAAGTGTGCGTGAGTACTAAACTAAGCATCAAGAGTTTCTTCATACTGAGTGAAAACTTAGTGGTGTGTAATTCAGTGCACTTACTTCCTCGTGGAGCTTGGAAAAATAAGAAGATAAGCACCCCAATATGTATTTCAAATTAATAGTGTTGGTTCTGTTTTTTGCAGTGAGAAAGCCTTCTGTCTTAATTTCTGCTAGAACAATTAAATACAGTCATACTGGATGTATTTGCTACATGTTAGTTTTTCTTCATGTTTGCTGAATTGAAAAATCAGCGAAAATTAATGTGAAGAAATTATACCTAATCATGGAAAAGCAATATCATTTGTCTTCAGCGTAGAGCAAGGAACAAAAATAATACCCAGCCAATGCGTGATGAACCATATTTATTCAAAACTCGACATTTCTACAGTATTTAAATTTAAATGGCTTTAGTGAGAGCACTGAAACACATACTGTCTGTTTTTGCTAATAGGACCCACAATAATCTCTTTATTACACCTTTTGAGTTTCTGTCCTTGGTCTGCTCGTCATTAATACTGCAAAATCCACACAGCATGGGAAGACTATTGGACTTATGAACTAACTTGATCATGCGTAGAAATTACGTAAACACTGAGAACACACTGAGAACAGATTTTATTAAATTATACTGAACTTTGCATAAATAAACACAAAGCATACATATCTCCTCCCCCCCAATATTTTCTAACTACCAACTGTTTCTTGTACCAAACAGGCTTGCTTTTGGTTACCATATGGTATACCAATTTAAATGAGAATACTTGATTGGATATTTACAACTACTTTAGTAGTCTTGAGGATAGTCATTGAGTACACAGCTTCAATAAATTATACTTTTATGTATTCTGTTATGTATCCTACCATCTTTTGGGGGGTTTTAGGGAGTATATTTGAAGGAAAGAATAGAGAGTCTGTTACAAAAATGCAGCAAAGGACAAAGAAGTTGCTCAAACAGTGAACTTTTACATAAAGGGTAGATAAAAGATTGCCGCATCTGTGCAGTCATATTTATACTTTGTGTTGACTAATGAGATGACCATGTTGCTTATTTAAAAATAACTTGTAACATTGAAAAATATCACATATTTTGAATTAAAATGACTTTCTAAACTCCATCAGTTCAGTGTGCAAAGTGTAGTAGTAAATAGAAGTAGTTTGTGAGCACGCACCTGTTTCTTTTGTCCATTTTCAGTGCAAGAAAACGAAGTTCATGATACTGATATAGCCTAGTCTCCCAAAGTCTTATAGAGTAGTTCATGATAGTTCATGTAGAGTCGTGATTTCTGGCAGTGGAAATGGGGTGACAGCCATGGTAATAGAGGTTTACAAAAACTGAAAAATTTTCAGTGGTTTTGTTCAAACCAGAAGTTTGCCTGATTGCTGATAGCTAAACTCATCAACACTTTGTTGTCATTCATTTTCAGCTCTAGATCACACAGTATCTAGATCACACTTTATATCCAATATCTCCTGGGCAAAAGGATGTAGAGGGGATTGACAAGAGTTTCCACTTTCACTGAGCCTTTTGCAGCAAGGAAATAGGATTACTATTTTAAAGAAGGAATGAAGATGAGTAGAATGAAATTTGTAAAAATTGCACTTTAGGAGAAAATAGTTTCCCTTTTGCTTTTTGATTGTTTACATTCTTAGTCTTTTTCTGACTTACTGCTAAATATCTCTGAGAACTTAGGGCAGTCGTCCACTATCTGTTTCTCTGGGCAAAGTTCCTCAAAGCTTAAAAGGTGTTTGTTAACCAGAAGTAAAAACTGAGTAAAGTAATGAAGTAAAGTTGACTGAAGTTAAAAAAAAAAAAAGAGTATTTCTGAGTGAAGCAGTGAAAGCAATAATGCATATGCTTTGAATCCTAAATGTGACAAAGATTCTATGTCCTTTCCCCTTTTCAGATTCTTTCATTTGATCTGTTGGAAATAGTTCTGTAAAAAATTAAAAACCCGACTGTTTTACAGTGTGATTTACTAATGTGGCCTCATCACCATTGAAGCTGCTATTTGTAGTGAGGTTATAAATGAAAGGTGAACCATCCTTATGGACATTTAAGTCTACACCAGCAGTGTGAAGTGGGGAAGTAAGTTATGTCATCTGTGGACTTGACTGATCTACAGGAATTCCTAGGAATCGGAGATGCTGTCTTCACTCTTGCTTCCAGTGATTTTTTTGTCTTTTCTGTGGGACATAGATGCTCAGTGTTGCCTCCTGTGTGGTCTCAGGCTATGGCGATCTCTCTCAGAAAGGAAAGGGATGCTGTCCACAGTGTGCTGAGCCAAGTAGACTGTATCGGAAGATATGTACTGTGTGTGCCCTCACCAGACAGAAATCACAGGGGTTTATTAGTCTTAAAATAGCAAAGACCTGTGCAAATAACTACGTTAAGAATTCACCTTTACCCTGAAAGCTTAGGTATCATGAGTGCCTCCATATCAGTGTTAGCTGTACTGTACTGTGAGATCCTAATACCCATGTCATTCTTTCTGTGGTGCTGAGACACCATGTTGTGTGTAGATATTTGACAATGTATAGGGTGGAGGAATCTTTTGTGTGCTATCTCAGTTACTGCACAAGCATTTAGAAATTTTTAGAGATCACACATAGATCTACTTGGTGATTACCAGGATGTTTAGGAGCTAAAGCAACCAAATTATTCTTTGAAATATTATACTTGTCTGCTCCAATAATTTATCAAGATGCTTAGACATATGAATGTCATGTTCAAATCAGTGTCAGAAGTTCAAGCCAGATTATAGTTTAATAAAGGGTTTAATTGAATTCTGAACAAGTTTTGAAAAATATTTTCTATGATAGACAGGTTTTCAAAAATTCACTGATTACTTGGCAGTGCTGTATTAGCAAATTGTTGTTATATTTCTTTCTGGAAATATCATCGGCTATGGCCTTTTATATGACATGTCTTTACATCGCGAGGTGTAATTCCTTCCTTCACCTGACTTTTATAATGTATTATGCCATTAAGACACAATGAAGCATCTTTTAATGGTCCATTAACACAAGAGTTGGGTGCACAGTGTGGAGAGAAAGAACATCTTCTAGAAGCCTAACTAGTCAAAAAGAAGTTTTGAAAATTGATATCAAAAGTCAAACTATATGCTAGGTCTTCATCCTGTTCTGTGACTTTTTAAATATTGGGCTTTTATACTTTTCTTCATATTGTTGGTGATACAGCGTTTGGTAGGGAACTTTAAAAAATTGCCTTTAAAATTAAGTGTGTAGTTAGCAGTTTATTTCCCGGTGAACGAGTCCCACATTAAAAAAGAAGTTTGTGATGCAAAAACAGAAGAAAAGAAGCTCTCAAAATTATACCCTGGACAACTGGGCCCATGGGCTCATAGGCCAAGGTTTCATAATTTAATGAAATTCTGTTTACAATGAGAGGTGATTCTTTCTGGGAAAGAAAAGTATGCAGCCCGATGGCAGAGATGCTGAAACTGATATTTTAAAATTGAATAAAATGATTTGCATGCTAAATGCATCCACTTAGATGAAATAGATGGGTCAGACCGCACGCTGGACAGGTAAAACAGACTTTTAAAATTTTACTTTTTGTAATATGTTTTTAATGAACTGGACATCACATTAGAAGAGAGTACAGCTTGCCCTTCAATAGCAGTCCTTGCTAAATACTAACACTAAACAGATCAATTGTGAAAGATTTCCCAGAGCGGGAAATTAGAAAATGAAAAATATCAGGTATAAAAATGTGATGAAAAGTCTAACCTCCTTCAAGCCTAATCACTGTGCCTGAATAGCTGGGTAAAGGGGAAGACATACTGAACAAATTAGAAGTATAAAAATTAAATATATATTTCTATATGAAATGAAATTTGAGTTGTATACAGGAAATAGTTGAACAAAACATAATCAAATGCTATCTGTAGGTGGTAGTTCTGTTGAAAATATTGAAAAGACACCTTTCTTTTTATTCAGATTCTCTTTGAACTGCATTGTTTTACTTTTCCATTTGCTTTTAGAATAATATGTTACATTCCAATAAGTAAATAGGATTCAAAGCCTGTCTGTATATGGAATTAGAACTGATACTGCAGAAATAATCAGTAATTACAGGCCTTTGTAATGTTTGTTCATTATTCTGATACAAAAGAATTCCACATTCTTGTGTCAATTTCCATACACTCTGTGATTTGTGGCAAGATTCCCGTGTGAGCTTCTTGCAGAAGTATGACATGTACATGTCAGGTATATTTGGTCCTCATATGAGTTTCTACAGTACTAAACTGCCTGTCTAGGTGAGTGATCTAAGTTCAAAGCAGGAGGAGGGAACCTATCTCTGTTTGTCAGAATCATTCTTAGGAGCCATTGGAATCTCAGGAACAAAATTAATTGTCTGACTTGCAGTGCATTACTCTGTCCTTTGAGTAGTCTCACTTGCTGTGTCTTGGGCTGCAATAACATCCATAGCAATAAGATGCTCTGGATTAACTAAATACTTATATTCTTCATGTTGTGTGTGTTTATGGCATAATTTCTGAGGTATGGGAGGGGAATTATGCCTCATGTTTGAAAAATATCTATAATCTGAGTCCTTAGGACAAAACAATTTAAATCTGCATGTGTTTAATGCAGTAATAAAAACTGGTGTTTATTTTCTGATAACTATGAAGATAATATCAAAACCAGCTAAAAACATCTGCTAGTTTAGCTAGTGTTGGGGTGTATGTTTTTTAATGAACAAAAAATGCATAGTATGTGAAATTTAACTGGTAATTATTTTTTTTAAAAGGTGCTGTCTTTCTCCTTTCCCAAACTTTTCTTCACTTTCCCTCTGCTTCCTGCTTTCCCCTCTTCCCCCTCCTCCCTTTTCCTGCTTTTACCCCCCTTTTCTCTTTTTTCTTGCTTTCCTGCTCTTTATCTGCCCGTACCCCTACCATTTCCCCTTTCTCCCCTTCCCTCACCACCGCTTTCTCTCTTTCCCTCTTTTTTTTCTATAAACGTGAAAAATTCTCAGTCTCTTCCCATGTCTGAGCAAGATAAATGAACTAATTTAAAATATTTTCCATGCCTCATCTGTCCACTCCACAAGCTGTCAATGAGCTACGATTGGGAGCTTTCATGCCAATAGTCCACAGTGAGCAGTTGTATTATTTTGAAATAAGAATGGTGTTTCCACGGCAAACCTGGAACGCTTTGCAGCTGTGCTGACATTCTCATACTTCTGGGTTTATGCAAGAAAGATGACACTTTATGAGATTATTTTAAAGCAAAAGGTCATTTGCCTACCTGCCCAGGATAAAGCCTTCATATTCGTCTTTTATTTTTTTGTCTTTTGAGGGAAAGCAACAGGAAAAAATAAAAGAGAAAAAAATAACTCATTTTAAACATATTTGAATTTTTGCTTCTCCATTTTTGCCAAAAATTGTTTTAACCAGTAAGTATATTAATAGCTAATATGTTTCAATTTACAGGGAGCAAAGGTTTCACAAATTTTTGTAAGAGCTAACTACTCCAAGACACTGCTAACCCTCTTCTGCAGTGGGATCTGATTATTCTAAATATTTACATAGTGAAGTTCATACAGGACTTAAAAACGAGGAAAACGTTTAGAAATAACTTACTGTTTCTGAGATACTACAAACTGATTCATTTTAGATTGTGGAATTTTTTTAACTTCTTATACTTAATACATTTTAAAACGTCTTACAGAATGTCAGAACTTTTCTGTACTGCCTTATCACTTTTCCCTGTTCAAATGACACTATTTTCTGGTTAGGTATAATGTTAACATCAACTCTGCTGAAAAATGGATTTTGGCTTTTGGCTTAAAGCTTCAGAAATAATCTTTTCTTTGTAAGCTATGCAGTCCCCAAAGCTTTTCAGAACTGAATATATAGTTTCTGTGATGCAGAACATGTTTAAATTGTGTGTGCCTTGACACCTTCCTAAAATTAAAAAAGAAACAAAACAAACCAACTGAAAAAACAACCCCCAAACAAATTAAAAATAGTCCCTACCCCTTCACCCTTGAATAGCCCTTTATTTTCAGTTTTGACTTAAGTTCTTTCTATGCTATTGTCAGCACCTGGAAATAGCGTGAGTCACATTTGCTCTATTTACTGTAGGGGTGCCAGGTAGTTCCTGGCCAGTGGCATACCCACATGAAATGGTTTTACTTAGCCTCCTTTTCTGATAGTGTATTCCGTCCACAGTATCTTCCCTTCAACAGAGAAGAACTTGACAAGCAGCTGTGTCCTCTTTCAGTGTACTTCACAAGCGCAGTATTTTTCTTCCCAGAAGCAAAGTGCATTCACCTACATAATTGGCCATGACCCGTTCTTGTCCAGAGGACATATACTGAAGTCCATTCCCATTTTCTAATCTTTTCAGACATAAAAAAGCACATTACTGTCATGCTAGTAGGTAGATGAAATTTTGATATACGTTCTTTTATTGTCATCAGAAATTTCTATTTGAGCTTGACAAGATTCTTGTTTCTAAACATTTGAACATACATCTCTTAAATGCTATACGATGTTCTCTAGTAATTTTGTTTTCTTTGGGGGGTGTATGTGGAAATACCTTTTAAATTTACTGGTACCGCCTTACGGACTTGCTGTTCTCAGAAGGATAGAGAGTTTATTAGATAAGACATTGTGATACCTTTATTTTGATAAAGACTGTCTTTGTGTTTTTTCATTTCAGTAAATTGCTTGCAGGATATTGCTAAAAATATAATCCTTTCAATTCTGCGTCTCAATGTTACAATTTTAACTGCCCTTATTAAAATGTTAAATTCTCTTTGTGTGTTTCTATGTATTCATATGAAGTATTATGAAGCAATTATTATAAAATAAATTATACAGAAACAGTGATCTTCTCTGTGCTAAGTATAAATAATAATATTACTTTCCAGAGCAGTGCTTTGCATTAAATGGCAACTTGCAAAGGAGTGGTGTTTGACATGGCCGTGCAGTCTCCTGAAGTTCTCTTTTCATTGTCTGTTTGGGACTTTTCTGAGTTAGAAAATTCTAGATGTCTTCTCTAAATACTTCGTGTAGTCGTGCTCTGTTTTACTTGGGGATCTGGCTCTTCTGAAATCTGAAAGTTGAAATTGGGTTGGAATCTGAGAACTGAAATATAAAGTCTGCCACTAGATTTTGACTTGATTGGCTTTGCAGAAGAGGACGTGGAGATTATGATGGAGAAGTTAAACATGAATCAGCAGTATACTCTTGCAGCAAAGAGGGCCAACTCAATCCTGGGCTTGATTTGTAAGACTGTAGCCGGCAGGCCCAGGGACTTGATCCATCCTTCCTCTTTTTTTGGCATTTCTAAGACTGCACCTGATCTCCCTGTTATTGGCATACAGGAGCAAGTCCAATGGAAGGTCTCTGAGGTGTTCAAGGCTGGAGCACGGGACATATGCAGAGAGACTAAAGAAACTAGGTCTGTTCAGCCTGAGAAGGAGACACCTTTTTGCAGAGATCTTACTGCTGTTTATGACTAGGTAATCAAAGGATAAAGGGAAGATGGAGACATGCTTTCTGGAGGTGCATGAAGATAGCTTGAGAGGCAAAGAACACAAATCAGAACATGGTAAATTCCATTGTTGTATAAAGAACGGGTTTTCTTACTACGAAGGTTGGTGTTCAAACACTTGAACAGGTGCCCAGCAAAGCTGAGGGATCTTTGTCCTTAGAGATGTTCAAAACTCAGCTGGACAGGCCTTGTGCAACCTGATGTAGGTCTCCTTTGGCAAGGTGTTGGACTACATGACCTTTGGAGGTCCCTTCCAATCTCTGTTGTTTTTTGACTCTATGGAAATAGTTTAGCTCTCATTTTGCACAGTAGTTTTGTCTGTGCACTGTGTACTCCAGCTAAGAAGTGCATGGTTGTGACTGGATGACTGAAGTGTAGAAAAGAATCTGAAACAACCATTGCCTTTAATTTCCGGTAATGTCTGTAGGAATCGGCTGGAAAGACTGCAGTTACAACATAATACTGGGACCTCTAGCCACCATATCTGGTGGAGGCTGCAGCAGAGAGGCATTGAATTCATGTCTCATCACCTTTTCAGCTTAAATGGCCTTTCACAGCTTGTCAGGTATTTTAACCTTTGTATAAATGGCAAATCTGTTTGAACTGGTCTGTGCAAGTCTAAAGGAAAATTTTAACAAAAATGTTTTCTTCCTGGAGAATATAGAAAATGAGCCTCTTTCCAACATCCCATATTTATCTTCCTGGAGTTTTGCTCTTCAAATACCAATATGAAACATTTTTTCTTGTTCATTGCAGGATGCTTGAAAGGTGTACTGAATAGAGGCACAATGCTTCTATAAAATAACAATTTATAAGGCTGAGTGTTTAATTGTTTATATGGTACAATGTAGAAGCTAAAAGGTGAAAATTGTGGGGGAAAGAAACCCAGAAAAGACATGCACAATTTCAAAGCTACAGAGGAAGAAGCGTTGTCTGGCAAAAAGATTTGTTTTGTTCTGTAATAAAAACACATTTGGAAAAGTATATATGAATACATAAAAACTAGAGTTAAGCTGAAATCATGAGAGTCTCCTTATAAAGTGAATGCTCACAGTCACATTAATATTTCAGAACAGATGTAGATATGAACCGGGCAAAAGAAGAGTTAGAATGACTAAATTCTCAGTGTCACCTGGTGTGTATGAATCTGGAAGCAAGTGGCATAGTATTGTTGTGTTCAATAACTATATGCTAGCAGCATATTCATTATACATGTAGGGATTCTTTTTAAAGCAGATGTTGGTGATTGAATATTTTCCTTTTAATATTTATTGATAGTAAGATTTTGAGGATATAGTAGAGATATGTGGACATGGTATTTTTATCAGTAGATCTCTAGGGTAGGATTACAGACCTCCCAAGTACTTTCTGCATATCTCTGACAGCATAGAGCACTAATAGTACTACTACAGAATGAAAAAAAGACAGAGAAAATTACAAAATTACAAATATCGAGGACTGCAAGAATACTGAAAATAAATACACATCAGTTTACTTCCCTAGACACAGCATAGTTGTAGGTATTGTGGTGGTGAGTACCACTGCGCAGGCAACAGCTGGAGCTCTAACACGGTCTTTTATTTCTTCCTCTTTGCCTCACAACACTCACCTTTTGCCAGCTGAGGAGATTACACAGTGTATCACAGGAACATAAACCTTTACAGGCACTTTCTAAAATACAAACTTCTTCACAAAGTATTTTGTTTTCTGTGATTGTTTTTCTTTCTCTTTTAACCTACAGTGTAAGGACTCTTTCATTACAATCACACAATCTGTGCTTCAGAAAAGCTAAGGGTTTTTTAACTCTGCACTGTATGTTTGTTTTTCCTTTCCTATGAATTAAAAAACTACTGGTGCCTTAGCAGTTTTACTGAAATAGTAGATGTATACTGCATTTATACACAATTTTGGCAAGTCCTGATAATATTTTAGCAGCTCTTAAAAATGTATATTAAACTAATATGAATATTTGGTGCCATTTCAAGATCTTTTCATGTTTAATTCAAAGTTGAAAATGACTTGAAAGCTCACTCATTGAGAGTAGACCCAAAACTACATTATTTCAGAGTTACTAGAAAATAAGATTTCTGTTTCTAATTGCTACTGATGTGTGTTATGTTTATTTCTCTGGTGGAATATATGACTAACAGAATTTCAACTGCATCAAGATAGTGTCTGCCATCTTTAATTTGCCATAGCCCCATGCTATAAGCAGACTTACGGAGTAGTAGGAAATTGCAAATCATTTTCTACAAGCATTGTTTCTTCCCCCCCCGAATTACTGGCTCTTATGTTTGAAACACCAGAGGGATGCAAAACAGTCTCTAGATACTTTATCTGACAACAGTCTTAGTTAATTTTAATTAGTTGTCTAAACATGCTGAAAAAAGAAGTGAAATAGAAATTCTTTTTCTTCACATGTTCTGATTCTAAGCTTTGTCAGTTTCATAGCTGAAATATTCAGCTTTGTTTAGATTAATCGGGAATAAACAGAAACGTAAACCGAAAAAAAGTAATGAGCTCGTTTCCATAGAAACACACGATGCTCTCTGGCAAAATTAAGTGCTGACTTTGTATTCTGAAAGATGGTTGTGCAGACAACATGTGCTCACTGATCTGCAGATAATGTGTCAAATGTCTTTATAGTATGTATCTTCTGATTGCATTGTGTGGTGTTAACAAATTTTTGTGCCAGTACCTTGCTACCAACTCTTGCAGTATGAGTCGACTGTAATCTTTTCTCATGTCTAATCCATGTCATGGCTTTGGACTGTAGAAAGAAAAGATTAGTTTCACTGTGCATTTTATACAGTATGTCTCAAGTTACAACAGTTGATAAGCTGGTGAAGCACCTTCTGTCAGTACACACTGTGAAATCTTTGCTGTGTTCAAATCTATGGGTATTTTACTATTGGTTGCAGTAGGACCAGCGTTTCATGTCTAGAATGTGATCATACCCAACAGCAATATTCCTTGTCTGGTAATATAAATTCTGAAGCAAAGCAGATTCATTGCAAAATGCAGAGGTGCTAAAGCAGATCTTATAGGAAAAAAAATATTATCCATGATTTTTCATTAATTTCCTAAACCTTACAATGGTGTCTCTGTCTCAGAGTTTATTTCTGATGATACCTAGAAGGTCAAAAATGCCAAATTTATGGAAGAAGGTGAGAATATGCAGTTCAGTTACTGACTAGTAGTTAATAACCATCTGCAGCAGTAGAAGAAGAGCTCTTATGTGTTGATTTTTAGTAATATATGGAGATGTAATAATTTTTGGAGGCTCTCTTGAAATAGCTTCTTTCTGTAGACTTTAATGCCTTACTATAGTGAGCTTCCTTCTTGCCAAGGCGTAGAAATACTTTCGGGAGAAATCAATACTTCACATTGTTTCCTAAAATCCAGCCCTGGCTTTCTGCCGCAACTTGTGCTTATTGTCATGAATCCTTGCATCAGAAAGCAGTATTACTGTGTCTAGTTCATGATCCTGTTAGGGACTGGAATTTTGTTTTGTAAATATTGCTCTTTTTGAGGGCAGCAATAGCGAATTTTTTATACAAGAGTGCATAAAATTTATTATGAAAGCTATCAGTGGCCTTTCTGCTGCAAAATACTGGTATCCAGTTTCCTCAGACTTGTGCTTTAAAATCCATTGTGTTTATATATTTGCAACCTATTAATATTAAAGAGCTATTCCATGATTATGAAATCCATTTGCAGCAGAATATTTTTCATTTTGGGGGCAAAAAGAGGTCATTTCATCATCTAGAAAGTTGCAGTACATTGTTCTGTCCTATATTCTTAATCTCCAGTTATATAAACAATTTTATTTATTCTCCCAGTTCATTTTGCATCTGAATCTCTGATTAAGATTGATCCTTGGCTACTTCCCCCTTTGTCTCTGCTGTGCACTAATATCTAACAAAATTTAAGTCAAAACGTCAGTCTTCCTAGCTATCTGGGATGTTTCAAGTTTATCAAGTTTACGTACCTAAATACGACCTTTGCCCAGACAGAGAGATGTTTAGATCCTATACTCTGCAGGAGTGATTCAAGTTTGGTTTGATTATATACAATTCCTTCATTTTACAGACTTACAAAAGTCAGACTTCAGGCAAGGGTGGGAGGGAGAGTGAAGCCTCGGTCTTCACAACCGGTGGTTCCCTCGCATAATTTTGATGCCTTTTTTCTTTGGTGACCTCCAGTAATTAATTTTTTTTTTTGACATTTGTATCATAGGTTTTTTTTTCGTGTATCACCATAATATTAAAAATGTTAACCTGGGAAAAAAAAGCTGAAAAAATTCATTTACGTTCATATGCTGTAAGGTCGCAAATGAGAGTATGAGAACTACATTATTACTTAGAAGCTAGGGAGGAAAACAATTGCCAGTATGGGTCAATCACAGCATAGTTCAATTCACTACTTACAGCTAATATACAACTTGGTTACGTAGCTCAGCTAAGGTTCCAAAAGTCTATACAAAGCAGATTTTTATAGTTTGCTCTGCTTCTATTCTGTATATTCTGATTTTATTAATCAAATATGATAGATGAAGTGTTTGACTTAACATTATCAAAGCTGAAGGAGCATTTTCTCATGTCACTGAATGGGGCCATGCTGCCTGATACAGTTATGCAAGCTGTGAATTTGCTTGTACACCTGACTTTTATTTGTTCATGTGTACTTTTCAAAATTCATGCTTAAAATTGAGACTTTTTGTAAAGCTGAGGTACATCTGCATCATTCCTTTCAGTGTCGTGCTTGCACAAAGGACACGGCATCTTACAGCTAATAGGAAACATTTCATTATTTGTCAACCTTGATTCTTTTTGTGCTTTCTGAAACAAGACTGATCTTCAGAATTTTTCTGGTATTCCATAAACACAGGGAGAAATAGGATTTTTTTTTTTTCCTGTATGTACACTAATTTTTTCACTTGTTCATATCCTTGATCTTAATCTTTTAGACACCTGAAGAATGTAAGAGTGTAGCACAAAAGATTAATGTGTTTTTGGAGTTAACTGATGTAACAGCTACCTTCCTTGTATTTGACAGTATAGATGGATTCATGTAATGGCTAAAACACAGGAAGTATTTTCAATTTCTTCATGCGACTTGAAGTCTGCACTCACATAATTACATATGACCAAGCAGTATTCTTTTTACATTAGAGTAAATCTGAAGTAATTTCACTTTTCTTCAGTTATTACGGTAATTTTACACCAGCATGACAGAAATAAGAATAGAGTCAGTAGTAATTTGACAGCTTTTTTTTAAAATTACTTTTTTCAGTACTTTCAAGTTGCATCTCTGAAAAGTACTGTGAGACATAATTTTTCTTACAATATGCCAGTTTGTCTAATGTGTTTTTATTAAGTTAACCCATGCTGGAAGACTAACAGAGAAGTTGATCTGTTTTACAGGGAGGGTTGAAATTTTGCTCGAATTTCTGTGGATTTTGCCATCCCATTTAATGTGTTACATTTTCAGTTTTCCTGACTGCACTTCCAGCTTCCTTTCCAGCATCTCTCACTATCCTTGTATTGCTTTTATTTTCCTTAGCTTTTCTGCTTCTGAATAATAAACCTTGAAATATTGAAATAGAAGAACAATTGTGCATGTATATAGTTGTAAGTGCATCTTTTTTGAAGCATTACTCATGTAATGTAATGTTTTAGATTTCTGCATCTCCTGAGTTTTCATGGTACTTCAGTAAGATGCTGACAAAACTTACAGCCATATTTTAATGTTTGTGTATTCGCTGTGTTGCACAAGTGCAGCCAGTAATTATAGGGGATCAGCATTTCCTGCTGTAGCTGATTTCCTTAATTTACTGCTAGTTTTGCTGCACTGTGCTTTTTTATCTCTTTTTCCTATTCTCTACATTTTGTTTTAACTGCATTTTTGGAGTGTTTTATTCAGAACATGCGGCAGGGTTTTTTTGCCTTTTTTTTTTCGTACTCATACATGTTTCGTACTTCAGTCTTCTTTTGTTAAGCTGACTGATGAACTTGTGTGTATATCTCTGTGAGAAAGCATTTGAAAGGAGCTGTGTATTTGCATGAAGTCAGTGTCTAGACTTATACATAATAGACTTCAATTGTATTTTCATTCTGGAATTCCCATTTTCCTTTTTTCTGATTATGTATATATAAAAAAAATCCTTAAGCTCCCTGGAGAAACAGTTACTTGACTTAATCTGAAAATGGTTTCATGTGCATGAATACAAATGCACAATGAGGTGTCAGCATATCAGTGAAGTCTCTGGAACATTTCTTTTGATGGCAAAATCATCTTTACCTCTTACTAGTCTTTCAGACCTCATCCTGCTACAGCAGACTGAGCTGAGTTCTGGTCCTTCTGGTGAATGATAGGAAAAATTTTTCATAAAGTTCCAGATGCTACTCTTGTTTCTGCTTGTGCAAAGCCATGAAGGCTGTTGGCTTTCAAAGGGTGGATATGAAGGCAGAACTTGAAGAGTTTCTCATGTTCAGAATGATGCATAAACGAGAACCCTGCATGACTGATGAGCTTGACAGGGCTGGCACTTGCAAAAAGCATTATTTGAGTTACAAAGTGAGTGCCAGAAGCCATTGAAACTATGTGAATGCTGAATTATACAATAAAATTTCTGCAGATTTTCTTCAGAATGTGGAAATTAATAAATAATAGAACAAAATTTTCTGATAACCTGGGAAGAAGAATTTGATGTGAGTTAATTTGAAATACTTTGCATTATTAACCATACAGTAAAAATAAATCAGAATTATTCTTACACATGTTCCCAGCACAGGCAGATAAGAGGGTGTTTAACAAAATCGGTGACTAGCAAATTTAGAACAAATGGAAGTAATCACTATTCCAGCAGTATGTTTTCAAATTATTGAATTAACTGGTTTGTGTCATTAAATAAAATATCTGTGTTTTAGAATATCTGAGATAATTTTATGATCATCAATAGCATTTGCAGTCTTGTTAGCTATGGTGAGAATTATCAGAGGATAGTTCCTAATGTGATATAACATAATTGTCCATAGAAGTTACGTAATTATTCTATCTAGCATGTTTGTTAATACCTTTACTATTAACAAACCTTGGTGGCAAGAAACCAGTCATCATACACTTTGTCTTTTTTAGTATGGCGGAGCTTATTTCCCATACTTAGTTAACCTAGCTCATATCCCTTCATTTGTTTCATATGGGCCACTTATGTCGCTTACAAAATAGTGACAATATTTTGACATGGTCTCCATTTTGGCAAAAGGAAAAAAAGTGGTATGTCTTTACACTGTTGACACGATGTTTTAGTATGTGAAGAGGGGAAATATAGCCTACTCAGTTACCATTTTATTAAATACACAACCAGTGAAAACCAAACTAGAAAAAATGAAAAAGGGCTTAGGAATAGCCTTCAGCTGTGGAATTACGCAAAGTGTTGAGATAATGAAAACATTCCTAACTCTGAGGAGACTTACCCATGGTAACAGGTTATCTGAGGCTGTTGTAGAAACCATTTCATGAAGATCTTAGATTAGCCATCTCCCAAAGATTTTCTATGTATATATGTAGTCCAGCTTCAAAGTAGGGGTCTCGGTTAAATGATATGTGGAAGTCCTGTCCTGTCCTACATTTCTATGGGCGTATAATTGTTGTTTTAGAATATTGCTGTTACTTTTTGCAGAATTACATATAGGTTTTTCAATTTACCTGTCTTAGGAGGAGCCGGTTGATTTTCAGAGGAGTGTATGAAATTTGAAATTAAACTTTTATATAGCTATTAATATATCAGTTTTCTTACTATATCACCATAAGAAGTCATCTTCACATTAAAGAAAAAAGGCAAAAATGCTATCTATTAATTATCACATTCTTAAGTTACCTAGTAATTCATAAATGCTTGTTCTTTTGCCATACATATTGCAAGGTATAAAATGTAATCAGTGAAGCACAAGTAACTTTTCAGTCCTTGAGATACTTGCAGAAGTCAATGGAGTTGGGGTAGTATGGTAAATATTCTGTTTATTTTGCTTCTGCAGAAATGTATCTTCTGCAGACAGAGAATTAAGAAAATCTCTGGTGCCTGCATTCAGTGTTCATATGGACGCTGCCCAGCCTCCTTCCATGTTACCTGTGCGCATGCTGCAGGAGTACTGATGGAACCAGATGACTGGCCATATGTTGTCTACATCACATGTTTCAGGCACAAGATCAACCAAAATGTGGTAAGGAATTTGTTTCCTTATTTGTTAAGAAAAGGAATTGCAGAATTAAAGTATTTTTCCAGAGCAAATGGAAGAAAGGAGCTACACAATGTATTATAATAGCTCCATCTATCATATTTCCATACATAGCAAACTATTAGATTTTGAAAGCTTTTCCTTATGCCATTACTTGGGAGACATGATACTTGATATGCCTAACACATTTTTGCATTAGAGTCGTTGTTGAATGTATGGTTTTGACAGCCAGAACCAATCTTTGAGTTCTCTATTTTGTTAACCTGGAGTGTATTACAAATACCCGGATCACAGTATCTTGCAAGTACTCACAGATAAAGGATATGGTTTATGTGGAAGTTCTTTGTTCTGCAGCTAAACAGTGTCTTGCAAGTGTCCAATTATAATTATTCTGTCATCTGGCGAAATAACACTGGTATGTCATGAAAATTCATGTTATTGCAGTGCCTTTTTACTTATAGCCTGTGCTGGGGAGGAACCTTTAGTTTTAGATGAGACACAGGAAGAATTAGTTTAATGTCTTTTATTCAAATGAATTGTTACTCTCTCAGTTAAGAGAGAACTCTTACCATTTATCTTGGGCTTTTAAAACTGTGTTTTGTTTCCTAGCAAACTGGAAGGACTTAGGGTAGTCTTACTAAGCAAATAGCTTGGTAAGTTAGTCAGGTAGAGAATATGAAAGTTGCAAACTTTTAATCTCCATTATACATTAGAAGTGAAAGAAATAAACCCAGGAAATGTCTATATAATATGTGTCTTTCTCTCAAGAGGTTGTCAGTGAATCCTTGGTCTTAATGACAAGACTACTGAAGACTAAGATTTTCTTTCAAGTCTAGTAAAACGAGATGCCTCCCAACTACAGTAATCACTCCAGAATGTTCAATCTGCTGGTGGTTCTTAAAAAGGGAAACAAATTTTGGGTCCCTGTTTAAAACTTCCACAGAACTTTTAAGCCTTTTAAAGATTTTTTTTGTTTGTTTTCCAAAATGAATTAACATGCAAAGCCAGTACACTTCATGTGGTTTTAGTTTCTTCAAAAATTTTTCAAGGAAATGAATTTGGTTTGAAAATAAAAACCTTAAATCTCTAACTGTACAGGCAACTGGCAACTTAAGATGCTTTTCTTGGCTTGCTTGGAGAATATTATAATTAGTTTAAAATTACCGAGTTAAAATCAAGAGCAGTCAAAATAGGGCTGTTCTTCCCAGATATTTTCTAGTATTTGTTTGGGACGTCTCTGTACTCTAGGTGGTGGGCTTTGCATGAGTAGCTGAGAAATTGTTGCCTGATCAAATAGGACTTTCTACCTAATACTTTCTTCTAGTCCCACTTCATATGTATGTTGTGGCCACTTCCTTAACACCATAGTTTTTCCACCTTCCTCTAATATATCTCTCTGATGCTGGAGTCCCCTTATGCTGTTAAACAATGAGCATAATTTTCTTCACCTTATTGTCTGTTATGGTACTAAATGGTACATGTGCTAAAGTTGCAGATTATTTCTTCTATGTTTATACAGCACTTAATGTAATAGTATATCTGTCCGAAACAGAAGTTTTTCTGGCATTTCTCTGTTCATGTTAGATATTAAAAGAAATACCTACAAAATATTGATGAAAACCCAGCAAGTTGTTTAAGCAGAATTTATACGTTCAATACAATATAAAACAGAGCAAACTTTAGCACTTAACTTTTTTAGTGTACACTTTCTCTGGAACAGAAAAGAAGTTATTAAATAACTATTGTTTTGGAAGGTAAGAAACAAAACACATAATCATCTGAAAAAAACACAACAGTAATAGAGTGACATGGAATCCCATAAAACCCATGTTTTTCTCAGTGATTTACTTGACCTACTTTAGGTAGTGTCAAAAAAGAAAACCACCAACTATGGATAAACAGGATTTTGTGTGACTACTAGTTAAGAGGTTGTGTGAAGGATGTTCAAAGTAACTTGCAACGAGACTATCATGTCCTTTCCTGAAACTCAGCACCAAACTTTTTGAAAAAATTCTGTATTACTAACTTATTTCTTGTGGCTCAAATCAATATCAGATTTGCAGAAGAGAATGAAAAAATGTTCTTTTGTGTTTTTCATTGCACTGAAACTTGGAAAGATCAGATACTCTGTTAAAGAATCATTTACTGTGAAATTCTTAACTTCTGAGATGATGGAGATCGCCGTGTGTTTGTATATGCTTGTTATTATACTCTGCCTTTTGGATAATTAATCTAATCACATCTTTAAGCCTTTGGAAATTTTTTCACCATTGGTTTCTTGTTATGCTTTTCTTATCTATTAGCTATTCCTTCATGCAGAAATTACATTGCTCTTCACCATTAGGCATGGCAATGTATCTTACTTCTAATGAATTTTTTTTTGTTTGTCTGCTGTTTTAACTTCCTTGCTTCAAAACAGAACAGGGGAATCTTACAGACTGAAATGTTATATTCACTTTGCAAGTTTTTACAGGAATCAGATAGATTGTCTTATCAGCAAGAAAAAAAACTTCCTCTTGTATTTAGCAGTTGAAAAGATTGTACGTAAAGCCAGGACACTATTATTTCTCCTCGTTTCAAGGAAACAAAATTTTAATTGTCTGTTTTTTCACCAATATAGCCTCTAGATATTGTGCCTAAGTACTCAGTGAATACCTGTGATTGCTACTTTCTTGAAGGTTTTGAAAAAAAAAAAATAAACAATGCAAAACTTAACAACCAAAGGGTTGTTTGGGCACTAGGAAAAAATGTGACAAATAGCTATAATGGTATTGTAATACGTAAATCAGTAAGGGTGCTCAACCTATGTGCAGATAAAAGTGTATTATTACTGGTATTAGTGTATCTCTTCACCTCAGGCAAGGGCTTATTGCAATAATGAGGTGGAGTATGCATCCAAATTATTTATGGCTGTGATCTCAAGCAAATTGTGTCCAAATTATTCATCAATATACTTTCAAAAGTCTTTTTCACTGGGGATCAGATTTTGTATTGTCTCCAGGATTTTTTCCTGGAGTATTATTTTAATGTCAACCATGGAAAACACTGGTGAATCTTCTTTAAAAAAATCATCATAAAGACAATCAAAAGAGAAAGCGTAATCCTTGCATCCATATAGTGCTGCCAAATATAGTACATCTGCAAATACTAAGAACTGGACTTTACAAATGTTGATAAGACCTTTCAAAAATGTGTTCTTTGGAGGACTGTGGACTCAAAACTAACCATGCTTCTTGTATTTGCTGAAGATACAGCTTTAGAAATAACACAAAAATTTGCTAGCGGAAAAGTTGTTTTATACAGAATGTTTAGGATTATTCCTGTTGCAGCCTATATTATTTTGCTATGTAAATTGGAGTGTCAATATGCAAGGAAGGTTCTGTGATTTACGGCTTACAGACAGTAGTTGGTGTTTTTTTCATTTTTCCTCTTTCACTGTGCTTGTCTGTGGGCATGAAACATATCCCTCACAGCTTTTTGTCATCAAACTGCAAGAACACTTGTAAGTACAATTGAGAATAGGTGCTGCAGATGGATTTGTTTTAATTAAAACAAATCTTTCATACACAAGGAAATGAGAAAAATAAATTGTATGCAACTATACTAACAGGAAAAAAACCCCGAAGAATCCATACAAGATTAGCAGAGACAGCACTGAAGGTCAGAGAAAGCCAGCTGAAGGCAAACATATACTCACAGGTGATGTTTCATTTTGGAAGTGTGAGCAGAAGAGACCATCTACGCAGACCCAGTTACGTGCATATTGAAAGACTAACGGTCTTTAGAAGGGGCAAAGGTACAAGTTGCAAAAACCCACTGGATAGGAGTTGCAAAAAACTATTGTTGCTGTTTTTTGAGCTAACTGAAATTATCTTCTGCTATTATCAGTCAGTTCTTACCTCTGTAGCACACAGGGAAGAAAGGGATGCTGGCAAATGGAAGTTGAAGATCCGTTTTCTGTTGAATACCTGAGTAATGAAATGTCATTGTTTGCCACTGTCTGCTGACTACTGCCAGCCCCTTCACATTTCAGAGAGACTAGAGCATACCTTAGGAAGAATATATTATTCAAAATTTTGAAATATCATGCATCATTTCTATGCCTAAACTGGAGTTCCAACAAGTAAGCTTAAAAAGATGAAATGAGAGTTACATTCCCGTATGAAATAAGTCTCAGAATTTTGAGGATCCGTTATAAAAATGTAGTCAGAGAAGATTTCTAGATATTTAGATGTACGTCAGATGCCTGTTTCATGATAGTTATGATTTAATGTACATACGATTTATATATTTTATTTAACAAGATTTTTGTGTCCTGCCATACAGAAAATGAAGGAGAAAGTAAATTTCCTTCTTATCTTTTTGAAGTTTGCTCACAGAAGGGGAAGTTAACTTTTTTTCCTTTGTATCTGATTGTTTTCTGTATCTCTGCCACTATCTTAGTTCATCCTTGGCTTAGGTACTGTTAAAGAAAATCATGCTTTTTAAACCACAGCTTTCTAAATAATCCGGTAAGTACCACAGCTGTTTCTTTAATCTGATAGACTCCCTTACATAACAACTGTCCTTTCTGATCAAAAATGACATTCTTAATGTCAATAAATTCCTAAGATTTTCTGACAGGAAATGTTTTCTGGGACATGCAATCAATTACAGAGTGTACTTGTCAATATTTTTCCTGAGAAATAAATCAAGAATCCTACCAAGATAACATACTAAAATAAAAATCTTCTCCTTGAGCTAGGATGCATTTCTGTTTTTTGTTATTTGTTCTAATAAGCAGTGGTATTTCTTCTCTGAATATTTTATCATTAAATGAACCTGTATTGTCTCTTAAAATATTATATTTTGTCTTCCATCTTCTCTGAAAAGTTCCATCTTCAGACTTTGAAAACATTTAAACATTTTAATAGAGCTATTTCTCCTTGGGTTTCTGTAATATCAAACTTCTATTACCTCATATAAGTAAATCAATTAATACTCCCAGTTTACTTCTGATCACTCCCCACCCCAATAACTGAATAGACTGAAGTCAAGTATTGAAACGTAAATTAACATTTATGTTTACATATGTTGCAAGATTGGATAAAAAGTCCTAATTGACATGTTATCACTCCTGTAATAATACCAGTCAATTGTTATTTATATAGTTAATTCTGCTACTTAGTCTAACTATAGATGGGTAAAATGAGGAAGAAACAATTTTTTTTATGTATAAATGGTTAAATAATTTGTGAGTATGCTCAGAACATTATTTCTAGGTGAACTTGAAAATGCTGTAGAAACATCATTACGTTTTTCTGTCTGAGGTGACCTCGACTAAATCCTCCAGATGCATATGTCAGGCAGAGCTCTGACATGCAGAGATTTAGTGCACCGTCTCCAGGAACGGTACAGAATATTTGTACTTGGTTTGCCCTTAGTTTACAGGAGCAGAGAGGTTTAAAAATGCTATATCTCAGAAACTGGTCCAAGAAAGAGGCACAATAATGACTACAGTTTCCACAGAACCAGAATTGTTCACGTTTTGGGTGGGTTCTTTCTCTTCCTCAATAGCATTGATATTACTATTAATGCTTGGAAACTGACTAAAAGAACTGATGCTGTTGTTGATTCTGCCTTTACATTACTGCTAAGAATTCTGTAGCACTTTCTAGATTTTCACAGACACGTTTTAAGGTTGTTTTATTGATTGACGGATTCACTGCCTTTGAAGGTTTTAATATCGATGCTAGGAAATAGAGTAATTACTTTAGTGTATGTAATAAAGTATTTTCATTTGTGTAAATGTATGTTTCTATAAATATTTCTAATAACAAATACTTTATACTTAGTATATACCAATGTGGTTGCCCCTTTTGTAGTAGCATCTTCCATTAGAAGAGAAGTTCAGCTGTTCAGATGTAGCCAAAGTCTCAATAACTCACTTTCACGTAAACAAATGGACGTCTGTGAGGTAATGAATAAACAGTCAGGATCATAAGAAAGAAGTACCTTCCTTATTAGGATGAGAAGCTCTTGATTTTATCTTTCCTGGTGAAGAAGGTTGCTTTTTAAGCGGAAGGTTCACGGGGGTACATTAGTTGGAAGATGAGATGTAAAACGTGTTTGCATCATGTGAGCTTCTGAGCATTTACTCACTTACAAGGTTCCACTCTTTTTTTTATTTATAGAATCCATCAAAAGGTTATTGATGTAGAATTTTTGCATAGTTTAACAACCCTGCTGCTCTTCTGATTGACATAACTAGCTCTGGGGAATCAAAAATGAGAAATGAAAAAAAAATGTTACTGATTTACTACATAACTGATGAAGAGTGATCAGTGTTGCCTGAAGTTTTGAAGCAAGATTTCTGCACAGTATGGGTTAAGAAGTTACTCAGATACACTGCTGCAAACAGGTCTGACAAGAACTGGATATGCGTTTAATTATTGCATCCCATTCAGCAAAATATTAAGCAATTATGTAAAATCATACTGAAATCCAGTACTTAAAAATCCCATCATTTAAAACAATGCAAGACCATAGTCTAGGTTCATCACATCTTATCTCTTCAAATAAATTCTACAAATTATTCTACAAATAAAATTTATAGATGTTGCTGATCGTGTGTCATTGGTCTAAGTGATTTGTTATTCTTCAGATGCCATTTGTTTTCTAAAAAATTGAGAAATTTTATATGTAAAACAAATTTGTATGATCATGAGTGGAAGGAGCGATTTTTCATTTGAGGCTTTTATATCGAGTGGTGAACTGTTTTGACACTGGTAAATTTTTGATGAGGCGGTATTTTAAAATGACTTTTTCTTTTATATTCTTCCTTTTTTTCAAGAGAGCTAAATTAAGTGAGAAGGCCCTTACAGTTGGACAGACAGTCATCACGAAACATAGGAATACACGATACTACAGTTGCAGAGTCATAGGGGTGACATCTCAACTTTTCTATGAAGTCGTGTTTGATGATGGCTCTTTCAGTCTGGATACTTTTCCTGAAGACATTGTAGTAAGTACTTTCTCAGATACCTGTTCTTTCTGATTAGTTTTTTGGATTTTTTTGTGTGTTTTGTTTGTTTCTTTCTTTTTGTTTTTAAATTAGGGAGTTGAAACCTCTTGAACTACTTCTTTTGACCTTGAGAAGATAACATCTTAATATTCAGTTCATGTTTGTTTTTTTTCCTGCTGAGAATGATTATTTTCTAATGGGCTTCCAAACCTTGGTTGTTCTAATTAGTCTTTGCGATTTGACCAAATGGATCAAAAGTAATCTTAGAAAATCTTTTAATTAAAGAAGAAATATGTATTTAATAAAGGATATGAGAGAGGGAATTCCGTATATCCTTCTCTGTCTCTCAGAGATAACTTGTAAAAATTCCTTGCAGAATAGAAAAATCCTGCTGTAATAGGAAGAATAGCTTTCAAGCATCTGTTCTAACAACTTGTTTACACCTTATGATACTTATTTTGTGAGATTACATTATTAATGATAAAAATCATCAGGGAGAAAAATGTGTAGTTTATTGCAACTCCAAAAAGCAATTGAGATTTTGATTTCCCTTGTGCACTTACCTCAACTGCCATGTTTCTCAGAACTGTTAAGGACCACATTGTGGACTTAGTTAGCACATATGGACAAAATTTGCAGACAGCTGGGGGAAGATTCTGTTTCCCTCCACATTTACGATGAATACGTTGGTTGTCAAACTTCATTGTGTTCATCAGATGCTGCTTGACATATTTCTCATGGTACGACTCTAACCCTTGTTTATCTTCATGCTCCTCTGACTCTTTTTTGTGCTGAACTGATATTTTTGGTGTACTTCCTGCTAATAATCTCTAAAATTTAGAGCCTTCATTGAACTGGTATGCATAAGTGCTGTTTGTTGCAAGACCACTTTTCACTTAGCCCTGTGTCCTGTTCTGTGTGTAGCACGGGAAATGCTGGCATATAAAGCAGTGCAACAGAAAACACACTTTGCGGCTCTAGGGACACAACCCCTAGGAATACTCCATATTCTTCTCCTGTGAAAGTCTTTGAGCTGCTCTGTTTTCTGCCAACCTGATGTTTTCCTGGAAGTAGCATTAGCTGACAGATACGTTAGTGGAAATGATACTGTTGTTCTTAGAAGCTTTTTAGTTATTGGAAAGTCTGATGCCTTTTGAAAATATGATATTTAAAAGGGTGCATTTCAGAGCAGTGTATAGGGATTGAGCTGTTTACCTCCCACTGGTCTGAATAGAAGACAGTCAGCAAATCCCTCTTACTTGTCTTTGAAAATTTATCCTTTAATTCGAAACACTCCAAAAGACTCCATTAATGATCAAAGACATTCTGGTTTAGGATGATCAAGATATTAAGCAAATGTGGCTGCATTGTTATTACAAACCCCTCTTTTTTGTGTGCCTGCATCAAGGATCTGGTAAAGCCGAGATGAGAAACTGCTTGCTGCCCTAGTGGGGTAGTCTGATGTGGAGCTAAGAATAAATGTAATCAGGTCTGGATATGCCTCAGTGCTTCTCAGATAGTGGATGAACAACACATAATTGTTTGATGGAAACACCAAACGAATTTCACATTCCTTAGAGAAATCTTGTTGTGTTTTCATTAGATAATATACCTGCAGCAGTTACTGGAAGGGGGAAAAAAAAAAGTTTTTCTTCTGCCTGGTCTAAAACTTGCTAATCCATGCAATGTGCGTATCAGGTCTTAGTGCCGCTGGGAGGACTTATTCATCAAATCTGTGAAAGCAATGTTGCTGCCTATTGAAGAACTTTTTTTTCTAATCTGTTTTCACTTTTCAACTAGCTTACAAAGATAACAGGAGCTTTCTGCTTTTCCAGTATGTGCTGAATCCACCACATAATTTCAACTCAGCTCACAATAGACCACAATTCCAATGTTCATAGACAGTGATTTATTTTTAAGGAAGAAAATAGGGAGCGGGGAAATTTCAGTCTCTAAGATTCGTGAAACTGTTTGCGTGTAAGCATTCAATAACCACGAAAGCAGGGTGTACATTGTTCTTGTCTCATATGTGTTTTTCTTGGTTTGTGTTAGCATTTGCTAAGTATATCAGGTAGGGGCTTTTTAAGTGTAGGTGTTAGATATAGGCATAGCTATATAGATTTTTTTATGTCAAGCTATTGTTTGGGTACTATACCGAACGTCTGCCTTGTCAGAATTTCTTAGAATAATCACTCCTCAATTACGATGATAAGATCGCTTGTTGATGTGCTAACCAGTCAGTTTTCCCTCAACCCAGTAGGTGTAAGAGGGTGCAAAGAAGTATATGGGTACAATTTTTTGCTGGAAGAAACAGCAGGACAACTTCCTCTATAAGTCATGGAAGGACTGCAGTGAGGGGGATAGTATGTGACATCTTAAAGGAGGTGAGATGACAGCTTTAGCAGTTAGTTTAACGATGCATGTGCACAAGTGGGGAGCGCATACGCTGCAGTCCTGAGTAACTGCTACCGACAGACAGCACGGATGTGTGCTGCTTGCCACTGCTTGAAGGATTAATGCTCTGTAACTTGTCGCTCAGCACCGGGAGGAGTACTGTTCTGCCCAACAGGCCAGATGTCAGTTTACAGATTTACGTGTCAGGAAATGTCTTAGTTCTTTGGCCTGCTCATTTAGGGAGGGAGTCCCACAGTTCCTTTTCTTTTCCCCCTCTGTTAGTACCTGATGGACATATCTCCGATGGCATATGTTGGCAGTTTGCTAGAAATGAATACTCTGGGTATTTAGCTAGGAGTTTTATTTGTTTCTCTGTATCTTGTGTCTGTCAATAATGCATTAACAGCAAGGGTAATTAAAATATATGTACATACATATGTAACTTGAAATTAGAGCGAAGGTCTAATTCCCCTCCCCTGCGAGGAGGTCTGATTACAGGAGAGCTAAGCATATACCTCTCCTGAAATGCTGCACATCCTTCCAGGCCACTTGCCCCAGCAAATGCCCTGGTTCTGCAGTGACCAGTTTACACAGAATTGTTTGCTGTCGTGGTTTCACCTTGTGGTTATCAAGAAAACCATGTGAACAAAAATGAGTGTACTCACTCTTGCTGCCATGACATACCCACTCTGTGTTTTAGTTTACTAGTAGTGTATAAATATAGGGGTTCTACTTTGAGAAGGTAAAGCTGATCTGTGGGTTGTCATGTCCACCACACAAAATGGACTTTAGTTATTAAAATCTATAAATTGAATACCATCTTAAGTGGTATTGTAGCAAGAGCATCTTAAAAGTTGGAGGTCAGAGATAGTTGGAAGCACACTTAGATTCTGTATTCAGGAGTTCATGAGTTTGTTTTGCAGAACCACATTATGGTGATTTTCTGAGGTCCCGATAAAATCCAAAAAGCATAATCTTCAAAAAGTGTTTACTAGTTGAGGTTAAGACATTCAGACAGCAACTGTCAAAAGCAGGAGAAAGACATTATTTTTGCATGTGTCAAGCTGGTCCATCCAACATCTTGTTTGAATTTTTTTTTTTGTCTGCCACTGTTTTTTGAAGTGGGTGCCATCTTACCAAAAAAAATGCAAGCATGAAAAAAACCCCACCAAGCAGTGGGTTTTTTAACATACCAACAGTGATACCAGGAAACCTGAACAGAATTATGCTGATACTGATGCAAGTACCTTTTTTCAGTAGAGGACCCAAGAGAGCCTTCAGAACAGAGGAGATTAAGCTCTGTCTTTCTGTGTCTATCAATACTTTAAATTCAGGACTGGCAGGGGAGGGAGGAACAGGGCTATTGAGAACTCTGACAGCCAGAGTACTTCACTGACATTATCATGAAGGCTACAACTTCTTACAGTGTGCACCTAAATTTCACAAAGTCCAGAATTATTATCCTCTGCTTTCTTTGTAATAAAATGGAGCACATTTTAGTTGCAAATTTTTAAAGAAAAACCTGCTACTATGGGAGCAATTTAATTTGAGAAGCTATTAAAAACAAACAAACAAAAACCCACCAAAACCCTCATTTTCTCAGCCAGGGACCTTCTTTGCAGTCCTCTACCGCTGCCCCAGCCCACAAATCCTCACTTTACACCCCTACAAAATGATGAAATGAAAGCTTCAACATCTCGTGACCCACATTCTAATGTATACCCATACTCTGTGCATAGGCTTGCCAGTTATCCTGTCTTTCCTGATGATTGTGGACTTGCTGAGATTCTAAGTGATCTTTCCTGACCTAAATATCTGGCAGAAGTTTGAAGCTGCATGGACATTTGTAATCTTAGAAGTTGATCGAGGTGAGGTGAACTAATTGGGGTGAAGTACAGGCAAAGGAGTCAGGCAGAACACAGATTGTCCCAAGGATAGTATGATTAGACTAATGAGAGACAGAACAGATTTGTTTCATCCTCCTTTGAGATGTAGAACAAATGAGATTTAGCTGGAGGTTTCTTCAAAAACTATTTCCTCCACAGGCTAGCTAAAGAGAGCGTCATTTAAAGCCATAATGTGCCATTATCTGTGTGGGACTTGCGTGTGCAGGTTAGAAAAAGTAGCTCACTTTTGGGGTCTGTGAGCATCGGTAGTTGGGATGTAGCTTCAAGAACAAAGTCTTACTTTTTCACAAGAACTTCTCCCTAATGACTTTGTCTGTGACTACTGAGTATCACTGGTACAATAAATATGTGTCTGCATATGTCTATACGGACACTCGATCAGCTTCTCAATTTCTGTGTATGTTAATACTTTTGCTACTGCTTTTGAAAAAAGCACACTGCTTGAACAATGGACATTGGGAAATACTGGACTAGCATGTAAGTCTTGACAGTCCATTAATGTTCACCAGGATATAGAAAATAGAAGGTTCGATTCTAGCCCTAGTAATGTCTGAAGGATGCTGTGTTTTTTTGAAATTCTGTCCTACAAACCAGACATATGTAACTTTTCCTCCATCAGCCTTGTCTGGCATTATAAATGACTAAACTCCTGACTAGTTTCAAGCATTTTTTCCAGTGGTTTCTCCTCTGTATGCCTGTCTCTCTTTATCTATTCTGACAACTGTTTTCTGCTTGTCTACCTGTTCAAATCAAAACTTTAAATAGTAGCGCTTATCTGCCTACTTGTATCTGTGAAAGATACATTAGACTTCTGACAGATGATAATAGCTTATTGTTCAGTTTTATTATACTGGCATGTAAATCTGTGAAGAATGGCCAAGGAAATTAGAGCTGTTGTATTCATACTCTTTCTGGGCAATCTATAGATACTTTGGATGCACTCCAGTATCGCCATCACCAGCGATTTATGAGAATGTGAAAAGGAAAAGCAATCAATGCATTTCTGAAGGTAACAAGAAGATAGATCGTATTTGGTGTAAACTTCGTCCAAAAGTCCTCAGAACTAGTTGTGTGATGTGGGAAAAGAGACCTAATGAATTATAAGGGGTTTAACAATCTTTTTTAATATTTCTAACTGAGACAACATTGAGTCTCTGAGATGAATATTGTGCTACTCATGTTGGGCTGGCACAGTTTTTTCTGAAGCATTGTAAAATTGCCTGCTTTGTAGTTGAACTTACTACTCAGCAATTTGTATGGTGTGACCGTTCACAGACAATTCCAAAAAATTCTGGAAAGCAAGTCTGAGATCTGCGTGACATGTCTCTGGGGAGAAAACTTGCTTTTCTTTTCCTGGTTAGGTGGATTTATAAAAATTGTGTGGGATATTGCATTCTTGTTCTGTGAAGTACTCCAAGAAGTTAAATATATATATATATATATGTTTTGAACAATTTACTTCAGCTGAGAAATTTATTTTAACCCATTTTGGTAACTGTGAACTTCTGCACTGGATTTGCAAGTGCTGGTACACAGAATGCTGTACTTTGTACATGCAAATCATTGTTTGCATCTTCTGCATACTAACACAAATTAATTTGTGTTTTTAAAATTTAACTTTTGTAAGTTAAAGTCAAACTTTTTCAAAAGCAAACACTAGGTTTTAAGGCTTTAGGCTGAGGCTTTTATTCCATCGTTTAACTCTTGAAGCTGCAAAACATCAAAAGATGCAATAGTCTGATTCTAATCTGAAACTTGTTGTACAGTACTATAACCATATTGATGTGAGTTACTTTCACTTTACTCCATTATGGAGAACAGAAGTGATTTTTCTGTGGCTCTTGCTTTTTCTTTGTTCCCTGTGACAGTAGAAAGACAGACCACTTAATAAATAAGCATAAAAAATGAGTATAGGGTAGATTAAAGGAAAATTAAAGCTTCAAATAGAAGTATTATCTTTACATGGTTTCCTGTGTATGATGTCCTTTCCACTTTATAACGGAATCTTTCATGGATCCTTATAAATAATGATTTTAGATGAGTTGAAGGTAATGGCCCCACAGCTCAGCAGGAGAAACAAAATGGAAGATAATCCATTAATTTGCAGTTTATGATAAAATGGCTGACTTTGCAGTGAAGCAGGTGAGAGACAAGTATATTACAATACTTTTTGTGTTTGCAAAGTGCCTGTGTGTCCATGTCCAGGACCACAAACAAGTACAGCTGTGAAGAGCAGGTGGAGCACAGTGAAATCCCTAGGATCGCACAGGAACCACTGAGATGAGGTGGGACTTCTGGGAATGGGGGAGGAGCATTATTTCCCCTCCCACCTTTTTTCTGAGGTAACCCAGAATTGTAGGATTTTCAGATCTGGTACTTTACCCTATTTTTCGTGTGTGTCAGAAATAGATCATTTCCAGATTTGCCACATGTATTAAGGGGGCTCTTTGTACTGGTCCAGCTGGAATTGATTTACTGGGACCTTTAAACCTTTAGGCCTTCACCAATATATCGGTGGGCAGGATACGAGATAGTACTGTAGGATTCAGTCTCATCTAACTTTAATGTAAGCATAAGCAAGGTTTCTCCGCTGCTTTAAAGGAGCCTTGTACTTCAGTCAGGCACAGCAAGTCAGACATCCTGGTGCCCTTGCGAACTTCACCTTCCTACTGCTGACACTGAGGTTTGTCCTGTAAGACATATGTTGTACACCAGGTTAAGGCTTCCTTAGTGTCCTCTGTGCTGCACCTTACAGTGATGCCCAGCACCACTCTGGACATCCTAAGCCACATTCTGCAATGTGGGTTTGAATTGTGGCCGCCTGGGCAGTTCTGCGTCTTGTCAGTTACCATTGCGCATGTATTTGTGGTATTAATGCTTTCCTGAAACTGAATGCAATAGCTGAAATAGTAGCTTTCTAAGCTGAAAGGAAAGTAAGAAATTTTAAGATGTATTCAGGAATGCATGGTGCAATTTGCCTTCCAATTTCCCTTTGGTGAAAGCATATATTCACTTTGTAAGTGAAGATTCAGTAACATTTTAAGGATGACATATTATGCATAAACTCAAAGTATTTTTATACTGTGCGTTCTGTGATCCAAGGCTAAATTTGTAGAATTATAGTAACTATTCTGTTAATCTCTTGATTTCACTGGATATATACCAATTCAAAACCAGAACTGCACTCCTGGGAATCAGGCCTGCTCTTTCAAATGCTAATGCACTGTGTAAATTGCAGTTCCTGTTTAGATAAAATTCTGGCTGTGGCAAATCAGGTACCACTCTCCTTTTCATTCAAATTGGAAAGTATGAAACGTAATTTAGTGTTTCTAAAAATTTGCGTTAACTACCATATACTATCAGCTCCCAAAAGAAAAACACAGTTTGACAGTCTGTTGAGATCAGCAGTTGTTTCAGAGAGTTTCCACAATTTGTTTCTCCACTTCGGCTTTAGTGGTGTTGGTAGGTAAATATATTTACTGTTTGCAGCTGCGGTATGTTATTTGTCAGTACGACAATCTTTTCCAAATTGGAGGTGTTAGTTGTAATCACATTAGTCGTGCTCCTTATGAGACAATCACCGGTGAGCGTGACTGTGGAAGCTTAATCACTAGCACTCATGTTGAAGGTTAATGTCAGCTGAAGTAACATAGGCAGAGGAGACAGCTTGTGTTTAAGTGCCTTTGCAGAATGGCCTTGGGGACACTGAAGCTGCATCTTCAGGACTGTTCAGAGGTACCTTTCCAGCTCTGCCACGGGAGCCTTTTTCTCTCCTGGGCCTGTGCAGCAAGAGCTAGCTCTTCCTGATAGTGTTACCCCATGCTTAGTTCTGCACTCCTTCCCATTCAAACCATCCTCAGCTGGTGTCTGTCAGTACAGACAGCACTACCTCGTGGTAGGTACCCTAGTAGCAATGAAGTAGGGTAGTAAAAGTAACTCAGGTCCTCATTTAAGGGGAAAATGTAGAAATGACTGCTGTGGTTCAACTAGAGTCAGTGAGAGGACCATTTCTGTGCAAAAGCCCAATAATCAGGCCTGGATTTTTCCTACTTTTTCATGTGGTGAATCTGGGGACTAGAAACCCAGCTGAAGTCTTATCAGTGAAAAACAGATGTAGTTAGCATGTTTTGTCTGTGTTGTGAAAAGTAACCATTAATTTTGTGATTAATACCAGAATGTTTGTTTGCTATAAATTGAAATGAATGTGCCATGAATTGAATTTGCTGTGAAATGAGTTTCATTTTCTCCAAAATAAGAGGTGGTTATTCAGTTTCGGAGACCACACATGAATTTTAAGTTATTTTTGAGAAATCATGGAATTTCTGAGTTAAAAACCCAGATGAGTCGATATTATGGCTTGCTCCATGCAAATTGTGGTGAGATAGACTAATGCTAATGTCTGAGCCATTCTTACAGATTTAAGCAATGTAGGGGATGACAGAAAATGGACGGTTTCTGTTTCACAGTGTAACAGTACGTATAAATTTATGAACTAACACAAGATGAGTGACAGTACAAAAAAAAAGTAGATGCACAGGATGGGAAGGCCAGGTTTATTGCAATTAGGGAGTCTGATTTAGCTCTAGTTCTTCTTTTCAGTATCTATTTCTCTTTGATCTTTGAAACCTCAGGGCTAGATTATCAGCTTTCAGTTTGCCAGGAGGAAGATAACAATACTGTGCCATGGCCCCTGTGTGTCAGGGATGGAACAATACGGAAAGGATCTGTATCACCAGGCACGTTTCGGGGCTGAAGCCAGGCTGCTGCTTACCTCTGCCCTTTGCTATTCCTTCTTGCCAAGTTGCGTGACAACAGCGTAGTGGGATTCACAAGAACCCTGTGATACAGAAAGCCACGGCAGCACAATGAAATGGAATCTTACACAGTGTTTCTGCAAGACTGCTGTTGATTGAATGGAATACGTCTTCTTAGGGGGTTTTGTAGTTGTATGATACATAAATGAGTAACTTCAAAGAATGAAAAATACATTCAGCTAAACTAATTCTTACAAGTACTATTTCTGAGCAAACATTTAAACTGTCTTTAAACTCACAGCATCCCAGCAGGAATAATGCCAGTGAGGTTCTGTGTATATTTATACTATTCCTTTACCATTAGTAAAATAATTTATACAATTTCTGTATTTCATTCTGTCACTGCATTACAGAGCCATACAGCAAAAATAGAACTAGAAGTATGTTCTAGGTCACAAAACCTGTTGGAGGAGCCACACTTAACCACTTTAGCCCTGTATTGTATACGTCAATGATACCATCAGTGGTATTTCACAAGGATTTGAATAACAATGAGGCATTTTGTACTTTGTTTTGGAAACAAAGCAAATCAGCAAGTAAGACCCAGGAGTGTGGAGGAGATGCAGAAATGTTTGCTAAGTAATATTGAGAAAAATGCTGTAATTTTAATACAATTTAAACAAACAAAAATATTTTATTTGGAACACAGTCTAAACCATAGTGATTTGAAAAATAACAGAGCTGAGCGCTGAGTCTGCTGGTTAAATAGATAAACAATTCTCTTAGTGTTGAGAAAAGTAAAATGGGGGTTTCTGATGTTATTTGTGGGATAGGGACTGCTCAGTTAGATACTCTCATGAAGAAAGTGGTGCCAGCCTCATTGTATTTGCTGTCTTGGTTAATGCTTGATAACAGCTTGAGTTTTGTAGAAACACCCTCATGGGAAATGGGTAGAAGAATGTTGTGGGTATGGTAGATTTGAAAATTATGTAAGAAGTTCCAGAAGAATGAAATGGTTCAGCAAAGGAAGAGACTACTTTGCATGTCTGCCTAATTACTTTAAATGATGCCAGTTTATGAGTGTAAAGCTCAGGTTTGCAAAACAGTGCAGCTGTAAGGGAAGAAAAGTATGCTTATTCAGATGGGCTAGTGGTGAATTAAGAGTGAATTTCCAAGAGTGAAACACTTGAAGAGAATATTCCCACTTAATACTGTGTACTATAGATTGATTTTTCTTCAATATCTTTCCAAGTTTTTTGCCTTATTTTTTTGTACATGGAAAAAGAGATCTCAGTCTTCATTGTTTTGTTATATATGTGTGTGTGTGTATATATATATGTATATGAATATTTTAGGGCTGTGTTCAGGGAAAACTGGTCTCCAGTAATATTCATCAGCTTTAGAGGAGGGTCTTCAGACTGTTACTTACGTATTGCAAATGTCTTTTACGTTGCAATGTTTCATTCTCCTCTTCCCTGTCAAGCCCACTGTAGGAGCACAGCTATGAGAACTGAGTTTAGTAATCTTCCACAGAAAATATTCTGATTTGATTGAGATGGAGATTGATTTTCTTTGTCCTAATAGGAGAAGTTCCTCAGAATGCTCATGCAAAAGTATGAGTAGGAGGCAACAGCAGCTTTTCAAACAAGACATACTAGTCTAGGTTATGAACAGTGGGATCGAATCAGGGACCTTCACCATCGCAACTCTTCTGTCCTCTCCTGAGTCAGGGTAGGATCACATCACCAAAACAATTAACAAGAGCCAAGTCATCTGATGAAGTTGCACCCTGATTTGAATAGACAAGTGTTGTAATTTTTCTATTTGAATATGATTGTTTTCTACCAACAATTTTAAATATTTGACTACTGTTGGGTTCATACCTTCTCTATAAGATGTCATATGGGCCACATTTTCCTCTTTTCAAACAAATTCTTGAGATACAGTGACCAATGTTATTGCTGTGATAGTAAATACAATATTAAACTTTATGACCATTACTTAGAGTTAAAGGAGTTAACTGATCTCTTCTTCACCAATCATGTTCCATGTTCACCAAAGACTGAATCAGATTTGGAAGAATGTGATTCTATTTAAGCTCCTGAAAGATCAAACATTGAGCTATAAACTGTTGAAAGGCAGAACATTGTACAAGCTAATGAAAAACTTTTTCTGCTGCTGTGTTCAGGAGGAATGAAGTGGTGGGGGTTTTGTGTATTCAGTTTGAGAGCTTTTTGCTTTTTATGTATTGAACCCGAAAAGAATTTTTTTTTAAAGTGCTATTAAATAATACTTTGCAGTCTGTAGGTCTCTTTGGTTCGACTGCTGCCTTCCTCACTGGACAAAAATCCCTGAAAATGAAAACTTTTTGTTTTTCATTAAAAAGTCACATATTCTACTTTGGCCATACCAATATTTTCCTTTCTAAGATTTCCTCTCTATCTAGCTTTCTGTCAGACCAGAGACTCTGTAAATGAACATTGGCTGATATTTGTAGTCACAGAATAATTTCATCCTTTTCTGCTACAATCTTGACATGACAGACTACAGTATCCTTTCTACTATCAATTTAACTTGCAGGCTGCTTTTAGCCTGTGCCTGAAGATAGGAGCCACCTTAACTCTGTTGACTTCGAGGACTGCACCACGGAGTTTTCTGTTTCCTCTGAATTCACTAGATATTTGTTTTCAGTGTGGCTCCTTTGGATCAAACCTAGAAGAAGTCAAAGGCTTTTACGTTCTTACATTTTTGAAAATAGTTGTGAAATTTGAAATAGCTGAATTAGTAACATAATTGCTGGGCAAAACATTATAAAAACAAAATTTTAAGTATCCAAGAAGCATCTCTTTGTGACAGTTTTGGAGAATAGTCTCAGTAGTTCATAATTTTGTCTGAGACTGAATTATGTGTACTTTTTAGCCTTGATTTAGTAAAGCTTTTGAACATGTTTTTTTAAACTTTTTTAAAAAATAAGATATTTTCTTCAGGTGTCAGTAGTTGTATTCAAATTATGTGAATCTTGTAACATTTCACAGTTCCTGGATTCAAGTGTGTGCTTCGGGTGCAGACTTCCTCCCTTTCTTTTCATAGTGTGGCTCCACATTTTTTCCTAGTCTGTGTGAACCGTCACCACCCTGCCACTGCAACTGGATTTGCTACTTGCAAATGCTCTGTCCAGCCTTAATGAGCCAAACCGGACCCATCCCACAGGGAAGTCTGCTGCTTCCCTGGGGCCCGGGTTAGGGATGTTGCTCAGAAACTCCCTGGTCTGGTGCAGCCCTCTGGTTATTACCTCCTCTTGGTAATGCAGGTTGTCGGGGACGAGATCACAGAGGGAAGTCCCAAGGCCATCAAAAGGAACTTCAGGGCACTGGGGAGACTGGTTGAAGATCAGGGGCGCAGGCAGTGTTTTCCTCAATCCCATCAGTGGCAGGGATGAGCCAAGGGGCAGGAAAACTCACCTGATTAACAGGTGGCTCAGGGACTGGTGCCATCAGTTGAATTTTGGATTCTTTGATCACGGGGAGGTGTACACAGCACCGGGCCTGCTGGCAACAGGCGGAGTGCAGCTATCTCAAAGGGGAAAAAGGATTCTTGGCCACGAGCTGGCGGGGCTCATTGAGAGGACTTTAAACTAGGTTTGAAGGGGAAAGGGGACATCGCCCAGCTCACTAGGGATGAGCCCAGGCTTGGCGTGCCAGGGCCAGGGGTGAGACTGACAGCCCAGCTCAAGTGCATCTACACCAACGCATGTAGCATGGGCAATAAACCGGATGAGCTGGAAGCCATTGTACAGCAGGACGGCTACGACTTGGTAGCCATCACAGAAGCGTGGTGGGACAGCTCACATGACTGGAATGCTGTCATGGATGGCAACAGACTCTTTAGGGAAGACAGGCCAACAAGGAGAGGTGGTGGAGTTGCTCTACATGTGAGGGAGCAACTGGAATGCATTGACCCTTGCCTGGGGGCAAATGAAGAAGGAGTTGAGAGCTTATGGGTTAGAATTAAGGGACAGCCTCATATGGGTGATGTTATTGTGGATGTGTACTACAGGCCACCTGACCAGGAGGAGGAAGTTGATGAGGCCTTCTACAAGCAGCTGCAAGTAGTCTCACAGTCACAGGCCCTGGTTCTCATGGGGGACTTCAACCACCCTGATATCAGCTGGGAAGACCACACAGCTAGGCATGCGCAATTCAGGAGGTTCCCGCAGAGCATCGAAGATAACTTTCTGAAGCAAGTGGTGGAGGAACCAACAAGGAAGGGTGCTCTGCTGGACCTTATACTAACAAACAAGGAGGGACTGGTTGAGAATGTGAAGGCTGGAGGTAGACTCGGTTGCAGTGACCATGAAATGGTGGAGTTCAGGATCCTGCATGGAGGAAGCAGGGCAATAAGTAGGATCAAAACCTTGGACTTCAGGAGAGCTAACTTTGGCCTCTTCAAGGAG
>Ga0065711_1002368_pt1 | contig 38596 bp, 21 predicted proteins | sample Hoacrofraction12_FD_59098 | JGI IMG/M metagenome (GOLD analysis project Ga0065711, IMG submission 59098) | Hoatzin crop microbial communities from Cojedes, Venezuela - Epithelial fraction 12 v2 (version 2) | ecosystem: Host-associated > Birds > Digestive system > Esophagus > Crop | place...
CTGTGTCTCTTCGGTGCACACGTTTGGAGGAGAGATCCCCCGTGTGCCCGGCGCCGCAATAAAGAATACCTGCTTCATAGTCTGCCGACTATTGAGTCTTCAATTCCGGCTTTTCACGGCATCAGTTATGTTCTATACAAATAGAGTGACTGTATACAGGTAAATACTTCACCCTTTCCAGATTTTTAATCACAAAACAAAAGCTTTCATATGCAGTTTCTGAATATAAGAGTTAGTGAATAATAATACTCCATGAAACAGTCCAACAAAACATTTGAAGACAAAAGGAAGAGCTACACTTCCAAACCCAGTACCCAAGCCTAAATAGCTAAAATAACCTCTCCTGATTACCCACTCTAAATGCTTGGTGACTGTAGGACATTAATAGTATGTCTTTTTCAGAGATGGCCCTAATGAGAACAGAAGATAGCACTACAGCCTGCACCACAGAAGACAGAAATCAATTTAAGCCTCACAGGAATTATAACAAAAAAAATAATCGAGTTATCTGTATAAGTACACTTCTTCGTCATGGCCTGAAACCAATTTTTGTTCTGCCCAAAATAGCTAGGCAGTATGGCGTTATGATAAAATCACAAAGTCGCATCATGGGCTGAGTGCATTTTTTAATTTACAGAAATTACTCAAGCTTTTCATAAACCAGGCTGAAGCCTTCCTGGTGTCATTCCTCATTGTTAAGTTACAACAAACAGCACTGTAGAAAGTTCTGGTATAAGTACAGGCACTTGTGTTAAGTTCTAGTACTTATCTGCTACCAAAGATCTGATGGTAACGCAGTGTCTCTGCTTCCCCTTCTCAGGCAGTTCAAGTACCTGCTCAGTCAGAACCAACTGTTCGTTCTCCTTCCAGGGAGATGAGCACTGACAGTGCAGAGCTCGCTGCAGCACTCACGCAGCGCCGGCACTAGTACCTCAGGCAGTGACCCGGCAGGCACTCACAAGGGCCGTGACTCTGGCAGAAGCCTTAAACATTGCTATATTTGTGTGTTTAGTTGCTTGCAGATTTTATCTTTGCTACAGTTATTTTTAAGCACTGGTAGCTGCAGAAGCCATAGCAAATCAGGTAACTAGCTTAATCTATTTTAGACCTCTGCTCGTCCCACCCAACTTCAGACATCTAAGACATCTGAAGTGGTCAAGCAGTCACCCGGATTGCACAAAACAGATGCCCAAAGACAAGCGTAACCCAAGCATTCTTTAGCAAGTGCTCAGCTTTGTAATTTATGATTTCTTTTAACACACTTTCTGCACTTAAATGTTTTATTTAATAAAGGATGGAAGATACTCTTTTCTGCAGCAGTTCTGTCATTTGCAGTTGGAAGTTACTGCATCCCTGGAACTGGCATGTCTGGTCAGCACTTGAAGGCCGTGCTCCAGCAGAACGCAGCTGCAAAGTGGCTGAAAGCACACCCTAAACTCAGACCACGATCTGCTTCGCTCTGAGAAACTTCTGGGAAAAATCTGAGCATGTGTGCAAAGAAACGAAAGAAGACAGATGACCTCTGTATTGATTCACCCACTGGAATCGTACTGCCAGTTTCATTGCTGCCAGACTGCAGAGATGACCTAACCACAGGTCTTGTGTTGTGACTCGGCACTTACCTAGTACCTCCTCATCCTGCTAGAAAAAAAGATGGTATTTGAAAACAAATGATGTTGAACATGCCGGGCTGAGTTAGGCTGCATTCTGGTGTAAACTTCATTCTGAGGCTTTGCTCACACAAGAAAGTTACGGAGTTTAAACTGCAGTTTAAATAAAAATAAAATGAATCATATCCAATCTAGTTAAATCAGTGGAAATCACTTCAAGGATACTAATTTTATTACCACAGATTGTCTCATTGCACCTCAATTACTACAGATACTCATGGTTACACATTAAAAGGTGCTTCAGACTCTTTTCAAAGGGAATTTCAGTGTGATTTGGGTCATTTGAAAATTCGTTTGTTCTAAGCTATAGATGTCCATATACCTTCTTGTTAACTCTAAATGCACAAAAATTAGAAGCTGAACAAGTGTAACAGTGTGTTCCTGGTAGTAACCAAAATTGTTACTGGTGCTTTTTCATTAAAAGATCTTCCAGTCTTTCTGACAACACTGGCTTATACACATCTAGTGAGGCTGTGTCACTTGACTTACAGACATTCAGTAGTTCCATTTACTGTGAAAGTGGAGCTTTGCACCTGTAAGTATGAATGACACGAGTACAGAGACCTATGTCCAACACAGTTGACAGAAGAAGCCCTGTTACAACAGGAGAACATGATAAAAAGTATCACAGAAATGAACACCGTTAATACGCAATTAAAATGTACATACAGATCACAAAGAGGTATCTGCAGCTTGAAGAGTGGGGATAAAGCTTCGCATCCATCCTGCTTCTGCCACGTAGGAATGCAAAGCGTAGCACAGATTCTTTCTTCTGAAGAACTGAAGCCCCCCAAGGCTCCTGTGTGAGGTCTTCACAGATGCCTCTCGGCGCCCGGCGCTGCAGCAGCAGCACTGTACAGCCAGTCATCTCTCCTTCGTGCTCCTCTAGATTGCCCTCCATCCACAATTTTCCTCACAGCTGCTTGCCTCTTTCTCAGTAACATCACTTTGTCTTCTTCGTTTTCAACACGTTCCATGGTTCTTACTTGGTTCTGAGTTTTTTTCTTTTTATTATTCTCAAACTCAATGTACTGGATCCAACAGAGGCTAAAAGGAACGGTAAGTACGTCCTTCCTTACACCAGTGCCTTTGCACTGGTCATAGCATATTGTGTCAGGATTCTTTTCTCTCCTCATTCCTTCATTCTGGGAATGAAAAGACAAATTCTGCCTGATCACATCAGTGTAAATCACGCTCTGCTAGTGCTAATGGTATTACTGCAGCTTTACATCAGCATCTACAGCTTGGCTTTAGATTCGTTCATACACTTCCCAGACTCCTCTTTTTTGTTGATAGCAACTGTATCATTCATGGTCTTCCCTCAAGAGCATTACAAGGCATATCTAGACTTCGATACAAGATAAAAAATCCTTAGGTACATAGCATATTGCCTATTATAAGAAACTCAGAGTGCCTTAGTCTTGTAAATCATTCCTGTTTGCATGTTTGCCTTATAGAAGTAGAGCCCAAATCTACTTGTGATGCTTATGTAGGGCTCAGGCATATGTCCAACTGAATTGTTTACAAAGGCGGGTCACTCTCTGGAAGTAGAAAATCATGTTTAGAGGCTACCCAAGTTGTGCCCAAGGCTTTCCGGACTGAAGTAACATCAAAACAGACCTGCCTCTGTCTCCGTTCCTTGTGTAGTTGGCCTGGCAGGGTTCATGCAGGACAGCAGCTGCCTGTCCCCCACCGCAGCCAGAATTGTTAAAGAACAAGGGCCAGAGCATCCTGGAGCTCAGCACTGATTCAGGGATGAAATGCATGCTTGCATCATAAGAAACTTCTGCCACTAGCAAAGGGCTAAATAACTTACCCAATTGCAGTCTTCTTAGCATTCATCAATAAAAAGTACTACTACATAGGAGCCAAAAAAGTATTTTCCCCAACTGCAGTATATATACTCTTCTACTTTATATCCAAAAAGCAGACTAAAATTGGAAAAAAGGTGGCTAAATATATAGTGTACTAATTTTGTTCCCTATCTGACAAATTACATCTTCTGTTGGGCTGTAATGAAATCTGAAGTTAAATGATAAGCTTCGTTCAGGCTGCCAAGATCCTAATGAGCTGCATTCCCAGCCTGCTGAATGAGGAACGAGATTCCTTTCCCATAGAAAATGCCAGGGAGTGGGGAGGCAGCAGAGACTACGAAGTGCTGCATGAACTGAAGCACTGGCCAGGGAATTCGGAAGGCAGCGGGAAAGGAACATTGTTTGCCTCACAAAAGCAGCAGTTATAATGACAGAAGACTCACAAGTGACGATTAGACACCAAATGCACAATACTCCATTCAGTTGTCTGGAGGAAATGCACTACTTTCACCCAAATACAAAACAAAACCCAGATTCCCTACAAGAGAAGCTTAGTGTATGCCAAAGCCTACATCACTGCACCACTAACAACGAGCCTTGAAGTATCAAAAGGGGCACACCTTTTATTTTGCTGATGGACTGCAGAAACACTTCATCTCCTGTGCAAAATGGCACACAGGACTTTGTTTACACACTCACACACACAGACAAACACACAGACACACAGACACACAGACACACACAGACACACAGACAGACACACACACACGCACACGCATGCTGTGTTGCGTAAACTCCATGGCAACCTGGCCAAATGCTGCGGACAAAATTAGGCTCTGTCACTTTTATGGTAAAATCTCTTCTTTGTAGAGCTCTCCTTCAACTGTATCAAGTATGGCCCTAGAGAGAAGAGCTGAGGAATAATATCCCCAGAAAATGCAAATGAAGGAGGTCGCTTGTCATACGGTTTTTTGTACACGGACTCTTCAATAAGCTAGGCCATGGTCTTCCCAAGTCCATGCGCCATGCCTGCATTCACTGCTTCCACGAAACTGATCATGGTGCTTTCAGATCCGTGGGGATTCTTACATACGAGCTTAATTCCAGGTGTGTCGTGAATTGCACATACATCATGCTCCTTGGAGAAGCCTAACACACAGACTGAGCAGACGAAAGCAGTGACTGCATGAGGCACCAGCTAACATATTGCGTCTCCCTCCGTTTATCACACCTCAGCTGGATACTTCTGAATCTACCAACAGCTTAAAAACAAACAAGCAAGGAATTTCAGGAACAGTTTTGCACATGTTCTCACGATTTCTTACAGCTTTCAAACAGGGACTGTCTCACTTCTGTGACTCTGCTAGGCAATCTGGAAGGAAAGATACTGGAAACAAACTGTGGGTGTTTTGTAACATCACTACAGAGAGTGGCAGGGACGCAGCGGTACCCACTGCCGTACCTACCCCAGGCGCTCCTACGACAAGAGACGCCTGTCGGTGTGAATGAGCTGCCATCTCCCTTCTTTCCCACTGTTCTGTAAGTCATTGCCAACATAGCCTACAGGCCAGCAACAATAAATCCTCTAGGAATTATTTTGAAGATGGACATCTCTGGTTTGTAAAAAGCTTTCTATACCACATCATTTACACACAGAAATAAATTAAATCATATCAGTATTAAAGTATAGGCAGTGGCAGTGCTGTAACTCCCGCTGGAAAATCTGCATTGTGCAGTTCAGTTGCTAATCAGATCTTCAGTTTAATAAAATTGTTTCCATTTAACATTAATCACATTTGCAATTTGCTGCTGACAGAGTTTCTAATTGCTCTTAGTAAGGGCTTTCAGAGCACTGGGGGACTGCACATTCAGTTCTTGATCTGATCCTACCTTGTGCTCCATCATACAATGGACTGCTTAAATAATTATTTTTAAATCATTCTGCAACTATTCAGCTGGAGTTCTGTACCACAGGCTACAGGGAGATTGGACGCTCTTGGAATACTGATGCAAGACCAAGAACTCTATTTACCAGCAAAACATTTCTGGAAAGTGAATTTCAAAGTAATTGCAGCATGCTGACAATCTGCGTGTGATCATTTAAATCACTGAAGTATCACCACAAGATTCTCAACTAAGCACTAGTGCCTAAATTTAGAGATTGTGATTGAAAAACTGGAGAAACAGCTTGGAGCTATTTCAAGTTTGTAGAAATTCTGAATATGTACAAATTCATAAAAGTAAATAAATAAACATTAATTCTATGCAAAAAGTCACTAAATTGGAAACAGGTTTCTCAAATCTTTGCAATTGTAACTCCACAAAACTGGCGTGAGTTTTCCCCTTACACAAGAATTGTGTGATGAATAGAACAAACGCATCTCTCCTCTTACAAGGGTGCATTTGAATTCAGAAGTCTTTCTCACACCTTGTGCTTGAAAATGTACGATAAAAGCAGAAATTAGTCATGGAATGCTGCTAATGGTTTGCTCAAAATACCAAACTTACCTATGTCTTCCTACTAAACCTGGTGATACTTGAGGCACTTACAGAAAATCTATGTTCAGGCTTTGGCTATAAAGTTAGTCCTGTGCCAGCAATGAAATAATCTTATACCTTGTTTTTCCAATTCAGTGGATTATCACAAACATATAATTGTACATGACCAATCCTTTGAAATCAATGAGAATGATAAGATTGCTACAGGATTGTTATCCAGCCTATTTACTTCTGTCTTGCATACAAATTTCTGAAACAAATTAGAGTTTATTTATGCTAGAGCCTTAAATTTTGCTATGAAGACATTGAATGCTGTGACTAACTGAAAATATTTTTTGTTCCTCATAATTGCAAATGTACTACTCCCTCCCTCTCTCCGAATACTGGAAGTAATTTTGCCCTCAGGTGTATCTATTCAGTTTCCACATATTACAGTTGCAGTTAGAAGTGCAAAGGCCTTGTTTTGCTCCACCAGCATCCATGCTAAAACAGCAATTTAGTTCAGTGACAATGTGCACTAAAATAGACCCTCAATCTTTGCTGTCTATTGAAGAGAGAGGGTAGTCTCACAGCTCCTGGCTAACTATCCCTGTATGAGCTCCTGCATGGCTGCTCACGCCTTCAACTTGATGCTGTAACGGCAAGAGCATTAGCAAAGAGATGGTATTAGAGACAGCCTGTCTCAGAATTTCTTCAAAATGCTTTGAAAAAATTACTGAAGGACTCATATTCCCTACACTTTGCTGTTTGACATACTTAGATATCATCCTCTCCTTACGTTTGCAGAGGATTTTTTCTTAATTTCTTGCCACGCAAGAAGCTTTAGAAGCCTCTTACTAAGTAGACGTGAAGTTGACAGACCTTCCTCTCGCTCTCCTTTAATTCTGTTTATTCTGACAAAGTACTTGCAGTGCCTATTGGGAGAAAAGTCCTCACACACTGAAAATCACCACATTATGTAGAATAGAATGCTAACGCACTCTTAAAGAGATAAACAAAATCCTGTGAGCACAGATGTTATGACACTACATGAGTTGCTCGTTTGTTGTGCTTTAGAAGTTGCTTCACTGTCACAGAACGACTCCGGATTCCTTCTCGTGAGAAGGCAGCCCAGTCTGCAGCCACAGCCGTAGCAGGCTTACCAGCAGCAGGAGCAGGCTGTGCTCCCGTCAGCACCCCAACACTGTGCGGAGCGGCGCAGGGCAGCAGGGGGCCCAACGGGACAGAGACACTTGAACTGGTTGTGTGCCCCAGGTTCCACCACAGCGGCCTGCGGCCAAGGAGGGGGGGCTGCTGCTGTTCCTAAGGTACAGCTCACTGCAGTTTTCAACACCCACCGTTTGCTTAAACAAAGCTAAAGGAAGAGGAAATAAAACTCATTCATTCTGAGGTTCATTAGAAGTATGCTGTGAGAAATGCTCAAGTCATTGGCATAAGAACTCCATTTTAATGTGTGGTGTAGCGAAACTGGCATCAGACAGGAAAATACTGGATAAAGGTACACCTGGAGGACGAGAGATGAGAATCTTTGAGATCCCAGTACCACACAGAACCATACAAGTGGGAGCATTAAAAAAAATTCTTTGAGTTCATTGCATAAGGTCCTCTGCCATGCCACGAGTCAACATGGAGCTGACACTGTCTTTCACTTCAGTGAGTTTATGCTATAAAACCTAGAAATTCTGAACAGGAGTTGTTACAGAAGAAGTTTCTGTGAAGTCCTGAAGTACGTTGTCCTGGGTTCAGCTGGGATAGAGTTCATTTTCACCAGAAGCTGGCTGGGCTGGCCTAAAGAGCCAATCCAATGGGATATTCTACACCATGGGATGCCATGCTCAGTATTGAAGTGGGGAGCTGGCTGAAGGAGAGACTTTTGCTACTCGGGAGCAAGCTGAGCCTCGGGTGGTGAGAACGCTGCATGTTGTATACGCTTTTTATCAGCATTACTGATTGTTGTTTTCTTCTCCCTTTGCCATTCTGTTAAACCATTCTCATCCCAGCCCATGAGTTTTTGCCTTGTTTCCTTCTGATTCTCCTCCCCATCCCACTGGGGAGGGGGAAGGAGTGAGAGAGTAACTGCATGGTTCTTTGTTGCAAATTGAGGCAAAAGCCCAGCACATGTAGACAGTCAACAGTTGACAGGGACTGATCCAGTGCAAGACCACTATTTTCATCTGCCTGTACAGTATAAGGTGAACCCATTCGCTTATCTCCATTTCCTTGTATCATGAAAGAGTTAAAGAAGGTGACCACTTAAGGACACTTTTCAAAGAAAACAGGAGAGCCTAGAAAAAAGTTTCATCACTTGCAGAGTCAAACTACCACACACAGGACCTTAAAAGCTTACGAGAAAAAAAAAAAAAAGAAAAGGAGAAAAGATTAAAAGGAAAAAGAAAAAAGACAAACGAGCTTCTCTTTGGACTTACGCCATTTTCTTACAAGGCAGTAATGTGGCACAAATTAAGAGAAGGCAGAAAAAGTACAGCTGACATTCTGCTAGAAATTATGGGGATGGATCTCCACAGCTTCGGGCACTTGTCCATGCCCATTTGGCCATGCTGCAGTCACCATTCACATGTGAAAGTACGACATGTGCACCTGCCAAAGAGCTTGCAGAGCCAAACTCCTGCGAAGTGTTTGGCAGGGTAGCATTGATTCCAAAGGAATATCTGTTTTTGGCTTCTTGTGTGCGCAGGCCTTTACCTTAACAAGAGCGCAGCTTCAGTTAGGGGAGCAGATATGGGAAATCACAGTTAAGAGCTCAGACAATTCAAACCCTGCCAAAACCACACAGCACAAAAACCTCTGGAAACTCTCTGGTTTGGATTTCCGTCTCTCCTTGCCTCACCACTCACTGCAGGTACCCAAAAGAGAAGTCCTAGGTTAGTACCACCATCCATGGACCACGCAGCACTCTCAGTTTGAAAGTGCTGACTATGCAGCCCTGCTGTTCCCCCTCCCCTCCCTGTCAAGACAATTTTTGTAGACTAATGAACACTTGGCCAATCCTTCTGCCTTCTGTCCCTGCCGCCACTCACTCATACAGTAGCTGCTTTCACAGTAACCAGAATAAGCAGAGACATTCCTATGCTCTCTTGTAATGAAAACAGAATTTTGGTCTGTCCATCCAGCTATAACTAAACCATTTCCTTTAAGCATCTGCAGAGATTTCAGAAGTATGGTGCATTTCTACTGTACGCTGCTTGTGTTTCATTTACTCTTGTGCCTTTATTTTGCCTACAGCTGTCTGATCACAACACAGATGGCACTGAATTCACTGAGTATTCAGAAAAGCTTCTTTCCTCTGGGGTGACAAAGGCCTCATTTCCAGTGCAAGGTTAACGCACTCTGTAGTCTGAAGAAGAGCTGTGTGCTTTTCCTTGCATTTCCTCCAGAAAGGCTGCAGCCAAGAGGCGGAACTCAAAATACAGAACGTGGCCAAGGAGGTTTGTCTCGCTGTGTTGCGCCTGGGTTCTGTGCTTTAGAAATGAGCTACAGCAGCAAATAAACGGCATCTGATTGCTCTGCCTATAGCCAATACTTGCTTTCCTGGGAGGTGAATAGTATCTGAGGGTGTTTTCTATGTATGGCCCTATGGCTTATACAATATCGCCCTATTGGCACAAAGTCTCTTGAAATGAACTCAAAATCACCATATCAAAATGTTTCTCTACACTAATATTCCACACGACAACAACTATTAACCACTCCCTTTGCCACCACAGGTGCACATGGACACTAGTGGATGCACGCCACAGACATTCCTGAATCACAGAATCATTTAGGTTTAAAAGGACCCTTAAGGTCATTGAGTCCAAACGAAGCAGCTCAGATGCACCGTGGAATATGTAAACACCTCTCTGTCTAAACTCTCTCCTCCAGCCAAACCCTATAACCATTGAAATTCAGGCGGAAGGAAAGCAAAACCGGAAGGATTTTTTCCGTACACATGATCCCCCCAGAAATTCTCTACTAGGCCCTCTCTGGGGAGAAATGAACAAAACATAATCGACACGAGTATTCTAGGAAGCACTAGTCACTAATCGACCATGTTTCCATCTAGGTGTGTGTTTACATGTATATACATACAGACAGTGTAACTGCCCCTTGGTTTTGTTCTGTGAACACAGCATGTAGGTATGCTAACACCGCAAAACCGAGGGGCAGCTACACTGTCCAAGCACAGATGTCCCAGTCACATGTTCATCCCCTCCCGTTTCCATACTACAAGAAACCCAGATGTGAAACAAACAGTATTTCTCTCTTTACTAGGCTCTGATGTGTGGACACTACAGACACGAGGACACAGAATCACAGAATCACAGAATGGTAGGGGTTGGAAGGGACCTCTGTGGGTCACGATGTGGCTGACAGTCTGGGCTTACTTGGGACACAGGTCTCAAAGCACAGTGTCACAATGCACACTACAACTCAGGCCAAACGCTCTGTAGTTCGCTCTGCAGTGCAAGATTTCTATGAACTCTATTGCTACAAGTGTAAGAAGTTGCTGTGTTGAAAAAAAACAACACACCACCCCTCCCCCCCAAGTTCTACCATTATGTGCCCACAGACGGCTTTAGGTCTGTAGCTAAAGCAGCAAAATAGGCTCTGCTAATGCGTAAGTATCAAGGGCTTGCAGTTTCTACTGCAACTGCTTAGTTTCCACTATCTACTTAATAGAGAAATGACATAAGACTGAGGCTTGGAGTGTTCATGCTGCAAATAGTAGTTTGGATTCCCTGGCCCCACTGTCTCCAAATACATTGGCAACATGCAAATTCTTATATAAAAACCCAAATGCTAAAATGTGTAACAAAAGATGTAACGTTCATATCACATTTTAAAGATAAATACAGAATCTGTTAGTCAGCAAGTACAATACTGAGTCAAGAAGTCCCTCAAATAATGTGGAGCTCCAGCACTAAATATTACTATTGTTCCCTCATTCTTATTCCGTCAAGATATCCAAGCCAAAACAGATCACAGGAATCCCTGTGGCTTGAAGCATTCGTCATAGGTTTATTCAGGGAATCACATCTTTGATCTCGGCATGTGAGATGACCACCCTGCACAACCGTTTTTTCTGATGCAGTGGTGGTGGGTGGGTGTTACAATAGCGAATGATCACTGCCTGAAATAACGTCAAGGAAATAGGTCTACAAATCTTTTCTTCTCTGCTGTTGGGTCAGAAACTGCTTTTCCTTTTGATGCTGCTTACCAGTTGGGTATAATGGTTAAGGCCGTATTTCCAGGTATGTTAGTATCTTAGAGTAAGGCACGTGGGTTGTTAAACATGCAGTAAGATTTAGCTGGCACATAAAGGTAACACAGCGAGCACTAACACTGCTCAGCTAACAGCCTGAAATATGTGCTTTCGTGTGAGGGAACGAACAATGATATTTGCAGGAACCCTATCTGCCTTTAAATCACAAAAGATTAAGCAACAGCAGGAGTGAAGACGTGTTTGCCTACTCTAGTCACTGCTAATATCCTGCCATTAGGCAACATACTAGCAATAACTCTTTGGCAAGGTGAGGGTCCATTAGGATTTGATGAGCATCAGTAGCTGCAAATGGCACAGCTGCAGAACTGAGAGCAAGATTTTCAGAGATTATCTCAAAGTTACCAGCAAAGTTTTAAAGAAGAGGCTTTCTTTTAATGCGGGACTCTAGAAATACTTACCCGAGCAACTACAAGTTTTTGAACATGAGTATTTTCTATTCCAAAAGTTTCCCAAAGGCTTCTGGTTGGGCAGAAAGAATTACTTCCCCAGCACATCCACTGTGGAAGTGCAACCAACCTGCCCAGCACCTATTGTCCATTACTCTAAATGGTGAGTATAGTGGCTGGTAATCTCCACTTCTTCTTACGAAATTCACGGCTGCACATGGATTTAGTGTTCACTGCCAAGACTGGCAATTGAACCAAACCACTTTTTTTCTGCTGCCAGAGCATATGATATCATTTTCATACAAAGTGCACAGGAATTGTACATCATCAGCAATCATAGAATGTTTATCTCCTTTAAGAAAATTTCTCCAAGAGTGAGACAGAGTATAAGATTCCATTTCAAATTACAATAATATTCAGAGACTGCACAAACCAGCTACTTGCTCAGGAAAGCGTCAATAAATCAGTATCGTGTCAGAAAAGACAGTCAGCATTCACAGGCAAGCATAAGCTTTCTCCTTGTCCCTGACAATCTGTTGCCATCCAAGATTTGTGAAAATAAATGCCTTCAGCTACTGTTTCCATTCTTATATGATCTAAACACAGTTGGAATTTAGGTGTATGTAAGTACAATGGCCTACGTAAAGATCCGCAGCAGATATTCAGATGCATTCATTGCAAAATGCAGCTGTTCACCCGGAGTGTTCAGTATTGCTGTGTGACAACTCCTAAGGAACAACGCTGGCATAGTCTATGGTTATAAAACTTCCCAGTCACAATTCTGCTACCGAGACCACTTATAAATTGCTAGCAAGAGCTGGGAAGAACTCCGATACTCTTTTGAAAGCACAGAGCAAAAACTCTGAGTACCATCCTCGTGTGCAGGTGAGGCAAGCGGAGCTCATAGGTTTCAAAGGAGACAGTAAACTCAAAAACCCAGAAACCACTCGTTCCCCATTTTAACGTCTACAAACCACAAGCCCTCATAGTACTCCTTTTCATCTTTGCCCTCTAATCATTGCTTACATAGTTGGAAGCTAAGTATATTTTAGTCTGTACAATCTTTCTTTTAGATGCTTACATACGCTATATTAATGAGGGCAAGATAGGAAATGGAGTAAAACATTCAGAAAATACTAGATACATTATACCATCCTGCTGGATGTATATCAAGACCATTCTTCGATTATCTGCAGCACGGTTTTTTCCTTAAAAAATCCTCAGCATTGCACGACTCACTGTCTGCATTATAGAGTCAACGAAACCCCAACTGCCATCTGTTACGCTCCTTGCTACATTCCCAAGGATGACTGAGTGACTGAGACTGATAGACGTGTAGGCAACACTGGAGAAAAGTATAGCCTGAGCTCTGGTTAGAACAGTGTATCTTACTGAAGTTTCAGATAGCAGCTCTGAAAGTGTATCCTTCTGCCAAGGATCTTTGAACTTTTTGCAAAATCAGGATTTTTATTTCTGGAGGATATGGCATGGCTCAGTTTCTGCCTTTGGCACACTCTGACAGTTATCCAGTTAACGCTTTTCAGAATATTTGATGTACACAGTACATCCTTTGGTATTTCATACATACTCCAAAACATTTCTTACTAAGGCACTGACACGAAGGCTGAAAAATAACCCTTTCTGTCAATGGCTTTCTGGTAGCAGGTCATTTTGACTGGGTTTTTTTTTTTTTCTTTTTTGTCCTGCATGAAGAAGGCAGATATCTGTGGGCCCTATAATCTTTGTGGCAACTCCAGAATGTTGATGCAAATATAGGAGGAAGCAGCAAACTCAGGGGCAGAATGCCTTACCAGTGCTAGAGCTAACATCAGAATTTCACTGTTTTGATTTTGGACATTGTGATGATAAGCAGCTCATGACATTCGTGCACACAGAAAAAGTATGCAGGACAGAGACCAAAAAAATTATCAGTCTGCCGGTCGAACAGACAATCCTAGGGCTGCCTTGGGCAGTCAGGATGACTGCAGCACATGCAGCAGCCCGGGCTCGCGGGGTTCTGCTGACCTGAGCTAGTTGCTGTACCATTTACCATTTATCTTCAGGAGTCAGAGTTTGGCAATAGTGGCTTTATGACTCGTTGAGTACAGAAAATCTCTCTCTGCAACTGGAACAAAGACATTAAAAAAGGATGAGGAAAAGCAATTACAGTTTAACTTAAAAATTATTGCAATTAGTTGAAGATATTTAGGAAGAAACTAAGATGGTTGTTTCACCCAGTCTGAAATGCACGTTTCAAAACACAAAGGAAGCATAAGAATTTTAGTCAAAGGCAAATGCTAAATGATTTTTTTTGTGGGCTTTACGTTTTTCTCCACGAAATAGTGGATGAAAAGAAACAAGTGAAATATGTTCTCCTCCACAGTACAAAATGGCCAAAGCGGCATTGGCTGTACGTGGATGCTGCGCAGCGTGGCTGTACCAAAGTTTAGCTTAGCTTTTGGTGGAGATGGAGGACAGACCCAGCAAGTGAAGAATATCCTCCAAGCAACTGGGCGTTCACAACGTTACACGCCATCATCCCACGAGAATGTGTGCACATGCACTTCATGTGAAAGAGTCAAACGCTCAGCAGCAGAGCTTTACTAGTAACCTCACACGCGATGGAGCAGTGGAAAATGTCTGATATGCCATCTTTCAATGTGATTTGATCTGCTGCATTCCTACACAGGTTTATTCACTGAAATACAGCAATGCCCAAAAGTTGGTTATTTTAAGCTGCGAGTGTGAATGTTATCCTGTTCAAAAGGGGAAGCATACCTTCACACCCTTTGCCCATCCTTTGTGGGATATCACTATCTGCTTGACATCATCTGAAATTAGCTGCCACTTGGGAGCCATAAAGAGCTATCAATTACTTTGTCTCTTTGTATTAAATGAGCCGTAGTTCTTCATATTAGCTGAGGAGTAAGTCTGTATCAGTGCACTTGTTTCAAGGTGGTTCATGTTTATACCTAATGAGCAATAACCTGGCTATGATGGGTTGGATGCAAAAATCTCACTAGTGTCAAACAAGTCGACAGCGTAGCGCACCAGCACTTGTGAAATCTACTCATCATTTGCAGAAGTTTTGTCTGAAACCTGAAGTTCGGCATGGCTTCACACCACCCTCGGGCAGTTAGACTGGAGGTGCAGGCTCCTCAGACTCCGGCTGTGCCGCCAGCTGTGCCCCAGCTGTACCGACTGAGCACGCCCCAGCACAGCCTCCTGCCATTTCAGGCAGGTTTCCGTGGGCCTGCGGAGCAGAGGCCCATCCTGCGCCTCCCTGGGCAAGGCTCCCTCGGAGGGGTGTTTGTACTAAAAGCACCATCCCTGGTGTCATCTTCTGTCGAGTTCACTTTCTAAAGCAATATATATGATGATGGATCATTGTGCACCATTTAAAAAATTGAGGTCTCATTTAAATGAAAATGTCCTTTTAAAATTTTGTTAATGAAAAACTGTTGAAAATCTACACGAAAGTACTTTTGCTGTAGGTACAATACAGTGGACTTAATTTTTAATTTTCTTTCCACATCTGGAAAAATTAGATCTCAGAAATGAAGCTTCAACAAGCTGAGCAGATCTTTTGCGACCTTTAGAAACAAATTGGCAAGTTGTTTAAAAGCATTAATTATCCTCAGTCATGCCATAAATAGAAAGGAACAGATGAAGACAGTGTCCCTCTAGGCACCGACTGGGAAGTGGAGTGCAGGCCTGGTGTTATTTTCCACAGAAAGGAAACCAGTGATAGCACCGAAAATATATTTCAAACTTTCTCTTCGGTTTAAAATACTGCAGACTTCTTTGTAGCATGGCAAAAATAGAACAAATATACTGATTCTACTGCCTAATCCCCTCTAGTGCTAGACTTCCGATTCCCGCAGAAAGCAGGGCCAGGCAAGTTCTGGGCACCTTCCACAGACTGAACACTTTCTTCTCAAGTTCTATGGAGCAGAAAATGCAAATCCATTCTGCTGGATGGGATATTTTAAGCAGTGGATGAGGAGAGGGAAGAGAATAAAAATAGCTTTATTATCATAGCCCTTGAAAGGCTAAAGTGACATACAGCAGGCTTTAAAATGTTCTGTAGATAAATTAAGAAAATTAAAGCTTTTTCTACTCCACACCTGTATTTTAGGGTTTTTGTTTGTTTGTTTTGCTGAATATTTTAAGGTTAGTCTGGCAAGCAATGCATTTCACAGCAAAGCTAATTCCTTTACACTTGCAGAGTCCAAATTCACATCAATCTGGGGGCTTTTCCAGGAATCCCATGGAAAAGGCAGACTTTTCATGTGTCGCGTGGACAACACATCCGTGTTGCACCTTTCCCTTCCTCTCTCTCACTCTCCTCTCCCCTGCATCAAGTTCAAAGGTAGGGATGACTGTCTTCAGTCACAGACTGATTTATTACATTTCAGATCTGCTCTTTCCCCACATTAATGCAGATTGTATTTACAGTTCTGATCTGGCACGAATGATTGAGGGCTACACTTTGCAAATAATTTGTCAGCTCTAGTACAGAATTTTAGATACTTATCAAGAGAGTCTTCCTTCCAAATGTGTAAAATTAGATACCAAACCTAGGTCTAGATGCTCCCTAAAAATGCAAATGAATCATTTTTGTGTGAAAATATCAGCATCTGCTGAGACTGCAAAATTAAGGTTCAGTTTGGAACTGGCAAAATAAATCTTTATAACTGAAGGATGATATGACAGCAGCGGTAAATCTAAGCATTAGGAACCAAGTACTTCCTTTTGCGGAAATTACAGAATTTTAAATCTAATACAAGTTCTTATTGGTCTGGACTTCTCAATACAATATCTACATTTGGAATTAAACATTATATGGAAAACAGAGAAAAGAGAAAAAATACCTAATCTTTGAGACATGGTGTTCAAAAAGGCAAACTCATTATTATAGTATCTCAAAGACGGAATTTAAAAACACTTTCTAGACAAAAAACTAGTAGAACTATGGAACTATGCTTGAAATCTGCACTTTACTAACTTATCTTTAATTATGTATGAACTTCCAGGGGCCAACAAATCATTATGGAATGGTTTAATTACAAAACCTCTCCTTTGACTGAGTGCATGAAGCTCTATGTAATGCAATATCTGTATTGGAAGAGCCAATATCGTTCGACCTACTATCTGTGGATAGGGTAGATGGAATACAATCAAAAAGCACATTAGAACAACACAGCTCAATAAATATTGGATTCCAAGTCCAATCCAGTTCCCTTCTTCCACCAAGCAGTCTAACAAAAATGAATTTTAACTTGCTTAAAAACAAACAAAATGATGCATTCTAAGGGGGAGTATTTTACAAATACCAATCCACTCCACTGAGGACTGAACAATCTTCACAACAATTTGGACGGTATTTTTCCTCTAAACATCCTGGGTTTTAATTCCTGCAGGCATGATTATAATAGCAAAGAGGTGATCAATGTAATACATTTATTCAGATCTGCTGGTCATTAAGGAATAAGCGTGTTTTGGAGCTCAGAAGAATTTAGACTATACTCCTCTTACATTACGTGGTCATAAAAGCATGTCTCCTTATGATGCTTATGATGTCAGCATTTGTTTCCAGACATTCTTAACGTCCAGAAGGACCATCAGGCACATGTTTACTGAATTACTGATACAGCAGTAGGAACACACCTTTCCTATTTCACGCTTCTGTTACATCGGTGAATTGAAATGACAAAGCCAGTAAACCTCTACTTTGTAATTTTCATCTGAACGTTCGAAAATAAACATGCAAGTGTATTTATAATAGAGCACTTTGCACATTTCTAATTGCTGTGTAAATAAACACACTGGTTTATTAACACTTCATTATAACTCCAGAAAAGGAGAACAGCGATGGACAACCTGACTTAAACTGAACCCACGGCTGGTCCATGCAGATTGTGTTTGGGACAGAGTCAGCAAGCCTGTTCTGCCTGGATGGTAGCCACGAGCCAGGAGCCACCTCCCACAGAACTGAGCGGGAGCTCCCTGCCGTTTGCCACACCTGCAAGGGAGTCAAGTTGAAACATCTTATTGATGCACCAGGTCATTTTTTTGACAGTGACTTGTGAACAAGTCCCATTTAGGTCATGCTTCTGGAAATAATACTTAATGAGAGGATAATTTGGTCAGATAACGTGTGAACTAGTACCTATCCAAATGAAGAGAAGTGACCTACTTTCACTTTTATTTCAGGCCCTGAGGAAGGATTATAAAGTTCTAGCAACAATATGCTATGAGCAACTATCTTTCGCCTCTGCTGATACAGTCCTGCTTTTTTTAGTTGAACTGAATGCTTTCAAAGGTCATGGCTTAGATCCCAGCAGCACACTTTGTTGCCTCTTACTTTTTAATTCCTGAGGAAGTCTACTGCTCTCCAAATCCTCTCCCTCCTCTCTCACCAGTACACTTCCCGCTTTGTCCTAGCTGCGTGTGCGAGGGCTGACTGGCCAGGACTGTCCCGCTGAGGCTCAGACTCCCTGCGCAGTTCAGGACAGAGCACTGCCTAATCATCACCTCCTTGTACATAAATACAGAATGTGACTGCTTTTATCTCCTGTCCTGTCTCCTCCTACCTATTCGCACGCACCATAGATTCTCAGTTCAAGTATGTTCACAAAGACTTAGCCACCAACTGATTAAGATTTATTCAAGACCGGTCGCCTTAGCAGATCCAGACACATTATTCTTTGAGGGTTTCTTAAGTGAAGCCAGATTCATCCTCGGCACTATTTCACTGGCTTTGCTGAAGCCACAAATGGGTTACAGTTTAGCTCCATTGAAAAGCATATCACTACCAAGTGTTGAAGAAAACTGTCTGTAATTAATACTGGCTCACACACACGGCACGAAAGCTTGCGTTATGAGGAAATTCCGTATCTCCTGTTTGCTTTAGTAAAAACAGACACTTTACAAGAGTCATAATATTTTCTTCATTGAATAAATATGGAAATTATCTGTCTTGCCACTTTTATTCTTGCTTGTTACATAGATGTCACTGTAAAAATAGAGAAGTTACCTAGTCTTAAATAAAACTTTTGAACTTCCAGAGTACTTGCACTTGGCAAAAGTTTTTCAAGTGGATTTAAATAGTGTCTAATCTAGTTAATCCAGCCTCACATCTTCTTGATAATATTTTGCTTTTGGGGAATTTTGTGAACAGAATTAATTGAGATAACGCAGCAATAAATCCCTCATTACCATACTTTGATGTAGAAAAGCATCCAGAGAAATCCGGAGTTCTTAGAAAACTCAGCGCAGAAACAACACCCAGATACTCTGAGACCTAGTGTATTTTTCTAGCCAGGACTTTCCTGCCCATAATTACATGCTTCTATAAATTTCTGCCTTTCTGATGATGGTGTACACATTTCAAGGCAGCTGCTTTTCCTAGGGCAAATCATCTCCACCTGAAGACTTTCTGTTTTTCTTTTTTTTTTTTTCTGTTAAATAACTTGTGCTATTATTTTAATAAGGACAGAAAAATCCTTCACTATAAAGAGTCTGCATGGGGGAATGAAAAAAGCATATAAGCATTTTTGAAGGATACATTAAACAAGAGAGATATGTAGAGCAGTTTTGTGGAAAGAAAAAGTGTTTGTTTGCTTTTCTATATTCATTTTTCATTCCGTTTTACACCAGAGACCTTTGATCATGACAAACTGAATCCAGCTGGCTCAGCAGAAAGAAATAAGGCATTAATGAATATCAAATCCAGAGGAAATTCTTCTGGCTTTAAAAAGAATATTATATTTGTCAGCACTGAATGCGTACGTATTGGTCATCCTTGCTTTATTGTTAAAAGCAACTAATTTGGATACACATTCAATCAATCAGATCGCTGGCTATCATTCAGCAGATGTTCATCAAGGCACTCCCACCCCTGTGGTGGACTGGCTGGCACTAGCCGCTGAGAAGAAAGGTCAAGCTTAAACTGACTAACCTCCTGGGGGAAAAAAAAGAGGTAATGGAAAGGGAGATGACATGCTGGTAACCAAGTTTTCCTCAATACTCCCTCTACACCTCCACTACTCCTTGGAGATTCAAGCCCAGACGCCACCTTTATTCCCTCCAGCAGGCACTGTTACAGGCGCAGAGGAAACATCAGACTATTATAAGTGTATCAATAAAAGAATGAAGCTGATTAACGAGGTCTAGAGGAATGTGTAGATTTTTCCCTCTAACAGCTCGCCCCTTTTCGGGACTGACTTGTGCACATTGATTTGTTTCTGTGCAATCAATTTCATTTAAAATTGCTTCTAGCAGTTATTTTGATGCTGTAGGAGCTTCCACAGTTACTCTGAGCTATAGCAATGTGCAGTTCATCTGACTATTTATTCAGCCTTTCCTCTTCAGCCCATGACATCGAAATCACCTCAGTCCGAATGTTTTCATTTCTCCTGCTTTCTGTGCCTGGCCCCTTGCACACAAGCACTACAAAAGCCTCCCATGCACAGCGGTCTTACTACATTCTGGACTTTTCCTGGTTTATTCACTGAGTTGTTCTCTACTTCTCTTTTTCCCTTAGTACATTAGGGGTATAATTAAAACTGCTGCTTCAGCCTCTCCATACTACTGGCTTCCTTCAACCACAATTTTTAGTCTGGTAGTTTTTCATCTACTCCATCAAAAACTGCTTCAAAGATCCTTTTCTGGTTTGCAACTTCTACCACGTGATTCCCTCTACTGGTTCTCCTTCTTGTACTGGATCTTCATTCTCCAAAACCTTTCCTAATCTACCTCTACCTTATTTTCAAACCAATATTCTCAAATTATAGGATCCTACCTCTGATCTGCCGATCGTTCACACTCAGTTGTTCAGCAAGCTTCGCTGCTCACCTCTGCAGTCTGGTGTTTTCCTTTCTTTTGTCCATCTTGAACAGGACGGATTCACACAAAATTCTGCAATGGAATATCGTCAAATATTTCCTTAAAATTCTACTGTGTGTCTTTGAAAACAGCCAACTGATCTGTATAGTTGCTGCTGTTGCATTCAGATCACTGGCTATTATGTTGGTCTTTCTTTCCCAGTCATCCTCTGCTGCCTCCTGCCTTCAAGAAGAAGTTAGGGGCAGCATGAGTTTGTCTGTACAGCACCCAGGATTCATGTCTGAACCTTCTAAAGCCACCAGAAAAATAGTAAGTCACAAGTACTGGTACTACTGGTTAGCGACAGTGAGGACAGTCATATTCTCTTTCTCCCCAAAACAAGGACTTGTTCATTTTAAAAAACAGTTTCCTGATACACATTATCTGTTGTTAAAAATAATCTTTTTTTCCTTCTAAACAAAATCTGCCTTTTTAATACAAAACCCAATATTTCCGCTCAGCATCTTTGCAGAAACAATTCAGCCATTTCCAATAATCCTGTGTGTACTTAAAGCCTTAAGTACAGAATATAGAGATAATTACAAAATATGTGCTGTAGTAAGACCCAGCTGATGTACTTGTCAAGTGCAAACAAAAGCATAAAATCCATTTCATGCCACTTAAAGCTTTGCAGCCTTTATAACACTATGACTGTTTTCTCATTAATTTTCCCATTGTTAAAATCTTTCTCTAAGCTAAGTAAATTAGTAAACCACAGATTGTTGGAAAAGAGTATAATGAAAAATCCATGCGTGCAACTTCTGATACACTATTTAGTGGGACAGAATAACCCTGTTTTACCTCTTGGTACAGAAGAAATTAATATTAGATTAAAGAAGACCTCATTTTAAACAGAATCTCAAACCAGTTTCTCCTGCCTTTATGACTAAGTCTATAAACAGCTGATGGTGTTTGAACTCCTGTTCAAACCTGCAAATGATGCACATAAGTGTATAATTCGGTTCCAAAGCAGGAGCCAAATCAGTTAAATGCTTAGTAATAAATACCGAGCTATTGACAAGATCAGTGTTTGTATACGGGTGGCTTGCTGGGTCGTTTTACATGTGTGTGCCAAGGAGGCAGAGTAATAAGCAGCAATATTTATAGACAGAACATGTGCCATAGTGAACTGCCAGTATTTCAACCTTGACTTATTTCCTCTACAAAGGAAAAGAAAGCACAAATTTTGCTTCCTCCCTTAAGGTTGTCAACACACTATTAACTTGAGAATCTTTCAAAATCAGCAACCAAATGGTTAGTCTAGGACAAAACAAGGAAACGTCTGTCAAAATAATAACTGCAATACCCACGCTTTGAAATGAATTAGCAGACTTCTGGAAAACTATTGAATCCATTATTCCTTGCTGTTCTGCGGTCTTCTGAAGGATGATAAGTTAAGTAAGCTTAACCAAAATTGAGGAGTTTGCAGTGGATATACTAACTGGAGATAGGCCACTTGCTTGGACAGAGCTAGGCATGGAGCTCTGACATGCTGCTGTGGTAAAACACTTCATGCAGCAGGGAAAGCGGCTGAGAACAACAGATGCACAAGAAGAAACTGTCGCAAGTTGCATCAAGGAAAACGTCTATTCAATCATTAAAAAGAACTCTTGACAGTGAGGGTGAAACACTGGAACATATTGCTCACTGAGGCTGTGCAATCTCTAGCTTGGAAGATACTCAGACCTCAGCTGGACAAGGCCTCGAGCAACCTGCTCTAACCTCGAAGCAAGCCCTGCTTTCAGAGGTGGCTTGGGCTGGAGACCTTCCGAGCTGCCTGACAGCCTGAATGGTTCTGGTTCTATGTCTGCTGTGGAGTAAAGGAACCACCTTCTCTGCGTGATTTGTGATACTCTTTTATAAGCTCTAGAATGAAATTTGTCTTTATAATGACTGCTTTTTGTTTCTTCACTCAGCCAGTGATAGACTACAGACCCATCTTCCCTCTCTGCAGTTCTGGTGCCTCTTAGATGCTTCCCATCTGCACATGTTTAGAAGCAGAGTTTTTAAACTATTGTGACCGCTGTCTTGATTTCTACCATCTACACAAGTGAACAGAAGCGGAAGTCATTTTACTGGAGTAACAGAGCTAAGGTAGTCACAGGCAAGGTGAATATCTATCGGCAGTCCCAGGGTCCAGCCCCACACCAACCGGGCACACAAGCATTATAAACCCTGCACCTGTGTCGGCTGTCTCCAGTGAGACCAGCCTCAGCAGGATAATTCCATCTCTTTGTTTAGTCTGTAGGTTCTTTGCTGACATTATTGACAAGTATGGGAACTCATGCCCACTGTAACACAGTGCTGCTTTGCTGGCTGTAGTTTATTCACTTTCAGCACCCTCCTAAGCGGAGGAATTGCACCCCTCACAGTAACAGAGTGCTGTGTGGGCAGCCAGCTCTGTAGCCACTGAGATCCCTGGCTAGAAGGCACCAATCTGCATTGTTCGTTGGATTTCAACTTGAAGCCAATCCTGCAGCATTTGCCTTTATACCAGTTCCAAATAAACTGCCTGTATGACTCCAAATGTAGCTTCACAAAAACTCCTCACACCTCATGCTCTCAATAATAATTCTGAAAATGTCACTATGTGCATAATGCTGCAAGTGAATGACACTGCTCTCCCCTTGCTTGGCTCAGACAGGACGCAGTTATTGCTAGTAAATGATCTCCCTTTTCCAGTTTTCTATGACATTATTTTTTATTTTGTTCTTCTGCAAGCGTCTGGGTGACCACTCACATCTGGGCAGTGAAAGATGGTAGCTAAAGCAGGGCCATGGCACAGTAACCATGGGAATGTCTCAATCATACAGGTTGGCCAGTGACTTTCAAGGAACTCTTTCTCGCCTTTCATACACAGAATTCCCTAGTGCCACAAACTTATTAGAAGGTGGTGACTGCAGGCCTTTATGTGGCAGGGAGATAAGAACACAAAGAATTCTTCTCATGAATAGGTTACTAGATGGGTATTACAGATTAAAGCAGGAAGATGTGGCAGGCTGGCCCATCTGAAGGGTCTGGGCAAAGGAGAGCAGGAGTGAGAAGAAAGAACGAGAAAAGCACCTTCTCGACCTACAGAGATGACGTTGTTCGCCCCCATTTACCACTTGAAAACACAGCCTTATCCCAACTATTTCCCTTCGGACATATGTTGTATTTTTCAGCCGTTACCTCTGCACTGCAGAAGCAGGAGCTGAAATGCCCCATTCTTGCCCATTTGTACAAAGTGCTGTCACATTATCAAAATCCATCATGAAACACAAAGCCGCCAAGATTTCCCTTCACAAAGGTCTCCTTAGGCTGGCAGCCTGGCACGCTGCTGCCCATGGAACTGACAGCTCCCGCCGGGCGGAGGGCACTAGAAATCAGCTCCATGCGAGACCAGACATTCAACCATCGCTAGAAATAGTGGTGAGATTCCATAGCTCATCGCAGCCGCAAAGGAAGGCAGCAGTGCAATGAGCAATGATTGCTGCGAGCCTCCCGCAAAGCGAGTATTCCCTGACCAGCGGAGTCAGCAGCACTGCTTGTCAGCAGCCGGCAGTGAAAAACGTGTGTCATCATCCTCGCTAATGAGCAGAGTCGCTGTCTGTCTGTTGAATTTAACAATCAAGAGGTTTGTTTTTCGCTTTTTCAAATGGTTAGCTTTCACATCCTGTGCCAGCAAGTGCTCACTTTTCTTAACATCTAGCTTTTTTAAAAAAAGGAAAAAGGTTTGTGTTGACAACTTGTTACAACATATAAAGGATGGAAATGCCTCTCCTTGAACAGTCCCTTCCACTGACTGTCAGCCTAGTCGTTTTAGGCTCTTGCAGCTTACATTACCTTAGTGAGCTTAATCATTTTGGCATAGTTAATTTTCCTGTGAATAGGAAATAAGATCTGACAGCCATCAAAACCACCCAAATATCTGCACCACCAGTAAAGGACTGAAAACAGCAGCTCTGCTCACTGTGGAAGGCTATGACGTTGCAGGGTATGTCATACACCGCTGCCACAGTACATCTGCATAAGCCCTTCTCTGGTTGAATTGCACATCCATTCTCTGAATTATCATCCTTCAACCGCCATATCCCACTTCAGACCCTTGGGAAGAATTTAATCACTGCCTCTGCCCACTGAGGGCTCAACATCAATGAAAATGCAAAAGCAAATACTAAAGCACAAAAGGGTAAGTAAGTCGGCTAACGCTGGCTCACAGATACAGGGAAGGGAATGCTAATCTTTCCTTATGAACTGCCAGTGCACCTCCTTTTCTGCCAGTGGCAATATTTTAGGCCCTGTTCAAAAGGGTGCTCTGAGGATGAAAATCCTGATGCTACTACCAATTTCTGTGACACAACTGCATGCCTGTTTGAGCAGCTTCTTGCAAGTGCAGATTCAGATGCTGAACTACAGTCACAGGGGCAGGAGGTCATCTGGCTCCCTGCACACTGTTGATCCAGCACAGAACAGACACCTTAAAGGTTTCTAGAGACATCATCAGCCAGCTACTATTTTTAACCTAGTTACATCCACTGCCCTATGTAGTTACCAATGCAGGTAATAAGAGCATAAGATGAGGGCCTCAGTATTTCCTTAATATTAATAGCCTATTTAAATGTAATTGTAATTTGGATTTATGAAGCTATGCAATCAGCTTCTGCACAGCCTTGGGACAGGAGTGAAACCAGATAGTTTGATTAGTGCCAGAATAGAGAGATGAACGGTTAGGGCTGCCATGCCATCCTCAAAAGGTATCAGCTGCAGAAGCACGCGGGCACAGGTAGGTAGGTGCCTTCTCTCCTTAAAGCAGCTGGCAGATAGCAGTTTGTCTGTTCCTGCATGTGAATCTCTTCACTTGACAGACAATAGAACTGCTTCCTTTAATTTAAGCAGCAGCAGCTTGTGTGCTGGATTTAATGCTGTGTAGTCTCTTCCCAGTGCCTGCGTAGGTATGCAGTTATCCAAGACAGCCACAGGTCATTGCAGGCAGTCAAGGGTTAAGAGACTTAGCAGAGCTGAGTACGGATCAGTCTAGAGAAAATCAAGTAAATCTAGCTTCTCAACTTCCAACATTTTAAATGAAAATACTGGTATTGTGTTACTGTAGCAATACTTGAACTCCTCATTATTTTCAGAGAACTTGAAGTTCAGTTCCTTCCAGTCAGGTCACTTCAGTAACATTTACATCAGCATTTCTAGTCTAATAGCCTCCTATTTTAGAGGTTTTATAACTCACCTACCTATAAAAATATAATTCAGACTTAGGAAGTACAGTCTCCTTTTCTTGATATTACTTATGAGTACAGCACAAATTTTATTTTAACCCAATTCCACATTAGTTCACAGGTGAGTTGAAAAAGCAGCAGCTTTTAAGATGGCATTGAAACAGTATCAGTTGTATGAAGATGGAGAAACAAGCCATGGAAAAGAGGAATGAAGAGGAAATACATTTCAAATTAGGGTGGAATAGGCATTATAAAATAAGTGGAAAGGAAAAAGCTAGTAAATGCAATGTTGTTCTTTACGTCTTCGAAAGTGTGGTTTTTTTTAATCATTAACTAGTTCCCAGGTATCCCCATGCAACATTATTCCCCAAGGCAGAAGAGAGAGAGGACTTTCTGTGTGCTAGGAACAGCGTGAAACACTCATCATTGTACTAGGAAAGTGGTTGGTTCCTAAGCCCCCGCCACGCATTAAAGACGGTGTACACAGTGCCCAGGGCAAACTGCAAGTGAAGGAGGAGGCCTTCCGGAGAAAGCCCACACTGCATCCTGCTGCCTGAAGGGCAATCAGTCTTAGCTTTCTGGCTGGCAGAGATTTAAACCCACTGATTGTTCGTTACATTTACAGGTGGCAGAGGATGCTCTAATAATAAAAAATCATTTTATGGAACCCAAAATGATGTAGAGAAAAATCTGTGCGTCAACATGCTTTACTAGTGGGCGAGAAAAGAAGTAAAGACCTTGCAAAATCCACAAATTACAGAAACTTGACTGAATGAGGGTGCTTGAGGCTTCCAAGTGCACTTGCCTGGTACTGAGAAGAAAGAAAAATCCAGGCCTAGCATCAAGGCACGAAAAAATCTAGAAGCCACACCTGAAGTGAGAATAAAATAAGAAAAGAAAGTACCATTCCAACCATTGGGGGGTTTTGCTGACTACTCAGAGAAAAAAAAAAAAAGGCAGCATAATTTTGTGCTGCTACAGGGAACTGTACACCTTCTGGGAACAGATGTGTTAAAAGGAGCAAAACGTATCAACACAAAGTCTTCCCCATTGCTTTTGAACATTGGTCCTCCATGACACAGATCCTTGCCAATTTGTTTTAAAGGCCGTTTTTTTCTTTTTTTTTTTTTTGAGGAGACTTACCCCAGTAGGAATGTCCGTATAAAATTTTCCCCTCTATCAGCTTGGGCTACACTCCAAACATAATTTGGAACGCAGATTTTGTATCTCCATTCTGTCCAACGCTAACATGCTCTTTTCCTCTTGCTCTGTTTTCACTTTTCATGGTCTAGCTTAGCCGGACAAAACTGCGTGCCGTTCTTGTTTTCCTCCAGCAGTCCCAGTGCGAGTTTAAAACGGAAAAACCCTAACCCTCACAAACACAGCAGAAACAAACTATGTGTTCAGTCTTTGCTCTGCTTTTCACATACGTTTCATCTGCAGAAAAGCAGTCCATCTCAGGAAAATTCTTCTCTCCCACGTAAAAGGACAATTATCATCTGCATGTCAAAGAGCGGGTTTTATTTAGAAAACCTGTAAACCTTTTTTTCTAGCTAAAAAAAAACATTGTTCAAGGGGGATATTGTGAGATCATAAAGAGAGGTGCTGCTGACATGAAAGCCTCACTTCATACTTCCCATTTCAAACTTCTCACCCCTTCTTCCTTTCTCTGTGTTTACAGGACAAGGTTTAAAATATTTATTTCAGTGATTTTTTTTAGCCTTACACTAAATAGGCAGAAATTTCTGTAGTTGAAGCACCAAGCCTCTAAATGAATGACGTTTACAATAACTTAATAATGACAATATCTCTCTCTGACCTGCCACCAAAATTAACATGAACCATTCTTCGGACTTGCCATTAGTCTGCTATGATGCCAGGAACACGTATTCTTCCTGAGGGATGGGCTCTGGGATACGCCTGCAATACAGCCATACAGATAAACACTATCTTCTAGTGCTTCTATTAGATACGTCACGTGCCAGCTAGATTTCTGTTTACTGACTCCATTAAAACAATACCATTCTAAGAGAGCCTTCAAACAGGTTTACGAACTCCAGACTCCGATTCAGGTGATAGTGTACAACACTCCGTACAGTATTATTGCACACATTCGTGTGAATGAAACAGCTTGCTGATGTGATCCTACCAAACCAAACCCTCTTGATGTTCAGAGTCACTGAGCTCTGTCAGCTCCCCAGGCACACTGAGATCTCCAGGTGCTCGGGTCTTTAGAAATACATGGCACTGCAATATATATCTCTGAACCACAACACATCTCTCTTCTGCATGACGTCAGACACAGATTCCAGTCACCCGGCCTCAGTCAGAAGAATACTCACAAAATCATCCCAGGCATTGCCACTTTTTACTTCTTGAAAGCAAGCTATTTTTCTTCTCTAACACAAAGCATAAAAATGACACTGAACCCTCTCAGATGCTATTAAAAAGACTGAAAGAGAATTATTAAATTTATGGAAAGTAATTGCCTCCATAGGAAATATATGCCTTGATTTCTGCAATGCGACAGGTCGGAATGCTTGCGGAATTAGGAAAGCAAATGCTAACACAAACAGGAAAGACAGCTGAAGATCAGTATTTTGTGGAGGGGAGGGAAATACAACTTACTATTCTGTTTTCACCACAGTTGTTCAAACAAAATGGAAACACAAAGAAGCTGTGAAATTTGTATTTCTAAAATGTGCAGTAGGATTCAAAATGAATAGTGTCAGATTACTATCATGGGGAATGAACTTGGGCGCTGCTGTGCCTAGCAGATATGGTAGACTGCTGACATCAAAAGAAGAAACCCAGTGCTGGATGAAAAATGATTAATTTATGACTCTGCAGCTTTGAAATTCCTGACTCTCTTTGAACTGTCAGTTTTCAAAATGCTTTCCAGAGTGCCGCTTTTATTTAGGCTATCCTCTCTGCACTGAACACCCAGAGGAGAAATGCTTTCACTTTTCTCCGAAACATGCCTCTGATGGGAGGCGTGGGGACGATAGAGCAGTCGAACTGTTCCAAAGCATCTGCACCAGCTAGGGGAATGCCAAAAGGCCACTTCGGACAACCTGGCAACCGCTTCATCCTGACATACCCAGGAAGAAAAGCCAGTTCAGGAACCTCAGATTCAAACTTTTATATCTATCCTTCTCTTCATGTGAATAATTGTTTTTTCTCACTGCTACTCGCTAGTCTGTAGTTGCCTGCACAGCCAGTCCAATCTAAGTACATATTTTTTAACCACCTTCTTTTCTCAGATTTAGCCACTTTGTAGTACATAAATTCTTTGTAGCAGGGACTATAATTACAGCATAATTCATACAGTGCTTAGCACGCTGCTTTTTACACACACTATACCTAATACTTGAAATATCAGATTTAACTCCCTTTGAATCCCAAAGTAATTTTTTTCCACTTAAATAGCTAAAATTGCTGTTGAAACTGAAGTTGCTCAAACATTGCACTCAAAATCTGAATATCATTTCTATGAAACCCGATGGATTTCTCTGTATTTTGCATTTGTAAGGTAGCTTGCAAAGCATTCATTTATGACTGCGTTTACTACTTTTAAGTTACCTTATTTTTACGGGAAACCTGGGACCATCTACGTTTGGACCAATACTCTGGCTCCAGATGCATACCCAACTCATCTCACTAGCAGTAACTCCCCTGCGCAGTTGTGCTGAATTTCGTAGTTAATATGCACAATCAAAGATGATTATATTCTTTAAACATTGTATATGTTGTATAATGAAAAAAATTAGCTGTTCTTTTTTTTTAAAAAGTTGGTACCTGTATTTTTTTCCGTCTGCAACTTCTCTGGAAATTTCACAGTAATGGTATAAAGTTCTCAGAACTTGCACTTCCTACAAGAAAAGTATGGTGTGATCTCTTCTTTGGGTGACTGCTATGAAAAAAATGTTTAAAATTTAACAGAAGTTACCAGGTTCAAAATTTACATGCAGTTCCCCTAGGAAAGTCTTACTAAGACCATGGTATGTTTTGCATACGCAGTGAATTTGCTTTTCCTCCCCGACAATCACGTGGAGAAGACTATTTACAAAGAGTCACATACCGACTCCTCACATACATGTACCAGACTGTCACAGACAAACGTGGATCCACTTTCAGCATGACACTCTTGAAGAGAGAGGTTGTAAACAGGGATATTTCACCCCATGGCATTCATTTACACTCCATTTTCTTTTTATAAAATCCCTAATTTTGGATTTATAACCATGTTTATCTCCAAACTCCTGTAGCAAAATCTAGGAAGTTTCTCCCCGCTGCTTTCCTGAAGGAAGTAAAAGAAATAGAGCTACCCTCATATTGTAATAACCACTTCAGCAAGGCAAAAAGCTATGCAGTGCCGTAGCTTTCTGTTCAGTTGTACCTATGGCCACACAGTTCTGCTATATTCAATACAATCGTAAGAAGAAACAGTGCCAACCAGTTTTGCTCATTTGGCATTTCCAGTCATCATTTTGCTGCCTCCTCCCCAGAGAGCAGGGGATTAAATGGTGAACAAAGGCTCTTGATGAATGTAATACACTTAAATCTAACATCTTGAAACAGAAATATTAATTACTAGTACATTTCATGCTCATATGCAGATGGTATTATAAATATACTATTTTGTAAAGCTATGAAAATTATATTCCCAAATTAATAATTAATTTTATGTGTTCTGGTAGTGAAAAATTGTAGAAAAGTCTGATTTCATTGCCACATAGTTATGATTCAGTCTTTGGACATCAGACAACCATGGCATCAGTTTCATTCTCATTCCAAATGCAAAAAATGCACATATTCCACTTGTTTTAAGCCACTGCTTTTGAACTTCTCCACGTTTAGTCACATAATGCAGTCATTAGCTTATTTGCTTAATTCAGCAAAACAAAAGCCCGGACAAACTAGCACATGGTATACGCATATAAAGAGATATTCATTATGCATTCTAAACGCTTTTAAACAGCCCCATTTCCCAGGAAAATCAGTCTAGAGATCCTGTAGCAATTATCTCTTCCCTGTAGGCCAGCGAGAGTAACAATTCACTAGAACAAAATAGTTTGATTAAAATTTTCTTAAACTCTTGTTAAAAAGCCAAATTGCCATTTAGCTAAAACTGCTTAAAGTTTAGCACATTAAAAAGAAAAAAGGAAGAGTGTTGTTCTGCTAATCTATGTTTACAAGTGATTAAAAGTACCCCCACAGTACTGTGCTGCTGCAAGCTATTTTTAGGTAGAAATTTAACACTTAAAACACTCAAAAAAGCAGAAAGACTGTGACTCATTTCCACATATCATGAACCTTGCCTGCCTGTAGAGAGGTCAGCAGGAAACAACCCAGAACCTTTAACATTGCAATGCAGGCTTCTCCGACTCCAGCTAAAACAAGGCACATGTCATTACAGTCACTACAGCCAGACCACAGAAGGAGGCTCAGGATGGCTGACTGACTGCAAGTGTCAGAAAATTGTGAGGTTTTAAATGCAAAATGATGCAATTTTACAAGTTACAATCTATTTAACTGCTTTATTCATCTGTGCGTCCCAACAGAATTCCTGTCTTCCTGTCAAGCTTTCTCTGAAAAACAAGACATCCAGCAACTAGCTTTGCATTTATTATCGGAGTTTTAAAGATACACCAAATGGAGTAAGAGTGGCAACAAGAAGCAAGCAATTGGTATCTGTCCCTTTTTACACCTCCAAATGGAGTCGAACTCATTTTGGTATAAATCGAAACCCATTCCTAAACCAGGGTGCAGCACATACAAATCCAGGTGTTTTTCTGGTGACATACACAAAAACGAACTGCAAAATGCACTCAGACAGCAAAAATGGAGGCAAGATTCCCCTCTAGCTCCAGTCATGCCAAATGAGTAACACAACTGCCTGCAGAGCAAACCCTTTACCTGGCTTCACTTAATTGTCCTGTTCACCGGAGTTTGAATCTCCTGCCACCTGCAGCAATCACACTCTCATCTTTTTCCTGTCTTTATTTTCCAAAAAGGGATCCAAGCAAACAGCCACCGCCAGGCAAGTATGGGCAATAGCTGGAGTGAAGGGCTGGAAAGGAAGCCAAAAAAGAATTTAAGCCACAGGTAAGGACAGCAATAACTCGCCAGTTGCCCAGTATACATGAAGGGTCGTAAAGAGTGCTCACATATCCCATAGCTTAATTCCACCTAATGATTATAACCAAGACACTGTTGCAGACATGACTTGGTTTGTTTTGATTCACAAAACCAGCAGATGCATCACACATCTGATAAGCAATGTGGGAACTTCTCTTACAGTTCCCAGACCATGGTACTGGTGGATCCCAAAGGGAACTCTACAACACTTTGTCCTATGATAGCTTCTCCTCTTGAACCTCTTCATTCCTGGATGTGTCACCACTTGAAGCACTGGGGAAATGCAGAGGTAGCTGGAAATAGCTGAGTTATTTCAAGTTCCTGTAGCAGCACAGAGCTAAAACTTCCCACAGAGAAGTCTGGACACCTCCAACACTCGGCACAAAGTAGAGGCATGCTTGCCGTTATGAGAGGTGGCAGCTGGGAATCTTGTGTTAAGCTATATTATGCAAAAAAAAAAACAGTCTTCATCCACATTTGCATGGGTCATATCATACACAGTCTTTCATGCAGCGAGGGGTAATTAGGAGTTTCATTTATCAGTCTAAGGCACAGAAATGAAACCCCCATGGGACTCCGTGGCAGTTAGGCACCTAAAATCTCTTTGGGGTAATGAAATACTCCAGTGACTGTGTGCTAGGTCACACTGAGACAGAACAGGGAAAGAAGTCTCCGTGCCCTGACCCCAGTTCCTGAAGTTAATGGCACACTCTGTGCTTCTACAGGTTCATGTTCCGGTGAAGTGCTCTTGTAAGAGTCTCAGTGATGGTAGAGATTATTACAACCATTTGAACTGGTACTTCAGGACATGTCTTTTGTCATATAACATACACAGCTCTTCTATTTATATACATAATTTATCGCGTCCTCAACCTTTCTGAATTACAAATGGAACCACTTATAAAACGGGACTTTCAGATGTGAAAACCTGTAACTCGGTAAATCCAAATAAGGACTGTGACCTTACTGCAATAAGGAAACTGCAGACTGTCCATATCTGCAGCTAAACATAATTTGCCATAATACCTGCCTACGCCATGCCCATATTTTTCTGGACTATTACTCCAACACCAGTGACATGACATAATTGTATTATACCATCACCAGTTCTCTGCGTACTTCACAGGCTTGTGTATGTATTTAATTTTATTTCTACGCACATAATGAAACAATTTCTTCTAAAAATCCTTCTTATGGTTTTGCCTCTAGTCACACTTGAAGGAAAAGCATCTTAATAGACAGATAGTTGATTAATTGTATTAATCTTTCAGCTGGGCAAATTAAAACATATAATAAATTTATGTTTTATAGTAAATTCTGTGTTTCTGCTTCAAGAAAGTGAATCACACAGCAGCTGAACTGTTTTAACAGAAGACACAAAAATGTATTAAATGCCTAATCTCAGACAGAGTAACCTTTACAGGCTTCTAATGCACTATTTGTTGTTTTTCTGCATGCCTCTGTGCCTAAGTTTAAAAGCCAGTATTCATTCCTCTTCAGTGTATTAACACATGGCAATTCCATTTCTGTAAGTGCTGGTGCATAAATAATTCATCTGGCATTAAAGCATAAGCTCTCCCAGAGGAACTGTGTATTTTATTGAGACTTTACCCATGAACAAGAGATGCAGCAGCAGAGAAAGACACCTCATTCTAACTCAAAGGCTGGGCAAATATCCACAGTCACCAGACACATCTGGTCAAGCATTGTTTGGCTACAGGTATCTTCTAGAAGGTTTTTTTCAGCATGTTAGAGAGACAGCACCTTATCTCATTTGAAAAACTATGAACTTCTCCTAGAGACAAGGTTAATAAATATAAATGTGAATTTTCCTAACGAAGACACAAAGTCCGTCCCTGAACAAAATCTGAAGACAATGAATAAAGGAACAGGTCACTTTTCTTATAGTTACAATTTCATAGCTGGAAAAAAGTTTCTTTTATCTTCATTTACACACTATCCATACAAGATTAAGAGATGTTATAACTGCAAATTGTTTTGTCCTGTAAAGTGCTGTGCTACAGAGAGGAGTGATGGCAGAAAACAATACTACAGCTAGGCACGCAGCACCACCCGCGTCTGTTCAGTACAGATCAGACCGTTTGCAAACACTGAACACGAATTTTATAGCTATATAGGTAATATTGCCTCATTAACTTCCATAAAAGTGAGAAGTTCAAGAAATAGCAATGTGTAAAAAATTCCATTATTTTGCCAAAAAATTTTTCTTGCTGTTTGTTGCAGGCTCTGTTCAGCCCAAAAATTTCTCTCTGGTCATGTTAACCCTCCTCACAGCTATTCCTTACCGCAGGAAGTAGAAGCCTCAGTACTATCACTAGTAATTTAACTTTCAGAAAGCCGCCTCGTTATGCCCCATTTCCAGACCCATGTTCCCTTCTGCCTTGAAAATACCACTAAAAGGATATTCCTTAGGTAGCTTACACTTTTGTGTGTGTTTTATTGAGTAATCTGGAATGCTGCAAAAATTCTCAGTGCAGTTTGTCCTGATGGCAGACACTGCAGGTGGAACACAAGAACTGAACGCAGCCTCAGCTGGCAAATTTCTCTTTGTCTGAAGATCACAGTCAACATGGATAGTACTGAAACAGCTTCTGTGGCTGCAGCCACAACTTTCCAAAGCAAACGCTGGCAAAACTCTTCAAACACCAAGTATAGTTTTGAATATAAATATTTTCCAAAACTAGGTAGTGGACTGCTGATACAATTTCTGTCAATGCATCAGTTTTAGTATTCACTCAAAAGAATGGAGTCATCTTCTGCAAAGACTGGGAAGTTCCTAATCTAGCCTAGCAAGCATTCCTTGACATTGCCATTCAAAGAAGGATAAGCTATTTTTATTCATTCTACATAACAGTGTTTTCAATAGTACTTGAGTATTGTGGTCTTCTAGGCCAATTAATTTGTCAGATCTACAGTTACTCACCTGCAGCTGCAGGTATATATGTAATGTGGCTGAGGGCTAGATATTTCCTTCTCCGTATCTATCACATCCTGAATAACCGGGGAAGATCTCTTCCGGGTTAGCACTTACACGCGCTCTCAATGAAATCTTGCTCTGGCAGCCAGTCCATAGGGCAGGGAATGCAAAGACCCTTCCCCTGAGACAGCAGATACCAGATTTGTCAGCAAACTACAAAGCTGCTTCAGATAACATAATGCTGCGGCAGTGTTTCTGCACCTTCCCTACTTGACATTGTGGTGTTACCTCTTTGCAGTCTCTCTTTCCGCTGATTCTTTGCCCTTGAGTCACCCATTGCATATGCGTAGTAATGTCTGCATCAGTATGGTTCATGCAATCCCTTTAGCTCCCTTACAAAACTGTTCATAAGGAACACATCGACAGCAGAAAATGGAGGTATCATATAAGGTATTTTCCAGAAGAGATGGGGTCTTTGTGGGGGACCTTCAACTGAAGAGCCTAACAGAAGTTTCCATATATAATAGTAGGGCTGCTGATCCAATTCTAAAACTGTGCCCTAAGCAGATTCATCAACAACCAAAAAAGCTGAGCCAAGATGGACTTAAGGTGCCAAGTTCTTGATCTCTGATTCTGCTGTTAAGTGTATCTAGTAACTTGGTGTCCTAATTACAGCTCTTTTTCTTTTTTTATAGGCCCTTCTCTGCCTATTAAAAGGGAAAGGCAAGGAAAACACTGAGAGGAGGGGGAAATGCCGTATCTACGAAGAATGAAGACCACTTAGGTTCATTGGCATGATTAAGTCGCTTCAGAACTTACTGAGAAATTAAAGAGGACAAAAAAACACATTTAGCACAGGAATATGTTCAGTCTGCACTTCAAAGAATGGAACAGAGCAGGATCAATACTTCTTCTACAAAAGAGTTCAACTCTACCAAAAAGAGCTCAATTGCACCATTTGATAAATGGGCTAGAAAGAAACATAAATGAGTGATAATTGTCACTGAAACTGTGTAGCATCTATTTTATGGCTTTGCAAGCTGTAATAATGAATATTATACAATCACACAACCTATGGTTCTCACTTTTTTCCCCTCCCGCCTCCCACTAAGAAACAGAAGTGATGCACTCAGCAGGGCACACAGCATGTGGTGAAACTCCCTATCTCAAACACAACAGTCTCACGGAACACTTGTGCCCCTGCATTCCTCCAGGTCCCTGTTTGCCGCGGGCACTGCTCCGCAGCCAGGCGCCGGCAATGGTACACTGGCTCTGTTCACGCTCCAGGGGCCAGTTCGGGACGACAGCAGGCCTGTGCTTGTGTGCATAAACGGTTTCCTCACCAGATGTCCGCCATGCTTCACAAGCTCAGAAGCTAGGTAAATCTAATAGATGGCTATCTCTGCTTGACACCATAAACACGTCTGCTGCCATCTTGACTTCTCACATCCTGAAAGGCTTAAACGGGTGAATTCTTCAAAAGTTTCTATGTATGCCAGGGCAGGATGGCTTGCTGCATAGCAGGGGGAGGTCAGTGTTTAAAGCTGACTCTTCCATGCTGCTAAAGAATCTCTTGGCTGTACTTTACTTAAACATAGCTCCAAGCTTTCAATTTTCAGTTTGGGTTTGCAGAGCGCTGCACATGCCATCTGAAGAAGCATCATGTCGAAGCATGTTTACCTGAACCAAACCATGCTGAATGCAAGCAAGAAGTGACCTGGAGGATGCAGAACTGAGCAAGTGAAAAACCCACTGCTCCGGTTAAACAAGCTTTGAATCCTTTCTACTGCTTGCATAAGCACGACCACCTTACCCTCGTAAAGCCATAGCAAAGGTTCTGGCTAAGGAAAGGGAATAAGAACAAAAAAAAAAAAGAAACACCAGGTCTATACTAGCTAACTTTGAATGTGGTCTTCACTGGAAGAGCCTCACATGACTTCGAGTTACTGATTTGCCTTTTCAGTACAGTAAATCAGATAACATAAGAGTGTGGGCCACCGTTTCTGCCACCAGCTGCTACTATGCAGACAGTTGGTGGATTTTTACTGGGCTAGGTATTAGGTAATCAGAATACAAATGTGCATTTGGTTTTGCTGAAGTGAGAGGATAGGTTTGGGGGAAAGGAGAAGAAAAAAAGTGAAATCCCTAAAACTACACACACGATCAATAGTCCTCTGAATCAATAGGAAAGGGGTTTCTAAAAAAACCCCATCCATGGGTTTGCATCCATCAATTTGGCTGCAAAAATAGGATTCTGTCTAATTCTAGGGTTGATTAATTACAGTAGAACCGCTTGCTGATGCACACAGAAAAGAGAGTTTGAACGCAGAGTCCGAGCACGGTCCAGCTGGTGCCCAAACGCGCTGCTCTGGCAACGTTCAGTGTGAACACAGGGTGTGCCTGGCTCAACACAGCACACCGCACCACTAGCTCAGAAGCGAGTGTAAATGTTTGGTTTGAACACAGGCTGTGTGTGAGTATGAACTGTTAACATTTTGTGGCAGCAGTGTAACACTCTGGCTGCTGGGCACAAACGCAGGAACTGTACCAGGCCCTGCTGTACACAGCTAATGCCAAGCGGGAGATGCTATTTCCACCATATATTGATCTGTATTCACACATTTTAAAAACAGGCTAGCAAATTTAATCTTGACAGATACCTGAACATGCGACGAGCTTTCGCAATCTTGCTGTTGATCTTCCAAAAGTGTGACAATCACTGTTTTATTTAAAAACAGTGCAGGCAAGGATTCCACTTTTCGCACCCTTCTGACACATGCAAAATTGTTTGCAAGGAAAAAAGTCAACTTATTCCAGGGAACGCAACCAGCCTGCGCTGGAACAGAAGTGTTTCTGCCAGGAACATACAGGTCTGCAGAGATGAGAACTAATGCAAAGGCAAGGAACCACCTACGGAGCAAATGAATTGCCTTGCTAGAAGTTATGAGACCATGCCAACAGATCCCTACACAGATTTGGTGAGACTTCTGACCACAGTCCACGGAAATGTGACTGAAAGAAACCAGCAATGGAACCAGTTTTACCACTTATTAGCCTAGCAGTTACACAGAGCAGCTACCTCATCTGCAGTCATTCACTCTACACTTGGGTCAAACACCTTCAAAGACCGAGGCCTGTATCACCAGCGCAGCCTGCTCACTTCCTATCAATAAAAAGGGCAAAGCACTGTCTACTGATTTGTTGCAATTCTCTTTTTCCTTCAGAAAGATTATCCTCCAACTATGCTCTAGGTCCAGATCTCCCTGAAGTTAACCTTCTTCTACAAAATGAGCGGCCTGTAAATACTGCTGCCAGTTCCAGTTAAGAGGAAGGTATGAGTCTGATTTGCTGCTCTGCTGTTTCCTCAACTCTGCTTTCAACAGTTTGTTCAATAATTCCTAACACAGGCTTGTTCTCTAAAGAGGAAAATCTTAAAGTTGGCTGAGGCTTAACTCAAGGGTTTTTAGACACTGCTAGAAAAGGTTTTCTGAATTCCCTGTGTAAGAGTATACTCGGGGAGGAACAACCCCATGCACCAGCACAGGCATGGAGCGGACCTGCTGGAGTGCAGCTCTGTGGAGAGGGACCTGGGTGTCCTGGTGGATGACAGGTTAACCATGAGCCAGCAGCGTGCCCTGGTTGCCAAGAAGGCCAATGGGATCCTGGGATGCATCAGGAGGAGTGTGGCCAGCAGGTCGAGGGAGGTTCTCCTTCCCCTCTACACTGCCCTGGTGAGGCCTCATCTGGAATACTGTGTCCAGTTCT